>ENA-ORSC01000016-ORSC01000016.1-human-gut-metagenome-genome-assembly--contig:-NODE-16-length-149418-cov-13.290440_pt1 | contig 149418 bp, 143 predicted proteins | sample MGYA00242178_ERZ509140 | MGnify/ENA primary metagenome ERZ509140 (study PRJEB26280, sample SAMEA2338681) | human gut metagenome | biome: human gut; feature: human-associated habitat; material... | reverse complement strand
TCAAACTCTTTGAAATACAATGCTTCCCTGCATTTTCTATATCGTCATGTTGATACCACTACTTTATGAATCCCCCACATAATCCATCTGATCCATCTGATAATACTTCAATTCTTAGTTTTTTCCAAAAAAATATATTGATGTTTCATATTGCCAACTGTATTTTCTTTTCTCTGTTCTTCCCCTTAAAGTGAAAAGTTCCCTGCACAGGCCACAGTGAACCATACCATAGTTCACCTGACCGGCGCAGTAATCCCTTTGTGCCTATTTTATGATTTCATAGAGCAGGCTGCTCTTTCCTCCGTTCTCACGCCATCTCTGCTTTTTTTGTATAAATCCTGCACACTCCAGATCGTGGATTGCACGCTTGACCGTACTTACAGACAGGTGCAGCTCTCTGGCAATGGTACCGATTGCCGGATAGCATGTCCTCTCCCTGTCCGCACGAGTCTCCAGATACAGATAGACCGCCACCGCCCTGTGTGGCAGCTCCGTTTCATAGATTTCTTTCCTAGTCACCCTGCCTCCTAATCTTCCGTCCGTAAGGTCTGCCGCATCTTTTTCATGGTGTCCGTCAGCGGTGTCTGCTGCATGCCTCCTGTCCTTGCCGTTTCTGCAGGTGTCTCGTCTGGTTCTTCCATACAGCACATATATCTCCGTATGATCTCCTCTTCAATTTCCTGCTTGTCTGCGTATGCTACCTTTCTTGCAGATTTTTCTTCAATCTCATAGGGTTCTTCAAATGTGATGCCCCATTTTAAGAACAGTTTCAGTTTTGTCCGCATAGGGTGAGTCCCGGTCTTTGATACGATAAAGTTTCCTTTGGGCAGTGACTTCAATTCATCCGCTGTCATGAGCGGTCTTTGGATCATCTGGAGGGACTGGCTCGGATCATTCTTTCCCCGGCTGATGGAACCGGACATGACGGTTTTGTTGCCCAGGCTCTTGGAGAGCACTTCCGCTGATTCCGAGTTCGGTGCGAACCCTCCGAAGATGGTATCCTGACAGTTATCAATAATGATTTCTGCGCCCTCTTTCCCATAATTCTTATTAAGCTGGGCAAAGGACTGAATCATGGGTACGATACTCACCCTTCTGGATCGGGACGCTGAGAACATCATCTCTGCACTTTCAATCTTCGGAATCGTTCCGACCTCATCCCAATAGAAAACTACACGGTTGTCCAGCTTTCCTCCGTTCTCGTCTGCCACCACGAGGATTTCCCGGTAGAGCTGCTGTAAGATCAGAGAAATAATAAAATACTTTGTATTGTCCTCCTCCGGCATGACCAGAAACACCGCCGTCTTTTGTTTACAGAAAAGCTCTGCATCAATAGCGGTATCAAAACAGAGTATCTGCTCCAGCTCGGAATCCAGAAAAGCATTCAGTCTGGATAGTGCTGTGGAGAGAACCGACTGCATGGACTGCTCTGCTGTATTTAAGGCTGCCCCTGCAAACCATTTCGCCTTGTGGGTATCCGGGAGTTTCGCCAGAAGTAGCTGGAACTGGTTTTTCCCTTTCACTTTGGATGGTGCAAGTAAATCCTGTATCAGTTTGAACACGCTGATGATATGCCTCTTTCCATCCGGGCAGAATTCCGCAATGAGCAGGATGGCAGCCGTCAGCACGCCTTCTGCCGCATCATAGAAAAATGCATTCTGTCCATAGCTGGAACTGTCCGTACCACCGGAGGAGATAATGGTCTTTGCCGTGATCTTTGCATACTTTTCTGCTTTTGCCTTGGCACTCAAGTCCGTATGGTCTGCAAGATACTCATCCATGTATTTGTTGACCAGATGGAGCATATTGTCACCATCGCTTCTGGTCGGATTACGGAGATCGATGACTGCCGTATGGTAGCCATAGTATTTTTTTGCAATGCCTGCATAGTTGCGGTATAAGTCTCCCTTTGTATCCGTGGTCAGGAAACTCATTCCACAGGCACAGGCATATTCAATGTTGGGATACAGAAAATGTGCGGTCTTTCCGACTCCTGCCGCGCCAATCATCAGGCAATGCACATCCCCGGTATCCACCAGTGCGTATAGTTTTCCTGCCCGCTCCATGCTGCCGAGTACCAGTCCCTGTGCAGCCGGCAGGTTCTCACCCCTGCGCCACAGCTCCGGTTCATAGGGCACCTGCACATAGGTTTCTGCGATTTCCTTTTTCGTGGCAAATCTCGCCGTTCCATGCTGACCGTCCCCGACAGTCCTGCTCTTGATTCCGTTTAATGTATAATAGTGTGACAGAAGTGACACGCCTCCAATCACGGAAAACATTGCCACCCCTGCGATCACCAGCATCACGACTGGCTGCATAGCATCATTCCTCCCTCCTGATGTTCCATTTTCTGTTCCTTCACAGTCTGTTTTGCCGGCTTCATCTGCTCTTCCCCGCAGTCGATGGCAACAAAAATATGAGCCCGGATGCATTCCATCGCAAGGCTCATACATTTTCTGGCAAGCAGTTCCTGATCTTCTTTTTGTTCTAAGTCTTTTGTATCGAACACCTCCAGTGTTTCTTCAAAGGCTGCCTGCATCTGCCGGATGCGGGTGTTGAAGTTTCCCTTGTCTTTATGCGGCTGATAACGCTTTGACAGATTTTCCAGTATCTGGTCTGCACTAGTTTCCCTGCCAAGTGCGATTCCCTCTTTTTCCATGCACCGCACAAGCACTCCGGTCAGAAGCATCCCCGGTCCGTCAAAGGCATCCGTAAGCTGTTCCCTGCCCCTACATTTTTTCAGTTCATTATAAATATCCTGATAATAACGGCAGATATAACTTCTGTTGGCATACTTGATGTTGATGGATTCCGTCACCTCTTTCAGCACCTCTGTCCATGCCCTGCATTCCATGACTCTCGGATGTTCCTGTGCCGGAATTGTTTCCTCACCATATCTGCCCTTTAAATCCTCATTCCAGTCTTTGCAGGCTGACTGTAACCGTTTCACCGCACCATATCCATTGCGTACCAGAATCTCTGCCAGTCTGCCGCACGCCTCTATGCCTGCCGGATCATGGTCGAGGCACAGCACAACCGTATCCAGTCTTGGGTTGTCTTTCAATGCCTGCAGCATGGCATGTTCTGCCACACCGTTTAAGGTGATATAACTGTTCTCCTGCCAGTTGTCTGGATACAGGGACAGAAATGATAACAGGTCAATGGGTGCCTCAAACACATACAGTCTGTTCCCAGTTCCCCTGTATCCAAATCCGTAGGCAGCTTCCGAGCCTTCCTGATTCAGCCGGAAGCTCCTGCCGTCAGAACAGCTCCCCTTCACATGGATATGCCGGATTTTCCCCTCGCTGTCCAGTCCGGCAAATACAATGTTGTGATGCTCCGCAGATTCATATATGGTTCCTGCCTTCGCAAAATACGAGAGGATTTCCCTGTCAATATGGCGCTTCTGCAGAAGGTATGCATAGACTCTCTTCATGGTCGGATTTTTCTCCGGCAGTTTCAGTTCCTTTGGCTCTTTCGGTTCTTTTCTTTCCTCTGTCTGTTCTTTTTCTACAGACTGCCGTCCTTTCTCCGCTCTTCCCGGTTTTCTTTTTGTCTCCTGTCCTTTTCCCCGTTCAATAAGCTGCCCCTGTTCTCCATCCAGCAGGTAGCTTACCGCCTCCGGGTAGGACATCCCAAAGAATTCCTGCATGAAATCAATGGCATGGCTTCCAACCTGTCTGCTGTGGCGATACCAACTGCTCCCCCGGAAAGTCACACTCCTGTGCCGTTTCCAGCGCCATTCATTCCCGGAACGCTCCACCTCCTCATGCTCCCGGCGAAGGATGTCCGCAATCTGTACTGCATTGGCACGCTCCTTCTGTTCCTCTGTAAAGTAAATAAAATCTCCCAATCGTACCTCCTCTCATCATTTCTACCACTCCTCCAGTGATCACTGTGTCTGTACCATGTTCTCATGGTCATCCACGGCATGTCCCTGTGCAATCTTCTTCTGCCGGATTTTTCGTGCCAGCTTTCTGTCAATCCCCTGCCTGCGTCCTCCACTCTTTCTTCCAGCCACATTCTCTTCGATGATATGTTCCAGATGCCGCATGAGCCTTGTTGCCATTAAGAACAGATCGGGGTGTGGCATATCATTCCAGTGTTCTAAAAAATACGCTGCATAAATATTTCCCTGCTCTGCGGATTTTAAAAAATAATCGTATGCCAGTTCCTTGTCCTGCTGGACATCCTTTCCGATCAGATACACTTTCCCAAGGGCATATTGTGCATACTGGTTTCCGGTGTCTGCCGCCATCTTCAGATAATGCAGTGCCAGTTCCGTGTTCTTTGGCAGTTCTTCTCCGGCAAGATAAAGTTTCCCTAACCTGTATGCTGCAAATTGATTTTTCTGTTTCGCAGCCAGTGTCAGATACTGTATGGCTGCCGGAATGTTTTTAGTGTCCTCTTCCAGATATATTTTCCCAAGCTGATACTGTGCATAGCTGTTTCTGGCATCTGCGGCACGTTTCAGGTGGAACACTGCTTTTTCCATGTCCTCTGCTACCAGTGTGCCTTCCCTGTACAACCGTCCGATTGCATAATCCGCAAACGGATTTTCCTGTGCGGCTGATTCTTCCAGCCACTTTACCGCTTTTGCAATCTTTGCGTAATCCGGTGCTGTCCCAGACTCCCCGCTTAACTTTTGGCTCTCCTGTCTGATATAGAGTCTGGCAAGCTGATAGGAGGCATGGGTGTTGCCATAATCAGATGCTTTTGTCAGATAATGTTCGGCTTTCGTTTCGTCTGCCTCTGTCCCTATCCCATGCAGATACATGCAGCCAATACGATACCAGAGCGTATCATCCTTTGATTTTTTCTCCAGATTCAGAAAACCTAGAAAAGCAGCACGATAACAATTTTCCGACTTTTCCTGATTTTTCTCTGTTCCGCATCCTGTCTCATAAAGTTTTCCAAGTTCATACGCCGCATAGGGATTTTCCTTGCTGTAAGACCGGAACAGCAGACTATATGCGGTTTCCTCATTCTGCTCTACTCCTTTCCCCTGCAGATAAAGCATGCCAAGGGAATAGAGCGCATACTTATGTTCCTTTACTGCCGCCTTGAAAAACCACTCCGCTGCCTGTTCCAGATTCTCGTCTGTGCCAAGTCCGTACTGGTACATTTTTCCGATGCGGTATTCCAGATAGGTATTCTTTTTCTTCTGCTCTACATAATGCATTGCCGCTAATGCTTTTTGGTACCACACATCTGCCTTTTCTTTGTCTGCCTCACATCCAATGCCCTGTGCATAAATCTTTCCCATGTCGTGCATGGCATACGCATTTCCCTGCTCTGCCTCCTCCATCATGATCTCATGGGCTGCCTCCTCATCCGATTCTGTCTCCATCGTGCCATAGAGATATTCCCTCGCTTCTTTATACCGGTCCGTCCATCTGGCAAAATAAGAAATGGATTCCCCCTGCCCTTCTTCCTGCCTGTCTGATTCCTGCTCTTCCATTTCCGTCTGTCCAGGCAGGATATCCGGCATGTCCTCCCCCTGCAATGCGGCAAGGTTTTCCGTCTGCTGTTCGGATATCTCTTCCAGCCGTTCCATTCCTGTTTCCGCTTCTTCCAGATACAGATACCCTTCTACAAAACGGACTGCCTCACGGATGACCATATTTTTAATGCTCTTTAGCTCCTTCTGCTGTGACAGCGGTATCATCTCTATTTCCGAATCTTTATAGTAATGCTGTATCTCCTCCCTGCTTTTCAGCCATGCCTGATAGCATTCTGCCACACGCTCTTCCTTTGCCAGTTCATCTACAATGTCATTTACGATGGCTTTCACATCTGCCTTCAAGTATCCATACACCTTTTTCCCTCCGGTATTTTTTAGCCGTCTGGATAAAAGCTGCATCTGTTCTGCAATTTTGGGGTCATGGCAGACTCCCTCCTGCATTTGCTGCAACAAAAAAAGCAGACTTTTTTCTGCCTGCTCTTTTAACTGGTTTCTCTGTTCGGTTGCTTTCTCATAGATGCTTAGAAACTCCTGCCGGAAGATATCATGTGCGTATGCAGAACGCATGGCATCGATTCCCTTTGCCGTCAAGTATCCCTCGGACGGGTCAGAAGAATAGACCACCAGATGCACATGGGGATGATGGGATTCATTGTGGAACGCCGCATACCATTTCAGGTTCCGGCTGTCTATCTTATAATTCTCACACAGCAACTGCACCCTGCTCCTTAGTAATGCCTGCCACTGTGCGGCACTGTCATAGCCTAACCGCTCGGCATCCTCCCTCCGCAGGCTGATGACATTCGTCCAGATCACACCGGGATGATTTGCCACCTCTTCTGCCACACGGGACAGCACCACTGGTTCTCCCTCATTTGAAAACAGACCGTGAGTACCTATGATTTCTACTCCCGGTCTGTTTGCCAGATAATCCATGTAATTTTTCTTTTTCGCTATGATGTCAAGGTTATTCTCCAACGCCTGCGTGATAAACTCCGATGCATTTTCTCTGGTCGGTCTTTGGATATAATCGTGATATTCATGCATCCGGTTTGCATCTGGAATCTTCGCCAGAATATCTTCAATCAGACTTTTCTGCCTGTCGGTGGCTGGCAGTGAAGATGTCGTGCTGCCTACCTTCTCCACGCCCTCACGGGTGCCGATGTAATTGATGTAATTAGCAAGGTGCGCGGGCGGGGAGTTTTTGAGGTAGTTGCAGCGTAGGATAAGTTTTGGCATTTTTCCTCCTTATATTCCAAGTTGTACTTCATAAGTCTTATGCTTAGAAATTTGTTTCTTTAAACAGCGTATTATTCCAGGATTCAATTCGTCAAATTCTTGTATCTTGCCAATAGAATCATCATTTTCTTGAATAATAGAGCAATGATCCTGCACACCTATAACAATATACTTATCATCATCCATTTCCTTATATGTATATCTCTCTTCTACGGTTAAATCACTTACTGATTCAACATGTCCATCTGAAAACCTATAATAACCAGATGCAATTTTTTCAAGTGGCTCTATAATTTCATTGTTAATAATAGCTATAGCACTATATTCTTTCCCATCTATCACATAATAATCTGGATTACTTATTTTCAGAATAAGTATATCATTATAACAAGAATCATCAATCAATACCCATATCTCATCAATTATAATCTCTCTATTACATAAAAGATAACTGCCATTTTTCAAATATTTAATTTCTCTAAATTCCCCATTTGCTAATCCTGTATTGTACCAAAGTTCTCTATTAAATTTTGTTTCATTAATTCTATTAATTAGATTCCTTATATACACTTTATTATCTGTAACAAATGGATTTCTGTATGCTTCAGGAAAAATACTTCTAATTGCTCTACTGAATAAATGCATATCCGCATACACGTCTACATTTTTCTTTTGAACACAATTAAATTCTTCTTCTATTTCTTGTATGCTTTGGTACCTATTCTCAGCTTGATTAGATATCGATTTATAAATTATTTTGTCTAATACAGCCACCTTTTCTTCATCAAATATTTCCTGTAAGTGTTTTCCTCCTGTACCTCTATTTATTTCACCAAAACAAAACCAGTATAATATTTGTCCTAAAGCATAAATGTCTGTTGCAGAAGTAATTTTTCCTCCTGATACTTGCTCTGGTGCAGAAAATTCCCAATTTGCCATTCTATCATTCTTCTTTGTAAGCCCTTTAATTGGATATCTTTCTGATTCAAAATGTGCTATGCCAAAATCAGTAATAATATAATTACCATTTTCATCCACTAAAATATTTTCTGGTTTTAAATCTCTATGAATTATAGAATTTTGCTCTAATGACTTTATGGCTTTACACAAATTCTCGAATAACTTTAACAAATCTTCCCATGTAACATCATGCCCCATATCATCTCTTTGCTTTTTCAACGACGTATTATATTTTTTCATAACGATGAATGGGACTTCTGCGCTCCCAACCTTTAGCGTTTCATAATGTAAATAATTAACCGCATTGCACATTTTTTCTCTTACCATATTTACATTTATATATTCTGCCTTAAATCTATCCAACTTCTTTCTTGTATAATTTACCAGAAACTTAACCGCTACTTCTGATTTCCCAAGGAGTCCAGAAAAGACAACTCCATTACCACCTTGCCCTAACCGATTATTCTTAATGTCTATTTCAATATGACCAAAAGTACATTCTATACCTCTATTTTCTTTTATATATTTAGATAATGCACCTTCATTCATTTCTGTTTCATCAACAGTATATTGGTACAACTCATTCATAAGTTTCTGTAATTCACTTTTTAATTTCTTCTGCTCTTCAGTTTCTTGTAAAATATTAATAAAATTAAAAACTCCCCAACATACATATTCACATTCTTGTTCCCTTAACAAGTGATCCCATATATCTTGAATTACATAGTTTTTATAACTTGTTTCATACTCACCTGAATACAATAACTTTTTGCTTGCCGATAATTTATTAAAATCCCACCCCATTTCATTATAAAATTCAACTATATCTTCTCCTATATAAAACCAACGTGCCTCCCACTCTTCCCCATATCTTGCCAAGAACTCATCTTCACTTATTCCATGTTCATAAATAAAATCTTGTCTGCTCTTTTCTTCCCTTTCTTTATACTTAGTATATGTATTCTTAAACTTAACAGCATAAGCATCGCATAAACCTTGATTTTTCACTCCTTTAAGAAACTGTTCCTTCTCCACATTAATCACCTCATTTTTCTTTTAGCAATACGCTTATTATTGTTTTTCATCCAAATAATAAGTATATCCTATATATTATCACACTCACTTTCTATCTCCAATAATTTGTGAAACTTTACTCTTTCTGATACTGATATGCATCCTCAAATCTCACAGCCCCATTGATCCGTTTCACCTCTTCTGCACACTTCGCCTGAAGCTTTCCGAGTGCCTGCTCATCCACACCATGGCTGTATGCAATCACATGGGACAGCTTGGAAGTTTCCACTGCAAGTTTATACATTGCACGAGCCATACGGTTCTCGCTATCCTTTACCGTTGCATGCATAACGGAGGAGATGGTTGTCAGCATATAATTTTCTATTTTCTCCGAAGTGAGATATCCGATATAAAACCGCAGTGCCTGATTGACAAATTCGTTTCGTGAACGCACATCTGCCTGTGGCAACAGGGCATCGATCTGCTCTAATAATTCTTCTTCCATGTAAAATGCTTTTCTGACTTTTTCCATTCTCCTCCATCTCCTTACATCTGCTGGCTCATTCCTGTACTCTGCTCTTCCGTTTGTTTCTGCACAGCCTCTAATATCATGCTCCTGTACGCTTCTTCGTTTTCCGCACTGATCGACATTTCAATTCCATCCATCATGTTTTTGACTCTCAGATTATCCGCGGCATAATAAAAGGTTTCACCGCTATACTCTCCCGTTTCTCCATGCCTTGGAAATCCTATGTCACAAAATTCCTGCAGTTCTTCCTCTCCCTCCCGGAAATGGAATGATACCATATCCTGTTCCATATCGATTTCAATTCCAAATGATGCCTGCTCTTTCACTGCAAATTGAAACAACTGATCTTTTTTTACCGCAGTAAATAATTCCTTTCCCTCTATCCCTTCCGGGAACAAATAATTGCCTTTCATCTGTTCCAGCATTGGTGCCACACATAATCCTTTTTGTGGTGACATCGGATCATTCAGCACACCTTTTAGACTATGCAGAAAATCAGCTACTGCAAAAGGGTAACTGAACCCTCCCGCATGTTCTGAAAAGAAATAGTGTTCCTTCCCGTTTTCATGAACGGTATAAATTGCTTTTGTATTCATCTCATCCCTCCTCACAAATATCTACGATATGCTCACACAGTTTCTGCGGTATCACACTGCGCTCCCTCGAACCTTTCAGTCCCTGTGTTCCTGTCTTGCTTCCCCTCGGTGCCGGTACATGGCATGGATCACCGTTATGACATATCGGCAGGAATTCAGGGTTCGGATGATTCGTCCAGATATCAGTCGGTTTCATTCTGTTATCTCCATACTGGCAATAGGTCACTGTATATCTTGGCAGGTTCTTCATCCATTCCATCTTGCGCATGCCGCCTCTTGGATTCTCTATAAAATAATACTTTGGCTGTAGCTGCTCAATGAGTTCCAGCACATGTTTGTCTACCCTGTCACAGAATTTTGCATATGCACTGACCGGTTCAAGACTTCCTGTCTCTGGATTCTTTTTTCTGTGATGGCTAATCGCTGCAATACTAAAAGTGGCACAGTCGGGACTTGCCCAGATGACATCCGGTTTCCCGAAAAGTTTTAAGATATCCTCTGCCGTCACCTTGTTGATGTCATCATACAGATCAATATTCTCAAAATCTTTCGACCATTCCACACTGAATACTTCATGTCCCCGTTGTTCAAAGGCTTTCCCAATGCTCCTTGTTCCTGCAAATAATTCCAATACTTTCATCGTCCCATTCTGGTAGTGGTGCGCACCTCACCCCATGGGACTACTCATTTCCTCCTTCTTTTTCCTCTGTCTATAGACTTTTTTCCTGTTTCTGCAAAAGGCATAACTTCTGCCGGCCTCTACTGCCTGATTGCACTGTAACAAAAATAAAAATGGCATAACCTTTCCGAATCTTCCAAAAAAGTTATGCCATGCTTAGAACTGCCCAACGGCTCTGCCGGTGGGTGTCTGACGGGTTAAGCCGCTCTTTTGCGGCATAACCCCTTTAACCTGCACTATTTTCGACCCTGTTTTACAGCCCCGTTTCATCCCCATTTTCGGAGTCTTGGATGCCTCCGCACTCCGGTTTTTCTGTTAATTTCTCCAAATCGGCTCACACAGGGCAGAATGCAGCCTAGTCGGTCACTTTATCCAGTTTTGCAGAATAACGTCACACGTTGCCACACGCAGGCTCACACGGCGGTGTCTGTGCCGTTTCCTTTCCATTGTCCTGTCACTTTCTTAAAAAGCGAGGATGGTCATATGTGGCTCCAGTTCCGGTTCCTGCCCTGTAAACTGCTCAATCTCTCCAAATCGTCTTGTATATTCTTCGATCTGCTGCTCCGTCAGGGAAATGAAATCACCGTCCGGGGTATCCCCGCAGATAAAAAATGGACCGCAGATGATATCATCACCATTCCTGCGGTTCGGCTGCATTCCATTTAGTTTTCCTTCAGCGTTGATTACTGCCACACATCCATCTCCAAAACCAACGCACTCAATGTCTCCCTCCACCTCTTCCTGACTTGCCTTAAAGTCATTCGCAATCTCCTTCACACAGGGAGGTTTCCCCGGCTCTACTTTCAGAATCTTTATCTTGTCCATGCTTCCTCCGTTCCCTACTCATTCTCCGCAGCACTGCCGGATGCCGCACTGTTTTTTCCCTGCTGGCGGTTTGCCTTTTTGATTGCAGGCGGCACATCCCCTCTGCTTTCAATGTATTCACGGACCGCCTGCGGCACATATTTCTCATACATTTTTCCAAGGACTTCCTTCAGTTCCGCATCAAAATCTGCGTCCTTTTTTCCCATATACTGTTTCACAGCATTTAACTTTTCCTCATCATATTTGATTGTAACGACTGCCTGTTTCATCACTTTACCTCCAAATTTAAACTCTCAGTTGAAATTATTTTCAGAAAAACACACTATTGATACAGCACCATTCCTGCCTGCTCTTCCTGCACGCTCCCCGGTATGACAGACAGCCTGTGCGTATCCCTGTCATATCGGTAAATCTCATCGGACAGATAGTCTGCATCCGGGAACGCCCTGTTTGCTCCATATACCCCATTCCTCAGCCGTTCCATGTCCAGGCCTTCCCGCTCCACCATAAGATACACATCGTGGATGGATGCCGGAAGGACGATCAGATTTCCATCCAGCTTTTCTGCTGATTTTTGCAGCGTTGCCTCGTCCATCATGTACACCGCCCCATGATCCATGTTGTTGGTAAGGACATAAAAGTCGGCATCCGTCCTCCAGATTCTCTCCGGTTTTTTCTCCATCGAAAGGATATTCTGGTCATAGTGATGCCCGTAGGCATCCTCAAAATCCATAAGGAGCGGCGGACGTTTTGCAAACATATTTGCCCATGCATCCTGAAAAAGCACCTCTTCTTCTATCCCCCAATGCTCCATCTGCTCTCTGGTGACAAGTCCGCAGTCCCTCTGAAACTTTTCGTCATACCCGCTGAGACGGCATACCAGCATGAGGTTTTCCTTCTGCTGATGCGCCAGTCCGTCCCATTCCTCTCTGCCTGCCGCATTGCACACTTCCAGAAACAGACGGTCTTTTATTTTCTCTTCATATCCGTTCACTTATCCGCCTCACATTCCCATGCTCATCGTATTTTCTGCTGTCTCTTCCACAGTTTCCGGCACCGGCTCTCTCGGCTGCTCTTCCTGATTCTGTGTCTCCCTGCTCCGTCTGCCGGATGCTCTCTGCTGTCTTGTGCCTCCCGTTCTCTGGGATTCCTCCTCCTGATTTGCTGTCTCCTGTGGAGTTTCCATTCTGCTCTCCACAAATTTTCTGACCTGTGCAGGAACATTTTTCTCATAAGATTTATCGAGATGGCTCTTCAACAGCTCCTCCACGGTTTTTCCTCCCTGCTCTGCCAGAAAGAAACTTAATGCCTCCAGTTTCTCCCCGGCAAATGTGATTTTTATTTCTTTTTCTGCCATATCGCTCCTCCTTTATTTCCATTTTCTGGCGGAAAACAGATGCCTGCGGCATCAAAAAATTTACTGCGGCCTGCCATACAGTACCTGCTTATCGTTATCAAACAGGGGACGGTACACCACCTTCCCTTTGGAATAGGACGCATCCACGACCATGCCGTCTCCGGCATAGATGCCCACATGCGTGATGTTCATGTATCTTCCGTTTGGTTTGTGGCTCCAGAACACAAGGTCCCCCGGCTGCAGTGATTCCTTTGCAACCGTCAGGTTATGCTCCACCATATATCTTCCCTGCTCTGCCGCCGTTCCCGGCAGGGAGATTCCTATCTGTCTGTAACACCACAGCGTCAGGTAACTGCAGTCGACATAATTCCCGGTTCCACGGAGTGCCTGCGAGTACGGATGCCCCAGTCTTGATAATGCAAGCTGTACGATATCACTCCCATTCCCGTTGGCCGGCAGATCATACACAGGGATATCCCCTGCCCCGTTCCAGCCGCCCCAGTCGGAAAATTCATCCCCCTCTGTCGGGGCTGCCGTGTCATACTTTGCCACATACCACACATTGACTGCATTGGACTGTTGTTCATAAGTTGCGGTAACTCCATAGTCGGATGCAAGTTTTTGGAAGATTTTTGTCTTATCCCCAATGGCAACTGCCACGGTATATTTTTCCAGCGTGACGGTCCCGTCCTCCTGCTCTATGTTTTGTGTCCGTTCCTCATAATCCACAAAACAGTCTGCGAATTTTTTATAATCATCCGTCTCAAGCCGTACCCGGTCTGCGCCGAAATACAGAGAATAAAAAACGGATTTGACCAGATACCTGTCGCACACTTCCCCTTCTGTCATGCCATCAATGTCATCTAATATGGCATCCAGCTCCGCAAAACTTTCCTGCATCTGGCGGACATAAGCCTGATAATCCGCAGGCATTCCATCCGGTGCTTCCCCTCCATCGAATGCCAGATGCACTGCCGCCCGGTTATGCTCTGTTCCACCGGAGGCAATGCTAATGTAGCACATGACGGCAAGGATGACCGGAAGACACAGGGCTGCCAGTACGGAGGCAATCCCTGTCCACACTTTTTTATTGGTTCCGGCTGCTATGGCTGCCCTTGCGATCAGAGCGGCAGTTGCTGGCTCCATGGTGTTTCCTCCATTCTCTCTGCTTCCATCTCCTGTTTCATTCGTTCCCTGCTCTTTTCAACACCTGCCATCAGAACATCCTCATCAAATCCTGCCTCCTGATATCCGGTGCGGATGGTAGCAAGGTAATGTTCCGAAGGGACTCCCATGGCATACCCCTCCGTCATGGTATATGCCATCATTTTCTCCCGTTTTCCATCCAGCTCCACTTCCAGCATTTCTTTTCCATACAGTCTCGGATATCCCTCATAACGGTCCAGGTTAAACTCATCTCTCGGACTAATCTCCCAGATTAACACCGGTACACTCTCCCCTTTTTTCGGCTCCACCGTAGCTACCGCCCCGTTCCTGTTTCCACGGAACAACAGCTCATAGTCCTTGATTTCCCCGGTTCCTACCACCTTTGCATCGGGGCAGCGCAGTGCCATCTGCGCCCGGTTTAAGTTCGAGCCGTATGCAATATATCTTCTTCCTGTCATGTTCATATTCTTGTTTCCTTTCTCTGCGTTTTGTTTTTACATGGTCATGTTCATTCCCTGTGCATCCTCCGGCACCTCTTCTTCCATGCTGTCTGCCTGCTGTGCATGTCCGGTTTCCAGTTCTTTCTTTTCTTTCATCGCACGCAGTCTTTCCTTCTGTCTCACAGCCTGTTCCGGGTCCTTCCATGCAATGCCGCCCTCCAGATTTTCCAGAAGAAACTTCCGCGCCGTCTTAAATTCATCCCCGATCATTCCCAGCCTTAACAGCCAGGTACGGAATGTATATTTTTCGTTGGTGCTGGCAGTCTTGATCCGGCTGGCACATTTCTGGTTCAATGCCTGCGCAGAAATGGCAAGGCAGAGCTGGATATATGCCTTTATTTTTCCTGCATGGGTAGTGGAGTTAAACAGACGAAACTCAATCGTTCCCTTCTGGAACACGCTGTGCAGATTCAGACAGTGGTAACGGCTTTCATGGTAATGCCTGTGCCTTCCATCAACCCCCTTGTACCAGATCCTGCTCACTTCCTCCAGACTCTTTGGTTTCTTCCGGTTCAGTTCCTGCAAAAAGTCCTCTTCCACCTTCTGGCAGTAACGATGCTCCCTCTCTACATCTACCTGAAGTGCCTTATAGATCAAATCTTCCTTGCTGTACATGATGTTGGTGATGTTCCGCAGTGTCCTTGCATCATGGGGTGCCGCGTTGATATGCACATGGATGCCTGTATTCTTTCCTGCCACTGCACCTGCATGCCGGAGCTGCCGGATGAGTTCTTGTATGACAGGGATATCCGCATATTCACAGATGGGGGAAACAAATTCTACCTTGTACTCACTCCCCGCATAACCGCCGCCTTTTTTCTGCGCCTCAATGCTGGAATCATACATGACTTTCCACCTACGGCCTGCCGCATCCCTGACACTGTACACTTCATAGCTTCCACCGTCATAGCTGGCCTCAGAGGAAAAATAGGCTGCCATGACCTCCGCAGCACGCTGTCTGGTAATACCTGTCATCTCGATCTCAATGCCGAATTTCTGCTCCCTCATGTCCATAGTCTGGCATCCCTCCTTCCTTTTCCCCCTGTCTTATCGTCCTCCGGCACTTCCGAACAGTTTCTCCTTGTACTCCGGTGCATGTACCATGAGGTTGTAACGTTCATTGCCGCATTTATAGAGGCACACGCCCCTCTGCGGATAACGGATCAGGTTGTATTCGCTCTGCTCAAGCTGCAAGGTATCGATATAAAATCTGGAATCGATGTTTCCCGCATTGAACAGGAATACATGGGTTGGAATGGAAAACAGCGGTTTCGTATACTCCCGGATTCCATCAATATTGAAGTCCTCCAGATTCTGGCTGGCAAGGATGACGGCACTGTCCTTTTTACGCACACGTTTCATAAAGTTTCGGATATATTCCACGGCGGTCAGGTTGGTAAGGAACAGATAAAACTCATCGATGCAGGCTGCCGTATGCCCATTGGTCAGAAGTTCATTTGACATGTAGGAAAGCACATTAAACAGCATGGCATCCTTCACATTTTTGCTCGCCTGAAGCAGTCCCTTGACACCGAAAGTCAGAAAACTGCTGTCCGTGATGTTTGTATGTCCGTTAAAAAATTTGGACTCCGCTCCCTTACACATGGAGTGAAGTCCAAGACAGATTTCCTGCAGAAGCTCTGCGGTATACAGTTGTTTCTTCTTCACATCGTAATGCTTATATTCCTCCTCCATCAGATCGTAAAGGTCAGACAGGATCGGGTAATCCTTTGACGTAAGCCTGCCAAAGTCCGTATCATCCCCTATGTTCCACTTCTCATAAAGTTTCGCTAACATGATCTCTATCGTGTCAAGCTGGCTGTCCGTAAAATTCTTATAGCTTCGGAAAAAGTCTTTTAAGAAGGAGATATGCTGGCTTAATTTTGAGGAACAGCGGAATGCATAGGGTGCCTCCGTATCCTCCGGGCTGCCGTTTTCATCCCATGTTTTGGGTTCTAACACATTGATGATATACTCCCCGCTCATCAGATCCACAAAACAGCCTCCCAGATTTCCGGTCAGGTCAACATATTCATGCTCCGGGTCCAGGCAGATGACTTTCATCCCGGACTCACGCAGGATGGTCTGTATCAGTTTTAACAGGTAGGATTTTCCCTGCCCGGAGTTTCCAAGGATGAGGATATTGGCATTCGTCTTGTCATCCGCCCTCTGGTTGAAATCTACAATGACATTGCTTCCAAACTTATCCCTCCCGATATAAAATCCGTTCTTATCGGTCTTGCCGGAGTAGTTAAAAGGAAACAGGTTCGCCACACTTGAAGCCGGAAGCGCACGTTCAAACTGCTCCAGAAAGACATTCCTGCCAGCCGGATGCACACATAAGAACCCCTGCTTCTGGCGCAACAGCAGCTTATCCACATTCAGTTTGGAACGGATGAGTTCTGTCAACACTTCGGTCTGCAGCAGCTTTAACTTATCCATGTCCGCTGCGGATAACTCCAGATACACAGCCGTATGCAGTAACGGCTCCCTGTTGCGGTGCATGGTCGCAATGATGTTGGTCACATCCTGCAGGTTGCTCGCTGCCGTGACTGTCTCCTGTAAATTTTCTGTATTTCCCTGTTTCATGCGGTTCTTGTTTGCCGCATTGCTGATGATTTTTTTCTCCTCTGCCGGTGTGACCTGTCTGGTATAGATACGCAGTGTCACGCCATCCTTTTCCCCAAGATGGCGCAGGATTGCCTGCTCATCCGTTGCAGTCGGATATTCCCTGAGTGCCCAGACACTGCGGAACGTATTCCCGCAGATATAATGATCCGTGTAAAACTGGATGACGGACGGTGCGATCATATCAAGGAAACACTTAAGCCTCTCTTCCCCCGGTGTCTGTGTCTGTGTTTTTTTCTTTCTGTTGTTATTCATTTAAAATGATCCACCTCTCTCCATCAAATTCTTCAAATTTTTCCGTTGTGACATTCTGTTCAAAGTAAACAGCCAGTATCCTCTTCATGTCCTCCTCATCCGCTCTTTTGGATGTAAATCCCTGTTCCACCAGCATTTTTTCGATACGGTTTAAGTAAGCGAACACCTCATTCTCCTTCTGGTTTCTCAGCCGGATAATCAGTAAAAACTCCCTCGCCGTTGCCATCTGCACCTGCATCCGGTCAAGGTGTCCTGCATCCAGTTCCAGCAGTTTCCGCACAGTCGGGTTGGTTTCTTCCTCCGCGCGGTTCTTTAAATATCTTTTGTTGTCCTCAAAATTTTCACGGGAATTTAAGCACATCATCTCGATTTCTGTGATGCCTTTTAATACCGTCATGAGTCCATAGATTCTTGCGGAAAGGCTCTCCTCCGACAACACGGACAGGTTGCTCGGCTGGATCAGAAAATAGACCAGCTCGTCCTTCCGGTAGGTGCGGATGCTGTAATCCGACAGTTCTTTTGTCCCCATCAGCTCCCTTGTGGACTGTTCATTCTTCCGTTTCATTTGCGGTATACCTCCATTCATAATGCTGCTGTTCCACCAAAAAATACGCACATGCATAGCGGATAAATTTTAAGATGGTGGTATCCTCCACCTGTATCGTTAAAAATGCGTATACACCTGCTATCACCATCGGGAACCACAGTTTTGCATAGGCAAATGCAAACACGGATATCAGTACGATGATTCCTGTCACTGCAAGGTCTTTTAGCTCCCACAACCACATGCTCGCTTTCGATTTCAGATTATCCGGGTATATGTACATCCCGTTCTCCCTCCTGTCTTTCTAAAAAATAAGCAATGCCACAGAGGATATATTCCACACACGGCACTGCCACGCTGTTTCCCAATGCCCGGTACCGGACACTGTCACTTGCTCCCGGAATGTCCGTCCAGTGGTCCGGGAATCCCATAAGTCTTTCACACTCAAGCGGTATGAGTTTCCTCACACGCTTTTTTCTCTGCAGGTCATCCGTGTATGCCACACAGTGCCTGTCCTCTGTTGTCAGCGTATAACTGACTCCCTGCTGATAGCCGCAGCCGTTTCCCCCGTTTTTATCCTGACGGTTGATGACATTTCCGGCGATGCAGTAGGGTTCTCCATGAACAGCAAGCGGCGTATTGTTGCCTCCCGTCCCCAGTGCAGAAGTAATGGTCTGTGCCACTTTCACCGGTCCGCTGTAGCGGGTGTCCGGTCCGTGATTGTCAAACAGGATCGGCTGGTTATTGCCTGCCATCCCTGCCGCTGCTGTAATGGTCGGACAGTATCCGATCCCGATTTCTGCATTTGCCTGACTGCTCGCCATGATAATGGGCGGTGTGCTTGAACTGTGTGCCAGAAGTGTACCGATAAGGTTCCGGTACACATCCATCCGCTGTCCTCCCTGATCCATCAGACACACGATGTCGGCTCCTGTGCCTGCATCAAAAGTGCCGCCTCCAAGATCGGCGGCAGCTTTTTCCCTCTGTTCCCTGCTCTCCTGATAATGCCTCCACACGCTTTCGGACTCAAATAATATCTCTCCGGCACTGTGGCCTCCAAAATCTGCGACAAGGAAGATTCTTCTGCGTCTCTGGGGGACTCCCCAAAATTGAGCGTCCAGTACTCTCCAAGCAACAGAGAATTCCTGTCCCAGAATAATCCCGGCAGGAGTCCATGCCCCATCCGGCGGTCCAGGTAAAGATACGGACTCCTCCGATATACCACAGACTTCTTCGAGGACTCTCTTAAAATCTGCTCCTTTTGGTTCTCCGCTTGAGAAGGCTCCCGGCACATTTTCCCAGACCATATACCGAGGTCGAACAGGGACATCTGCTCTCCTTCCACTGCTGTTTTTCCTCCTTTCCTCCTGCCTGCGCATTTCTTTTATGATGCGTACCTGCTCTAAAAAGAGACCGGAACGCATCCCCGCAAGTCCTGCGCGTCTCCCGGCAATGGATAAGTCCTGACATGGCGAACCCCCGGCTATCACATCCACAACCGGGAGGTTTTCCCCATGCAGTTTTGTAATGTCTCCCATGTGTTTCATCTCCGGGAACCGGTACATGGTAACTGCCATGGGAAACTTTTCTATCTCACTCGCCCACACAGGTCGTATGCCATTTCTTTTTGCTGCCAATGGAAATCCCCCGATCCCATCGAACAGACTCCCCAGCTTTTTCTCCATCCTTTCACCGCCTTATGCTGCCACTGCTTTGACAACCGTTTTTGAAATGTTGATGGCTGTCTGCGCTGCATAAACTCCGCTCATCAGGTTTGCCTTTGTGCTGGTGTCCAGTCCGAACTGTCCGGCAATCCTCGGCACCTCCGTGGAGGAAAGCATGACACCCAGACCAAGCAGAGGATGGTCCTTGAAGATCATGAGTCCTGCCGTGAGCATGGTGGACTGCAGGAAAGCGGTGAGACAGATTCCAATGACCTGCTTGCACCACTGGGTAAAACCGTCAATATATCCTCTTGGAACAGAAAACATATAAAGGCTTCCAACTGCGATCTGTATGAGCAGGATGCCTCCTCTTTTCAGGTTTCCGAAAAACACTTTTATCACGGCATACCCCATCATCACGGCACAGAATATCTGCAGGATCGGATTCCCCACTCCCGGCATGGCGGCTGACATAAGCACCTGCTGTGCAGTCATCCCGATGCTTTCCGCATCTGTAATGCCGGATAATGCCGATCCGAAGGAACTCTGCAGCGACACACTTAGGGAGTATAAGTTGACCGGAAGAATGGAAAACAGGCTGACCGCCATAAATCCCTTGACATAGTTTAAGGCAGTATCCTTGATACTGCCCCTTCCTCCCTGATACTCTATGGCACATTCAAAAGCTCCGACCACCAGCCCTACCACAAACAATGCCCAGCCAAGCCAACTAAAAAAAGTGGTAATTGCATTCACCCACGGCAGGTCAAACAATTCCACCCCCATATTGTTCATCATTGCAAAAAAATCATTGAGAAATCCAACGATCTTCCCATACAGCCAGTCGATGATCTGGTCTAGTACGGTTTCCGCAACAAAATCAAATATAAACATCTGACACCTTCTTTCTCACCATCCCCTATATGCCAAGGATTTTCCAGATATAGGTCGGTGCCGTCAGCGTAAACACCAGACACGCAAACAGGATTGCGGGTGCCGCCCATTCAAACTGCCCGTGTTTTCGGTAATCAAAGTATGCAGTACCCAGCTTTGCAAAGAAGAATACGGCAAGTATCAGGTCGATTGCCGGGAACACCACCTTATTGACTACTGTCTTGATCTGTGCGGAGGCATCCTGCCATGTACCCTCGATTGCTCCTGCCACGTCCCCTTTTCCTGACGCATATACTGTAGTTCCAAACATCATCGTAAGTGCAAGCACCATCACTGCCATCATCATCCATTTCTTTTTCTTCATCTGATCTTCCTTTCCTTTTTTCTGTTTTTTTACTGCATTTTCATTTCACTGGTCTGCTCCGGTTCTTCCAAAAGGTCTGTCATCTCATAAATGACAGGATTCTCCCAGAACTTTAAATCTCCACGGTATCCGAGTTTTAAGTGGCTGAACTCCTCCGCAAGCTCCCTTACGGACTCCGGCGCATTAGGTGGAAGTTCCTGATTCCAGATCACCCATTCCCCGCTCTGGTAGCGCGGGGTAAGTTCTAAAACTACATAATCCTCCGGCACAAATGCCGGGTAACGCTGCAGCCTGCCCCTCGCATCATAATAAGCTGCTCCCTCCTGCATCACCGTGAGTGACATAAGCCGCAGCGTATCTGCAAGGGATTTTGTGAACCATGTTTCCCTGTCACAAAATTTCCGTATCCTTCCATCCCTTAAGATGGATTCCAGATTTTCTTTTCGAGTGTAATGGTAGAGCAGTCCTTCCGGCTTTTGGATTCTCTCATATCCCATTTCCTACCTCACATTCTGTGGTGCGATATGCCAGTCATCCCACAGGCTTCCCGATATCTGCACAGCGTCTGACAGGTTCATGGAAAGCATTCCATCCGGTGTCCAACAGTCAAGCAGATAAGTATATACCCGGTACTCCCCGTCCGGCATCCAGACCGGTGTGAAATGTGTCCTCCGGTAATAAGTGGAATACTCATTATTCTTAAATTCAAAGACCGCACTGTATCCATTTCGGGTTCTCTCTAAAAGCCGCCAGTAGGTTTCGTAATAAAATTCCGGGAAATAACTGACTGCCGTCTGCGGTGCCGTTGTTGCAGATGTCTGGCTGCTTGATGCCCTTACACTCAGGGAGACATTCACACCGTACCCGCTTTTTGTAACTATGCCATTTGCTGTCGGTGCCTTTTCATCGGTGACCAGATGCATATCCGCAGTCAGGGATGCCGAATAATGTTTCTCTTCAAATTCCCACCAGCCTTCATCCACATACTCGCCATCATCCTCCCAGTGTCCATGGCTCTGTGTGCATCCTGCCTCACAGCTTGCCGAATGGTCCTCTGACTCCCAGTTCCAGTCACTGTGCCATACCCATTTTTCCTTCCACTTGGCTTTCCAGACACTCCATGCCGCCTGTGTCTTTTCTGGATTTACAGGCATCACTGCATTCTCTTTCCGGTATCCATCATTTCTGTCATCTGCAACAGGATTGGGCGGTGGATTGTCATCCAGATCCACAATGTTCGCCGTGATGGTTCCCCGGCTCACGGATGCACTGCCTCCGCTGGCGGTCACGCTAATCGTGATATGCTGTTCTGTGGATGGGGTATGCCATTTTACCCACACGAGCTGCTGTCCATCCTCCGGGTAATACACGTTTTCAACCTTGTAGCTTCTTCCCAGGATAGAAAATGTCACGGTGACGGAGTTGTCTGGATCGCTCTGTCCTCCACTGACTGTGACCGCCGTTATCACATCCGTATCCACACGGTATTCATAGTCCGCTTCGATGACTTCCGGTGTGATCACCTCATTAAACCGCACGATGCCAAGTCCTAATGCGCGGATGATATCCTCATCATTTGCTTTCTCTGTCTTAGAACCGCTCCAAGCCGGATACCCTAAATCCGATGTTTCCAAAAACATGGCAAGCGGCAGGTTTTTATGGGAAAGGGACGGCATTTTCTTTCGCAACAAACCGCCCCTTAACTGATTGTATTTTGCTGCTTCCGTGGCGGTAAACGCAGTCCGGACTCCCTCAAACGTCACATATGCGATTGGCTCTAATAACAGCTTGTACTCTCCGTTTGTCAGCGTCTGGAAATCCATGCCGACATATCCTGCAATGGCTCTGATCACCTGCTCGTCCGTAAAGTACTGTTTGATGGCTGTAAGGTTCGCCCCGCCTCTTGATGTGCTGATGATCTGTGGCAGGGACTGTGCAGGATTATAAAACGTATAGCCTCCCATCCTTGCAGAAAGTCCTGCGCCATTCCTGTAGGAAGTCTTGCTTACTTTTCCAAAATGCACCCGGATATCAGTCGGATGCTTGTTGGTAAGGTCAATGGATGCTGACACGACTGCACCGTCGCTGGCTCTGATTACCGTCACACGCACCCCCTCATCGTGGCTGCTCCAAAAATTAGTTCCCGTTCCTGCTCCCATACCTCCACCGCCATTGTCGATGTTCCCTTCCCCGGCTGCATAAACCGATACCGGCATCGCCATGGCAAGCAACAGCACAAACAGCAGGATTTTCTGTTTGATATATTTCATGCATTTCTCCTTAAAACACAGACAGGAAGATATGGCACACCGCCCGTATCTGCCCGCAAAAAAAGCACAACATTTCTGCTGTGCCTTTCCTTTACATTCTGTTTATTTAATCCATGATTCCGATCTTATTGCCATTTTCATACATGTCATCTGCATATATGCCTGAGCCTTCCCCTTCATCGGTAATCCATCCGAAGCCTTCCACATATACCATGCCGTCTTTGGTATCACCTGTCTTTGGCGTCTGGTTCTCTGCCGGAGCCGGTTCCTCCTGTTTTTCCTCCTCGTAGGACGGCGGTGTATCCGGCTGGTCCGTGGCGGTTCCCTCAGACAGTGCAGGCGGCTCACTCGGCTTTTCCGCTTCCGTTTTCTCCGGGGTTTCCTGAATTTCCTGCTCCCTGTCATTTACGGAAGTCCCTGTCTCCGCCTCGATCACAAGCGGCTCTTCCGTCTCTGCTTCTGTGCTTTCTGCCTGCACAGGTTCCGGTGTTTCTGTCTCCACAAAAAGTTCTGTCTCCTCTGATTCTCTCTCCACGGCCTGTGCCTCCCTGTCCGGCTCATGGTAGAGCACTCTGCTGATTCCAAACACAAGCACTGCACATACTGCGAGAAGTCCTGCGATTGCCAGCCACTTTTTTGTCTTATCTTTCATGGCATTCCCTCCTTATGTTTTTTCGATTGATTGATTTTCGTAGTTCACACGCTACCATAGAACGTCTGGAAAGTCTATGGAAATGTAATAAGTCTTACGATATCTGTAACATGTTACTAAAATTTCTCCCTGTAGGCTGCCCTCACCTTCAACCTGACCGACATATTCGACAAGATTTTTCCTGCGAAACGCACAGGCACTTCCATCGTGACCTCTGCATCCGCATAATAAGTTCCTCCCGGCGATGCCAGTGCCGTGTTGTGGATGTCCACAGAAAGATTTTTGAGCCTGTACTCCAGTCCACCACTGTTGTTATAGCGGACATAACTGTTCCCATCCTCTTCCAGACCAAGCAGAAAACACATCCTGCCATAGATATCCCCATGGTCCACGGATGCCGTAAATCCCGTATCGTCCGGCTCATATCCTGCGGCATATCCTTCCCTGACACCATGATAAACTTCATTGTAGTTGTCATTTACCACGGAAACCACGGCAGATTCCATGGCATCCTTAATCCCGGCTGCCGTGATGACAAGGCGCATGTATTCGGAAACTCCAAGGATGATAAGGAGCATGGCTATCGCTGCCGCCACAGCAGCCGGGGCCATGCTTCCCTCCTGCCCTGTCAGAAGTCTTTTGAAGCTCTGATAGCATTTTCTCATTTCCAATACACCTCACTCTTTCCCGATGCCCTCGCCCTTATGGTTACCGGGAACGACCTTAATTTCCCAAAAAGTCCGAGGTCTTTCTGCAACGTCAGTGTTACCGTCACCTCTTCATTCAACTGGATTTTTCCGGTCCCAGACCAGCTTACGGCTGGATGTATCCCTGTTTTTTCCTCCAAGGTTCTCTGCCTTGCGGTTGTCTCACTTCCAACCCTGCCGCTGATCTCTGCCTCCCGCACCAGCTCGTCTGCAAAGTTGTCAAGCTGTATCTTCGTGATAAAAACCGGGAATATCCTGACGCCAAGGGCAATGACAAACATCACGCAGAATACAACGACTGCCGCATCGATATATCCCTCCCCCTTTTTGTCCCTCATGATTTTATAGATCCGCTTCATTTTTTCTCCTTCCTGCGCTTTTATCAGAACAGTGTTCCCATGGACTTTATGATCTCATAGCCGATGATGGCAAAATAGGTTGCAAGGAAACATAAGAGCATGGCAAAAGAAAAGACACGGATTTTCGGCGGGATTTTTGCTGCCTTTGCCTTTAACCTCTGCAGTTCTGCCTGCTTGAAGTCGTGTGTGAGCATCTGGAAATACACTGCACCGTCATCGCCTCTTAACACACCAATCAGTCCACGGACCACATCGGAGAGCTGCGGGGAATTGAGCCTTGCCTCGAAACGGGTGAGTGCTGCCTCATAGCTGCTGGAACGCATGTCGGCACACACAATGTCCAGTTCCTTCTGGAACATCTCCCCGGCATTTTCCTTATAATGCTCCAGCATGGAAAGTACATCCCTGCTGTTTTTCAGCTCCTGTGTGATGGTGGAAACAAAACGGTACAGCTCTCCCTCGATCTGCTCTCTTTTTTCCCTTACCAGCTCTTCTGCTTTTCTTGTCTCCTTATAGTAGACCATGACTCCTAAAAGCACGAGCAGGATGGCAAGCAGCGGAAATACATGCAGTGCCGGAAGGATCAGTAGAAAAATGCTCCCTGCCTTCAGATAGGCATACGCCATATAGGTTTCCGGTGTCATCTTAAGTCCTGCCGCATTTAGGACATTCTGCATCCTGCTTTTTTTGTAGGCATTCATCCCGATGTATTTTCCTAAGTATGCCGCTCCGTCCATGTAGAACGCATCCAGTGTTTTCTGCAGTTTCTTTTCTTTCTTCCCTGACTGCATCATCGCCCTGCCGGTCCGCAGTGTCGGCAGCTTTAAGATGCCCGACAGCAGAAGGAACAGTCCGCATGCCGTCAGGATGAATACAACTATCAGTACGATTTTCAATTTATCCCTCCCCCTTATGTCCGGTATTCAATCGGCTTTGTCAGTTTTATGACGCATGCCGTGGAAACAAAAATAATTGCGCCGGTAACTGCCAGCATAATCTGTCCGGGGATGGTATGCATGAGCGTATCGTACCAGGACTGGTTCAGGAAATATAACAGCGGGATATTCCCCACTGCCAACACCACCATTGTGATAAATTCCTTTCTGGGTTCAAATACCAGATATTCCAGCTCCGCATTCACGATGCGCATGTCCGACAGTTTCACCACGATCGGTGTCAGTGTTGTCTTTAATGACCGGTCATACAGGCAGGACTTTAAGGCATCCACCCATTCCATGAACACATCATTTTCAATCTTTCCCTTAAGCTCCTCCAAGGCTGCCTCAAGGTCTGGATCAATGAGCCGGATTCTTGACACAAAATCTGCAAACACGGTCTTGACCGGCGGATTTAAATATTCAAGGTTTTCCTCCACCGAAGTCAGAATGTCCTCACTGCGCAGATACGCCGTTGTAATAATAGACAGTGCGGTTTCCAGTTCCGATGACACATCCTTTTTGAAATGGGATGCGGTCAGCCTGATGTACCAGAACGGCAGAAATAAAAATCCGCATGCCAGCACCGGAACCAGAAAAACATTTCCGATCATGACCGCAATGGCTGCTCCTGCGGCAAACAGCAGAAGGGATGCCGTGCATAAAAGCGGGAACAGCTCCTCCCTGTCCGTTGTTTTCAAAATTTCCTGTACTTCCTCGATCTCCCTGCGGAAATAGGATTTTTTCCTGCGCTTGGTTTCCTCCAGTATCTCCTCACGGATTCCTTTCGGTGCGTCCAAAAGCCTGTGGAAAATGTTCCCCGTAAAGTCATTTAACCGGATTTGGAACAGCAGGAATGCTCCTGTAATGATCCCGATGCAGGCAATGACCTGTAATGTCAGCATACTTTCTTCCCTCCTTTTTCAATTCTTTCCAGCACATCTTTTGGCATGCCGTTTTCCAAAAATCTCTTTTTGAGGCTCTCGGAAATTCCGCACACCTTCTTATGCGTGCCGTTAATGATAAAGCGGTCCCCTTCCATCCGGTTTTCGGTGATCTCATAGCGGTACAGCGGGTTGAACTTCCGCTTTCCGTCTGCCGTGATCTCACACTCCATGATTTCCATGAGTTTCCTCTTGCGGTTCTCAAGCTGCTTGGTGAACACCACGATAGGGAATGCCTCCGTTACAAGGTCCATCAACACCTCGTCATCCATGTCATATTTTCTCTTGCACAGTGTCCTCATTCGGCTGTAAGTGGATTCACAACTGTTGCTGTGGATCGTGGTAAGCACCGTGTGTCCGGTTCTTGCCGATTCCTGTGCCGTGTACGCCTCTGAACTACGCATCTCCCCGACACAGATGATCTCCGGGTTAAAACGCAGTGCCATATCAAGGAGCATGTCCTGATCAATGTTCTGCTTTTCATTTTCGCTGTATCTGGTCAGCGTATGGATGACACTGTTGGTCACTTTTCCATCCTTTTCCCTTACGAGTGCCAGCTCACGGCTGCCGTTTTCGATGGTAAAGATACGCTTTCCATCCGGTATGGTGGTAAGCAGCCAGCCTGCAAGTGTGGTCTTACCGGAACTGGTGGCTCCTGCGACACAGATGCTGATGCCATAACGCAGACACTCTGCCAGAAAGTCCAGCATTTCCCCCGTTGCGGTGCCGCCATCCACAAAGTTTTCCTTTTTCAGGCTCTGCGGATTGACAATACGGATGGATGCTGCAATCCCCACATCTTCATCCACGAGCGGCGTCTTTAACACGGCGATTCGGATATTCTTGCTCAGATGTCCTAACACCGCAGGGGAGGCATTGTCCAACACCATGCCCGACACATGGAGCATGCGCCTTATGACATTGACCGCATGCTCCGGGGACTCGAAGTGTTCCTCCAGCTTTTCACACCTGCCGTCATTGTACTGTATCTCGATATCCCGCCAGGAATTGATATCGATTTCCTCTATCCCTGTTCCAAAAATGTACTTGGTGAGGAAGGAAAACTCTGCCATTTCCGTGTAAAGGTCATCGATCAACTGTTCCTGTGTTTTTCCCTTTACCGTGATACGGTAGTCACAGATGTACTTTGTAATGTACCGCTTGACCTGCTGTTTTACTTCCTCGCTCCCACCTTCCACCATGAGCGTGGAATATTTGCTGGAGATATACTCCTGCACCTCTTTTAAGACATCCGAAAATGCCCTTCCCTTTTCCTCCGGGGAAAAGAACAGATTCTGGTTATTTTTCATACCCCGAATACCTCCCTGCTGATTTTCTCTATCTCCCTGCGGAATGCCCGGCTCTCCTTCAGGCCGAGTTCCCCAAGCAGCTCCCCTTCTAAAAACTGTGCTTCCACCTCACTGCTGTGCGGAATCTGGAACGACACACTGCCAAGGATCTGTTCCATGTGGCTGCTTGCCTCCTGCTGTCTGATATTGGACACGGCCTTCAACTGCTTGTCGGCATCCCATTTGTGGTCTGATAGCAGTGGAAGCTGGGAGGATAAGTAACTGATGGATTTTAAGTCACACCCTGCCAGCCTTAACACCGTATCTGCCTCCATCAATGCGACCGCCGACAGGATATCCGATGCGATATTGCTGGTGCAGTCCACGATGACATACGGTGCGATCTGTGCTGCAAGCTGGAGCAGTTCTGCCGCCTGCTCTTTTTCATAGGGCGGATAGGTGAACACATTCTCCCCCTTTAACATCCCGACCATGGAAAGATAATCATTCTTCCGGTAGAACATGCAGTTCTTCTTGATGAGGTTTTCCGTCACATGGGATGCGGCAAGAATGCTCCCCAACGACCTTTCCTGTTCAATGTCTGACGGTGCGCATAAGTAAGGCAGCGGCGGAGTGACCATATCCGCAAGGATTAAAATGACATTTCTCTTTTTCTTTGCCAGATGCTCTGCCAGTTTCACAGACACCACCGTCTTGCCGGAGGAAGGGCTGCCCCACACGGCAAGCACGCCTCCCTCTTCCGGCATCTCTTCTTCCCTTTCCTGCTCCAAATTTCTCTGGAACAAAGAATTTTTCATGAAATTCAAACACTATTCCTCCATATCCGTATCATTTTTCTCGTCTGCCGAGGTTTCTTCTGCCGTCACTGCATCCGCTTCCCCTCCTGTCCTCGGCACCTCATTTTTTACAACAGATACCTCTTCTTCCTCTGTGGTTTCTTCCAGAAGCTCCTCCAGCACCAGATCCTGTGCTTCAATGAACTGTGCAGCTTTCTGGCTGTCTCCCCTGTATACCAGTGACAGATGGATTTCTCCCTCTGCTTCCAGCCTTGCCAGCAGTCTGCTCTGCTCCGGTCTGACTAACACCGTGACGGTGGACGGAAGCTCCTTCTCCTCTTCCTGCTCCTGTGTATTAGCATCATAGCCGGACTTTGCCGTCACTGCGATGACCTCCACATATTTTAATTCTGCCGGGATCACTGTCTCCCCACTGCCCAGGTAATCCGGTGCGATGACCGACACAATATCCCCGCTCTTTAATTTGCCGGAGAGTCCTTCCGCAAAAGAACTGATGGTGATGGAGATTGCCTGTTTCTCCCCGTTTAAGTTGTAAAGGTATTTATTTTCTGCAGCCGGCTCGTCTGCTACTTTTTCTGCTACGATATAGTCCCCTGCATAAACATCCGCGGTCAGATATTTTCCTTCCGCCTCCGTGATGCTCCTTAACACATTTTCGGGCAGGTTGTAACCTCCCACCTCGACTTCCTGCAGCATTCCTTTTTTGATCTCTTCGCCTGCCTTAACGTCCTTTACAAAACGCACGATTGTGGTCTTTTGGGACAGTCCGGCATTGACAAGCGGTGTCACTGCAAAACAGATGAGCAGGGACACTGCAATGCAGAGTACCCCAAGAACAGTACGGTTTTTTAACAGTTTCATGATTCTCTTCTCCTCCTATCTCGATGTCTCCGTATATTTTTTCTTTCTTGCTGCCATGACAGTTCCTGCAAGCAGTGCCACAATCCCTGCCAGTAATAATTTCTTTTTCAATTCTTTAACCTCCTATCCAGATACCAATCAGCATTCCTGCAAAAAGAAACGGAACAAGCGGGTATGCCTGTTCCTTCTCCTCTTTTTGTTTCTTTCTGTTCTTTTTTCTGCCCATGTTCCCTGCCGCATGCCACAGCACCAGCAGGCACAATGCAAGAAACAGTCCCGTAAGCGCTTGGCTCGCTCCAAGAACCAGGCCGCATGCCCCCATGAGTTTCACATCCCCTCCGCCGATTCCTCCTATGGTAATCCCTGCGAGGAGCAGCGGCAGTCCTGCAAGAACTCCCAAAAGATTGGGCTGTCCCGGTGGCAGCATGCTGGTAAGTGCCACCAGAACGACCAGCCAGTCCGGGATGGTCCTTGTCCTCATATCCATGACCGCCGCCAAAGACAGGGCAGAAAAAAAGAAAGCCAGCCTGATCATGCTACATTCCCATGTTCATGCCACTTTCTTCCTGTTCCAGCTCCTCTGCCTCCTCCGGTTCCTCATCCAGATCCGTCTGCTGGTGCATAAAAGTTTCATACGCTTTCTGTACCGTCTGGTCAAATCTTTCCTTGATTCCCCTGTCGGCAAAGAACACCGTATCCTTGTACTGTTCATTTGCTCCTGCCTTTGTTTTCGGCATGGCAACCGTCAGCCCGTAGTCATCTTCCTTGATTCTGACATTTCGGATCGTCATGAAATCCCCGATTTTTACATCGGCAAGGGCAAGGACACCCTTTTCCGGCTGTGTTTTTGTGATGGCAGCCTCCATCTGCATGTCTGCCCCTGTATTTGCCTGCACTGCGGCATTTTCCTGTACTGCTTCCTGCTGTGTCTGTGTGTTTGCTCTTCTAGGCATCTGTTTTCCTCCATATCATTCTGTTATTTTTCCTGTTTCCCTGTCTTGGACCGGTGTTCCTTATCCTGCATAGTTGAACATGTCCTGAATCCTCTGGGTAAGGGTAGGCATCACCACATCCCCGAAGAGTGCATAAAGACCTGCCAGGAGCAGTGCGCCGAGAACGACTGCGATCAGGATTTTGACCGCCGTATCCACATAGTTCTCGCCCTTGGTATCCTTCATTAACATCCCTGCTCTCACGGCAACTGCCTTTACATTCTGTGCTGCTTTTTTCATCATATTTCTCATATTTTTTTCCTCCAATTTTTCTCATGATCTGCCGGACCGTTTCTGTGCGGTCTGCTCTATGTTCTCTGGTTTTATCCTGTTACATTCCTGCCATCTCCATCGGCTGTCCTTCCGGTGCCTGCATCCCATGATGCTTTGCTACCGTATCCTGCCCCTGCGAAATTGCCTGCTCATAAGCTCCGATGACTGCTTCATGGAGCTGTTTTCTGCATTCCTGCGTGATAGGAAAACAGATGTCCTTGTACTCATTCCCAGCCTTATAGCTTGGCATGGAAACAAACAGTCCATTGCTTCCCTCAATGATCTTGACACCCCGGATTGCAAATGCCCCGTTGATGTTTACGGATGCCGTTCCCTTGATGCTGTCCCCCGGACGGATGGACTGGATGCGCACATCAAACTGGAGCGGGGTGTTTTCTTTGTTCCCTGCTCCGGATGGCGCGTGCTGTTCTGTGGTTTCTGCCCGGCTCTGGGCAGTTTTTGCCTTTGGCATAATGATCCTCCTTGTTAAAATCTGATTTCCTCATACCCGGATGGTTCGATGTAGAAAAAGCGGCTGTTTTCCCCATCCGCAAACTCGATCACATCCGAAATGGACAATGCATGTCCCTGAAACCCTTCCGGTACTCTTCGTCCGTATTTTTCCCAGACTTCCTCCAGACTATAGTTTTCTATCTCCCCCTCATAGACTCTGACATATTCCTCCCTGCGCGGTCTGTCATACCCTCTCTTTTTTCTCTCTGCCAGACTGATAAACCGCATCATGATCGGACTGTCCTGTCCCAGTTGATAGATTCTAAGCCTCCTCCCTTCCCCGATGCTGGTCTCCGCTGTCTCTTTGACACCACCTCCCTCCGACAGCCGGTCATACACACCCTCACGGAATACGTGTTCCAAAAACCCCAGTTCTTTCACAAACGAAACCAGCTCCTCTTTCTGGAACATGCAGTCGATGACTGCTTTCCCATCTCCCAGATAGCCAGCCGGATTCCCATAAAAAAATACGATCCCGTTCTGAACATAAATTCTTTTCATACGCTTTCCCCACCCATGCTGCGCAGGTAAGGGATCAACTGCCTGTCTAAGAATGCCTTGTCTCCGCAGAATACAAACATCTTGGAGAGTCCGATCAAAAACGGTTCGCCCTCCATGGTGTGCAGGGTGATGATGCTTCCCTCACTGCAGTGCCGGATAAATTCTGCAATGGAGCAGAGATTCCCGTCCACCAGCGTCTGGCTGACCTGATTGTCTTTGATTTCAAATGCCCTGTACTTATTCCTTAACAATCCGTACCTCCCTCCTGCTGTGCGAATTTCAGAATCCTTGCCGCAAGCGCCACCTGTTTTGCAGGACTCATATGTTTTACCGCTGCATTTACATAGGCTTCCACTGCCTGCGGGTCCTGACTCCCCATCTCCACGATATCTACTTTGGATACCACAATCTTTCCACTGCTCATGGACAGCTTTACGATATCCCCGCTCTCAAGCTCTGCCATCTGGCGGAATTCTTTCGGAATCAGGATACGTCCTTTTTCGTCTAACAGCTTATACACCGGTTTTTTCATCCGTCCCCTCCTCTGTGGTCCGCAAGATGATGTTTACCTTATCCTCCGTGATGCCAAGCTCCCTGCAGATGGCAAGCAGTTCCTCCGGCACTTCCGTCCCCTGCACAAGTTCTGACGGCAGGATGATAATGCGTCCTTCCTGACACACAATGTCAAGGTCTGCGTCCATCGGGATTCCGGCATCCCTTAATAATTCTTCCGGTATCTGGAACGCAATGTTTTCCTCCTTTGCCAGTTCCTCTGCCACATCCTGTCCTGCCCTTGCAAGCAGGAACTCCTTTGCCGTGTTCTTAAGTTCCCCGTCCTCTGCCATATACACAAGTTTCACGGTGTCACCGGTACAGATACCAGCCTGCTCTAACACCACTGCGGGAATCTCAATACACCCGTTTTCCGTCATCTTTCCTTCCATTTCTACTAACTGAAGCATGTTTTCCTCCTTTTTTCCTTTTTTATGTATCCTGTGGCTCTTCCTCTGTCTCCTTTCCCCTCCACCGGACCGTTTTCTGTTCCCCATACAGTTCAAACAGATTCATCTGCATCGGCATGCTTTTTTTTCTTTCCTCCATGTCATAGTTTGCGATCAGCACTTCCGGGAACTCACTTCCGTTGTCATACCTCTGTGCAAGGTTATTGATCCTTGTCACCGCTTCAATCTGAAAGTCCTGATACAGCTCACGGATATAGGCACAGTCGTTATAGGAAACCATGAACTTTCCCTGTATGCCTTTTAAGGTATCCCTGAGCCTCACATGATCTTCCTTACGGAACACCACCTCATAGTGTCCCTCGGTTTCAAAATACGGCGGATCGCAATAAAAAAAGGCATTCGGTCTGTCATATTGACGGATGAGTGCCTCAAAATCCTTATTCTCGATCACGGTATCCTTCAGCCTGCGGTTTGCCTCCCAGATGATGGTAAAGGTTTTGCGTATGTCAAAAGGCTGGCAGCCATAAGAGGTGCATCCGCTTCCATAGCTGTAACGGATAATCTTATAGAATGCCGCCGCCCTCTTCACATCCCCTACTGCGGCACGCTCCATGAGGATGTCACGGATTTCTGCCGCCTCCGGTTCTTTTAAGAAGTGCGTTGCAATCTCTAATTCTTCTGCAAGATGTTCACTCTTAAATTCTTCCATGGTCAGAAATTTCCGCAGCGTTGTAAATTCATCTCTGGAGTTGAGCGGCAGGAAGGACAATTCCCGAAGCAGTGCCATTGGTCTTTCCTTGACACAATAAAAGAGGTTTGCAAGATTTGAATTAAAATCATTGTAAACCTCCATGCATTTATCCGGCGGTTTCCCGAATAAAACCCAGCCGCCACCGCCAAATACTTCTATGTAGCGGTCATAGTTTTTCGGCATGCGCAAATAGATCAGATCGCGCAGTGCCTTCTTGCCGCCAACCCAGCTTATGATGCTGTTCAAATTTTTTTCCTCCTATTTTTGTTCATTCATATGGAAAGCCTCCTCTTCCACCAGCAGTTCGTCCACCATCCTGAGGATGTCTGCCACCTCTTCCGGCATCTGTGTAAAATCCACATGATGGTCCCTTTCCACAAGCGGCGTGTACCAGTAGTCGTATGGGATATAATACTCTGCCAGTGCCTGTTTCTGTTTTTCACTCAAAGAGCTGCTTCCCTGCTCCAGCAAGCCGCCCGGCGTCATGAAAATCGTTCCGAAGTGTTCCCCGGAAGACTCCAGATCAAGCGTGACAAGTGCCAGTGTGCGTATGCCGGAATCTCTTCCGCAGACCACTGCTGGCATCATCACCATCCCATACGCTTCATCCACATATCCTTCCCCGTACACGGTTTCAAATGCCTGATGCATGGCAAGCAGCTTTTCGGCAGCATAGGCGGTGTCCCCTCCATTGCATGACACATTCAGCCGATAGAAATCTGTTTCTTTTAATATCTCATTTACTTTCCCTAAAAACTCCCTGCATTTCTTTTCAGCTATGGTTTCCTTCTGCGGAACAACAGTAAAATCATCCTCTTCCACATTCAGAGCCAGCGTGCTTCCATTTTCCCATTCCACATGGATTTGTCCGATATCATCCACGCCGGTTACTTTTCCCTCCATGCCGGACGGCATCTGGTGTTCTCCCTCCATCTGCCCCAGCCTGACCACGGTACCCGCAGGATATCTTTCCTTCAGTCGTTCTATCTGTTCCCTTCTTAACATTCCTCACCTTCCTCGATTTCTTTTACCAGTTTTCTGATCCGTATCCCATCCTTTATTCCCTGTATATAAAGCTGTTCCTGTTTTATCTGGCTGATATCTAACATGCATCCAAAAAGTTCTGTCACCATCCTGTACGCTTGTGGGTTTGACAGCTCCAGTTCTTTTCTTAAGTCTGCCAGGAACTTTTTTCCTTCTTTGAAAGTTCCCTTGCCTCTTCCTGATCCATGATCTGTTGGCGGTATGATTCGATAAGCTCCCCAAAAAACTGCACCATGACTGTATCATCCAATTTCATCTGTTTGCCTCCTTGGTTTCTTTGGGACACACAATACTACATACACCAGCACATATCCAGCAGAATATTATTTTTTTACAGAGTCTGAGTCATGCCATGATTCCAGACTCTGTCCAGTTCCTCCTCCGTCATGATGCCCCAGTATCTTTTATCTGCACAAAAACTGACATACAGTTCTCCCTCCCTCGTATAGATTGGTCTTTGTTCAAAGCCTTCTCCCCAGCCGTCACTCATCTGTCCGTCCCAGAAATTTTTCAGTTCATAGATTTCACTCTGCGTCAGCGGCTGGCAGATACTGCATTCCAGAACTCCGAACAGTTCTCCCCGGATGTTCTGCACTCTCGGAAATGCACTGATCACTTTTGCAGCCACCTGTCTGTTCCCGTCAAAATAATGCATGAGTCCCCTCGGTTCTGCCTCTACATGTTTTGCTTTGAGGATGGCTTTCTGGATTTGTTCCTCGTAATCTGCCAGTTCACTCCGGTACAGTGTTTCCTGCTCCTCTCCACCCGGATACATCATCCCTGCCAGCGAACTGTAAAGACAGAACGTTTCACATGGTATCCCACTTTTTTCAAGCGGATCGGCAAACTCTCCCTGATATTCCTGATACTCATGGATTTCCCGCTGCGTGCCAACAAACCCTTCGGGAATAAATCCGCTGTCTGCCATCGTTGCCTGTCTTTTATCACGGGCAACCCCGGCATAATCAATATGCGGCAGTAGAAGTTCATCGATTTCAAACATCCCTGCCTCTTTAACCAGAAATTCCCCATACTCTTTATCCGTATGTATCTGCGGATGTATTTCAAATTCGTCCAGATGCTTTGCGATGTAAGTGATATCGGTAAATTCTCCTGTTCCCACGAATCCGGCTGCCATTGCAAGCCGGTCCATTTTTGTTTCATCAAAACGGCTGACGGTCTGGCACATCTCATTAAAAAGAGTCAGTTTCTGGATATCCCCCTGCAGAAACATACACGTATCTTCCGGGGAAGGAAGAATGCTTTCCGGCAGCCGGATATTTTCTATCCCGTTCACAATGCCTTCAGCAAATGCTGCGATGTTGAGTCTTTTCTTTACCTTATCCATGGCACTGATGTCCGTTGGAAGATAAAGGTATTCCTTATCCCCTGCCTCATTTTCAAGAGATAAAACCGCCACGGTTTCATCCGGTCTGTCGATGTATTCTGGAAAGGTTTTTCCGTTATAGACCTCCTCCATCTGGAATCCCTGATCTACCAGTATCCCATGTGGCAGGAACTTACATTTTCCTTCTGAAAAAATCTTCTGTGCATATGCGTTAAAATCTATTCTGCTTTTTTCTTCTTCTGAGATTGCAAGGTGCCGGTCCAGATAAAGTCTCAGCCCAACACGGTTTCCGTCCGTCAAGTCTGTGAGCAGGGACAGTCCCTGCAGGCTGTAAGTCAGGTTGATCAGTTGTTTCACTTCCCGGATGCCTGTCTCACTGCTGTATACACCCACCACTCTTTTTTCGTATTCCGTCATTCCATCCAGCCTTCTGGCAAAGAAATTAAGTTCGTCCATGCTGATTGTCTGGCCTTTCAGGAACCCAAAATAGTACGGTTCATCCCACACCTCACTGATACAGCATACCGGTACAATATCTTCTATCCCGATACATTTCATGCAATACTGCATGTCCATGTCCGTTGCCGGCAGAGTTATATCTACAGTCTGTCCCCCATTTTTTGCTCTAATCTTCATTCCACACCTCCCGTTCTACGATGTCCACCCCATACCTTTCCATCACGAATGCATTGACGATGAGCCTAAAGATTTCATCCGGTATCAATTCCCTGTCGGTCAGCTCCGACAGCCGGATATGCTTTGTCCCCAGATACACATCCCTAGCCGCATGGAACAAGATATATTGTTCCAGTGTGACGCTGCCAAGCCGGATGCGGTCAAAATAAATCCCCGTATCCAGCACCTGCTTAGAAACTTTCTCCCACAGGTTTTCATCTGCAGACAGAAGAAATACTGCGGCTGCATAATTCGGAAGTCCGCACAGGTTCTTTTTCCGTCTGCCAAGCAGCAGGGAAGAAAAATCAGTTCTGTGCCTGCTGTCATAAAAAATCAGTTCCTTTTCTGCGTTTCCAAATACCTCCTGTATTCTTTTCTTTAAGTGTTCCATCTGCATCCGGCTGATGACACAGTCCACAATCTCTGAATAATTTCCCCTGCTTTTCCACTCTTCCATGTCAAACATCCACCCCTGCCCTCTGGGACGATATCCCGGCGGCTGGCGCATCTGCCGTTCTAATAACTGCAGTCTTGGACTGTTGCAAAAAAATCCCGACATCAAATCTGTCTCCTTTCTTTTTCCATAAAAAAAGACAGCACCCATTTCATTTCTAAAATAAGTACTGCCTTACATGTTCATCTGCATTCCCGCTTCCATCTCCCCTGCCTCTTCCCCGCCCTCCTGTACTTCCAGTTCCGGTATCATGTTTCTGTTTAAACTGATTTCCTCCTGCTTCATCTGTTCTGAAATTGCTGCAAGTGCAATGCTGTTCATCTTGTTCTGCAGGTAAGTTTCAAACTCCCCTTTCGCCTCTGTCACGGTTTTATCCATCTGTTCAGCAAACAGTTTCTGCAGATAGGGGATATTACTTTTTAACTCCTGCCGTACATTTTTCAATGTCGAGACGATATTTCTCCGGTCCTCCCTGCTCAGGACACGTTTCTCATCCAGAAGTTTTTCAATCTCCTCTGACCTCTTTTCCAGTTGCCGCACCAAGTCACGGGTTGCTTCATCCACTTCCCGGCGCATTACTTTCTGCCTGTCACTGTATGGGCATGGTTCAACGAATGTCCCATTCACTTTTGTAATGGTAACCGGTATCCCCTCTCCAATGTTAAGTGATGTGATTGCTTCGGCAAACTGTGTATAGGACATCTCCACCTCAACGATCATGTCATTGATGTCTGTCCCTGCCAAAAACCAGTCCTCGTTGCCCTCCCTTTCCATCATGCCTTTTGAAATGGACAGGCGTATGACATTATTATGCATGATGGAACTTCCAAACAATGCCGTTCCTGAACCACCGATTGAGGACCTTGCAAACCGAATCATTCCGTAACTTGGGTGCTGCTTTTTCTCCATCCCTGTTTCTTTTCCTTTCTCTGAATTTTGTCCCAAAATACTTAAAAATCTCTTTTTTGCCTCTATGCATCTATAAAAACGTGGAAAAAAATAGGGCAAAAACTGGTCATTTTTTGCTCCAATTTTTGCCCTCAAACCACAACATCTTGTGGTATAACATGCCTATTTTTCTTATTTTCCACAATACTGCATCAGAACTACCGACTCAACATGCACCGTATGCGAGAACTGATCCACAGGCTGTACCTTAACAGTCTTGTAACCCTTAGCCGCAAGGAGGCCTAAGTCACGGGCGAGTGTTGCCGAATCGCAGCTTACATACACGATACGCTCAGGCGACATCTTGACAATAGTATCAAGAAGCGACTCGTCGCAGCCCTTTCTTGGCGGGTCAACGACTACAACATCAGGAGTAATGCTCTTTCTTGCTTCCTCACGCTGAGCCTCAGTTGCAGATGTGTCTGCTGCCAGCCGCGCCATTTCTTCATAAAAATGTGGTACGACCTCCTCAGCCTTTCCGACAAAGAATTCAGCATTATCAATGCCGTTAATTGCCGCATTGTTCTTAGCATCTTCTATGGCTTGCGGAACAATCTCAACACCATATACCTTTCTTGCATTCTTGGCAAGGAATAACGATATTGTTCCTATTCCGCAATATAAGTCCCATACAGTCTCATTGCCTGTAAGACCTGCGTATTCAAGGGCTTTTCCATACAGCTTCTCAGTCTGTCTTGGATTAACCTGAAAGAACGAAAGCGGTGATATCTGATATTTAATGTCGCCAATATAATCTTCAATATAGCTTTTTCCCCACAGAGTCTCACACTGTCTGCCAAGAATAACATTAGTGTTCTCCGTGTTGAAATTAAGCATAATTGATCTGATGCATTTGTCTGTACTTATATCTGAGTCAAGCGACACTTCTGTAAGGCGCCCTACAAGCGATTCCTTTAACTTATCAGACATCTTAGTGCCGTTAATAACAAGACAGACCATTATCTCGTCTGTGTGGAAGCCTGTTCTTATAAGGACATGACGCACAAGCCCTCTTCCGGTCTGTTCATCATATGGTGCAACACCGTTGAGCTCCATCCAGCTCTTTATCACAGCAAGAATATACTGGTTCTCGACAGCACCAATCTTACAGTCTGTACATGAGATAATAGAATGAGTTCTTCCTGCATAGAAGCCCATCACAATGCTTCCATCTTTGGCAGTTCCAACCGGATACTGCGCTTTATTTCTGTATCTGAAAGGCTCTTCCATTCCGATTGCCGGAAAAAACTCATACCCTTCTATCTTACCGATTCGCTTGAGATTATCGTCAACCAGCTTTTCCTTAAATCTAAGCTGTGCCTGATAACTCATCTGCTGAATCTGACAGCCACCGCACTGTCTTGCGACAGGACAGGCAGGAGTCACTCTGTCAGATGAAGCCTCAATAATCTTTTCAAGCCTTGCATAGCCGTAATTTTTCTTGGCTTTAATAATTTTTGCCTCAATCTTGTCGCCGATTATCGCATCCTTAACAAAGAGGGTATATCCGTCAACCTTGCCGATACCCTCTCCTCCGGTTCCTATATCTTCTATTACAAATGTTACTTTATCATCTTTCTTAAAACTCATTAGTTGTCCTTCTTATATTAGAATCAAGCCATCTGTTATAACCAAGCCAGTCGTTGGTATCCTTGGCTTCAAGTGCTTCTCTTAATGTCTCAAGCTTTGCATCCATATTATCAGCCATAGATAATGCAACAGCCTCTGCTATTGATGGCTTCTTAGGTGAGCCGTACTCAAGCTCTCCGTGATGTGAAAGTATGCAGTGTCCAATCTGCATTGCAAGCATATCAGGGAATCCGTCTATCTGCTTAACCTTCTCCATAACCATCTCATATCCAATAACGATATGTCCTAAGAAATTACCCTCGTCAGTGTAATCATTCTTAGGAAATTCAGATAATTCCTTAACCTTGCCGACATCATGCAGCATTGCACATGTTATAAGCAGATCCCTGTTAAGAAAATCATAGTTGCTGCTCATCTTGTCACATAATCTTGTAACACTTAAGCTGTGCTCTAACAATCCGCCAGCGAAACCGTGATGTACTGTCTTGGCTGCTGATACACATTTGAACTTCTTTGCAAATGTTTCATCTTTAAAGAAAGAATATAACAGTTGCTTCATATATGTACTCTTAACACTGTCTACATACTTCATCAGTTCTGCAAACATATTATCAATATTATATCTTGAAGATGGTACATAATCTGCTGCAACATATTCATTCTCTGATGCAATTCTTGCTCTCTCTATCTTAAACTGTAATGCTCCGTTATAGCTTGTTACCTGTCCTGTTACCGCAACATAATCATTAACATCAAATTCAGCAATTCCGCCTGAATTAAGGTCCCATATCTTAGAGTCAATCTGTCCTGTCTTATCAGCAAGCATTACATTGGCATATTCCTTGCCTGTCTTAGTAAGTGCTATTGATTTTGATTTGCACAGATATACCTCTGAAATTCTCTCACCATCTTTAAGAGTCTCTATATAACGCATAAATCCTTCTGCCTCCGTTAATTAAGTTGTTTTAGCTGTACACTTACTGAAAATGCTACATCTGAATAGCCATCTTTTCCCTGCCTCATAGCTGTCACATACATAGCTTCTCCATCAGCGCACTGATATAGTTTCTCACTAAACTGCTGAATTGTCAAAACACTTTGTCCATTAATTGCACTAATTACATCTCCTGCCTGCAATCCTGCATAATAAGCCGGTGAATCAATATCCACATTAGATATGTATACACCACTCGGAAGTCCGTATTTGGCTGCAAGCTCCTCTGTTACATTCTGTCCTGTAATACCACAGTACATGATTCCATGCTCATTAATCATAGTCTCAATCTGTGCCTTAAGGTCAGATATTCCAATGAATTTCGAACTTGTATCTGTTGAAGCCTTAGATACACCAACTACATTTCCTTCAGAATTAAACAATATGGCAAAACCGCCCGCCGTAATACTTACACTTGTCTCAAAAACCTCATAACCGCTGTCTTTACTATACTCAACCTTAGAACCTGCAATTGTTCCGTATGACACGCCTTTCGAAGTCTCATAAAGCTTTCCTGATGCAATCACAAGATCTCCCTGTTTTACCATATAAGAATTATCCAGCTGCGCAACTGCGATACTGTTACGTTGTTCAGCTGTAAGCTTAGATGCATTAATACTCACAATTCCTATTCCTGAAGCTGTATTTCTGCATACAAATGCAGCTTCTGTCTGGACTTCATCAGAAAGCCTTACTATATAATTCATTCCAGGTTCTAAAAGGCTTGAACTTGTAAGCACAAGATATGTTGAATTAACATTGGCAACCACAAGTCCTGCCACCTCTGTCTGACTGCTTTCAATTGTCGGAACATTAGAAAATGGCTGTTCAATGTCAACAGAAACCACACATTTATTAACATCCTCAACTTTTGCGCGAAGAGCTGCCATAGCAGCCTCATAATTATCTTTCAGGTCCTTCTCTGTCAATATATCTGAATATTCTGCCGTCTGGTTCTCTGCAAGTATGTAATTATCCTTCTGGATATATATGACATTCTTGTCCTTATTCTTTTCTTCAATCCTTTTCTGTAATACCGGATATAAAAATACCATAAACAAAGTTGCCGCTATTACGACAGAAACAGCAAAAAGCAGCAGCTTGCCTATTCTTATAAGCCACTTGTATTTCTTAGCCGGATGAAGAACTACCTGTTCTGTATACAGGTCATACTTTTCCTTATCATCTTCATTAGTTCCCATTTCGGACTCCTTATGTAATTTTCGTCTCTTATGAATACAATTATATCATAGTTTATATTACGATTATGAACAATTTATGACTTACATGTAAATATTTATAAGCAAAATATAGTTTTTTTACCTTAAATGCTGTAAACTTATAAAGTATGAAAAGATTGTTTTTAGTTTTTGGAGGTCTTTCGTGAATAAGAAATCTTTATCCACTTTGGAATTTTATAAAATTACCGACCAGCTTGTTTCATATGCATGCTGTGACGGAGCTAAGAAAATACTTCGTAACTTAAAGCCTATGACTGATATAACAGACATCAACTTACGTCTCGATGAGACTAATGATGCACTTTCAAGAATTTTTCAGAAAGGTACTGTTGATTTCAGCCAGACTAAGGATATACGTGCTTCTGTTGCGAGGCTTAAGGTTGGAAGCTCCCTTAATATATCAGAACTTCTTAATATAAGTGCCATCCTTTCATGTGCAAAGCATGTTAAGGATTACTATGAGCATCGTGAGGATTCTATATCAGGGATGCTTGAAAACCTTGCAACTGTTGATACTCTCAATTCCCAGATTAAGAAATGTATTATCTCTGAAGATGAGATAAGTGATGACGCAAGTTCCAACTTAAGAAGTATCAGAAGAAGCAAATCAATAGCCAATGACAGAATACATTCTGAACTTAACAAATTGCTTAATTCTCCTACTTACAGGACTTATCTTCAGGATTATGTTATTACCACAAGACAGGGACGTTACTGTCTGCCAGTTAAAGCTGAATATAAGTCAGCATTTCCTGGTATGATACATGACCAGTCATCTACTGGTTCTACTCTCTTTATTGAGCCTGCAGCAGTTGTAAAGCTCAATAATGATATCCGTGAGTTAGAGCTTAAGGAAGCAGCAGAGATTGAAGTTATTCTTGCTGACTTAAGTGTGAAAGCCGGTGAACATACTGAGGAGCTTCTGTGTAATTATGAAATACTTGTCGAACTTGACTGTATATTTGCAAAGGCGCAGCTTGCCAGACATATGCATGCAAGCCGTCCGGTCATGAATACATCAGGAATTATCAATATCAAAAAAGGACGTCACCCGCTTATCGAGCCACATACTGTTGTTCCTATTGACATCTATCTTGGAACAGATTTTAAGCTTCTAATCATCACTGGTCCTAACACAGGTGGTAAGACTGTTTCTTTAAAGACTGTAGGACTTCTTACACTTATGGCACAGTCGGGTTTATTCATCCCAGCTCTTGACCATTCAGACATTGCCGTATTTAAGAATATATATGCTGATATCGGTGATGAGCAGAGTATTGAACAGAATTTAAGTACATTTTCATCACACATGACCAACACTGTTAAGATTCTTAAAGAAGCTGATGAAAACTGCCTTGTACTTTTTGATGAGATTGGTGCCGGAACTGACCCTACAGAAGGTGCTGCCCTTGCTATCGCAATTCTTAATGACCTTAAGATGCGCGGTGTTACAACCATGGCAACAACTCACTACAGTGAAATCAAGCTTTATGCGCTTTCTACTGAAGGTGTTGAAAATGCAAGCTGTGAGTTCGATGTTGAATCGCTCCGTCCTACTTACAGACTGCTTATAGGCATTCCGGGAAAAAGTAACGCATTTGCAATCTCTAAGAAACTCGGACTTCCTGATTATATTCTCTCTGACGCATCAGAAAGACTTAACGCGGAAGATGTACATTTTGAAGATATCGTATCTGACCTTGAGCATGCAAGAATTTCTCTTGAGAAGGAGCAGGCTGAGGTTGAAAGCTATAAGGCTGAGATTGCCTCTCTTAAAGAAAAGCTTCAGGCTAAGAATGAAAGGCTTGATGAAAGAACTGACAACATTATCCGTAAGGCCAATGAACAGGCTGCTGCCATCTTAAAAGATGCCAAGGATTTCGCAGATGAAACTATCAAAGCCATGAACAAGCACGGAATGACAGTTGCTGAGCTTGAAAAGCACCGTACTGCTGTCCGTGAGAAGATGAATAAGAATCAGGCAAAGTTAAAGGTAGAGCCTGCCAAGGTTAAAGCACACAAGGCACATGATATATCTGAATTCAAGACAGGCATGCATGTAAAAGTTCTTACTATGAATGTTTCCGGTACTGTTTCTGCAATTCATCCAGCCAAGAAGCAGGTTACTGTTCAAGTAGGTGCATTAAGCACTAAGATTGATATCAAGAATCTTGAAATTCTTTCAGACTATAAAGAGCCAAAGGAAGCTCCATCTAAGGCTGCTAGCGGTTCCGGTAAGATTAAGATGAGCAAGTCAGCAGGAATATCAACTGAGATTAATCTTCTCGGCTGTACAGTTGACGAGGCTGTTGCCCGCCTTGATAAATATCTTGATGACGCTTACATTGCCAGGATTCCACAGGTCCGTATCGTTCACGGTAAAGGAACCGGCGCATTAAGAAACGGTGTAACCGCTTATCTTCGCGGTGTTCCATATATAAAGAGCTTCCGCCTCGGCGAAATCGGCGAGGGTGATGCTGGTGTAACTATTGTTGATTTCAAATAATTATTATTGGGGGATATTATTATGGCATCTAAACAGCGAATACTTATTGTAGATGATGATGAAAATATTGCAGAACTTATATCTTTGTATCTTACAAAAGAATGTTACGAAACAAAGATTGTGTATGATGGAGAAAGTGCTCTGTCTGAGCTTTCTGTATTCAAGCCCAATCTCATTCTTTTAGACCTCATGCTTCCCGGTATTGACGGCTATCAGGTGTGCCGTGAGATAAGAAAGAATAACAATGTTCCTATAATTATGCTCTCCGCCAAGGGCGAAACATTTGACAAGGTACTAGGACTTGAGCTTGGTGCAGATGACTATATTATCAAACCTTTTGAAACTAAAGAGATGGTTGCCCGTGTAAAGGCTGTGCTTAGAAGATACCATATGCCTCAGAGTATCGGTGTTGATTCTTCTAATGCCAAATGTGTCAATTACCCCGACCTCTCTATCAACCTCGATAATTATTCGGTTAATTATATGGGCAAAAATGTCGAGATGCCACCTAAGGAACTTGAGCTCTTATATTTCTTAGCATCTGCTCCTAATCAGGTGTTTACAAGAGAACAGCTTCTTGACAATATATGGGGATATGAATATATCGGAGATACAAGAACCGTTGATGTACACATTAAGAGAATCCGTGAGAAAATCAAAGATCATGCCCACTGGAATATTGAAACAGTATGGGGAATTGGTTACAAGTTCGTAACTAAATAAAAAGGGCAGAACAAGGGAGGCAGACTAACATTGAAAGGATTCAGTACACTCAGCAAACACATTTTCATATATATAGCTATATGTGTAATCAGTTTTATTCTTGTATCAACAATATGCTATAAAGCAGATTATAAGCACATATACAATTATTATTCTGACAGACTGTATCTTCAGGCTAATGAAATAGCAAACGAATATGCTCTTGATTATCTTGCAGAATCCAAGCTGAGACGAATAGAACTTGAAATGAAATCATTATCCACATTTAACGACACCAGAATTATGTTCATTACTCCTTCTGGTGATGTTATTCTTGATACTAACAACAGTTCCACGGACAAGAGTAATGAGGACAGGATTTTATTCTCAATCAATGATTTTGACTATGGTGACCTCAAAGGAAAACACGATATTTTATGGGATTTTTACGGACTGTTTTCCGAACCTGCATTAAGTGTTTTTTCGCCTATCTCGAACTCCTTCGAAATTAAGGGTTATGTTGTTATTAATATACCTGAATCTGCCATCGTTGAACGCGTTTATGACACATTTAACACAAATTATCTTACACTTGCAATTGTACTTATTCTGTCATCTGCATTCCTTGTTCTATATTTCTTTCAGGTTCACAGACCTATTAAAGAAATCACAAGGGCAACTAACGAATACAGTAAAGGTAATCTTTCCTACCACGTTAAACCTATGCATAATGATGAGATTGGACGTCTTGGAATGTCTCTTGATTACATGGCTTCACAGCTTAATGAATCAGATAAATTCCAGCAGAAGTTCCTGTCTAATATATCTCACGATTTCAGATCTCCGCTTACTTCTATCAAGGGATATCTGGAAGCTATCCAGGATGGAACTATTCCACCTGAAATGCTTGATAAATATATAGGTATAATGCTTTTTGAGACCGAAAGACTCACTAAGCTGACAAGTAATATTCTTACTCTTAATGAACTCGATCCTAAGTCAGTAAGACTTGATATATCAACATTTGACCTTAATTCAATAATCAGACACACTGTTGAGACATTCGAGGGAACATGCAAGAAGAAGGGCATTAAATTCAATATTACATATGCTAACAGTGTACAGAATGTTAAGGCAGACAAGGGCAGAATCCAGCAGGTTATATATAATCTTATAGACAACGCCATTAAGTTCAGTAAAGAAAATTCTTACATATACATAACAGTCAAGGAAAAGGGCGAGAAAGCGCAGATATCCATTAAGGATACAGGCTGCGGAATTGCCAAAGTAGATATTGATAAAATCTGGGACAGATTCTATAAATCAGACTCTTCACGAGGCCGTGACAAGAAAGGCTCCGGTCTTGGTCTTTCAATAACCAAGGAGGTTATTCAGGCACATGGTGAGAATATCGATGTTGTAAGTACTGTAGGTGTCGGTACAGAATTCATATTCACACTTGAACTTGCAAAATAAAAACACACGGACATGCGTAACTTGTATGTCCGTGTGTTTTATTATTATTCCTTCCAGTTAAGTCTGTGAAGATGTCCTTCGCAATTCATGTGTGAAAAATTATGCTGTCGGAGTGCTTCATAAAGAACGATTGCCACTGAATTAGAAAGATTAAGTGATCTTATATCTCCTATCATAGGAATTCTGATACATGTATCCTCATTATCAACAAGTATCTCTTCTGGTATTCCTGCACTTTCCTTTCCAAACATTATATAACAGTCTTCTTCATAATTAACTTCTGTATATGTCTTATGTGCCTTGGTTGTAGCCATATACACCTTAGCACCCGGATTCTTAGCAAGAAAATCCTTATAATCATCATACTCAGTAACATCAAGCTTATCCCAGTAATCAAGTCCGGCTCTTTTTAACATCTTATCATTAATCTGAAATCCTAATGGTCCTATAAGATGCAGCCTTACGCCTGTTGCCACACATGTTCTTCCTATATTACCTGTATTAGCCGGCATCTCCGGCTCATGTAAAACTATATTAATCATATCCTTATCAGTCACCTTTTACTGCAATATCAAGTTCCAGAACCATGTTGCCATCACTAGACATCGGTATACATATATTCCTGGCATATGTCTGCGAAATCTTCATAGCTCCACGGCATAATGTAGGTGGGGTAATATCAATACCAATCCCCTTAGTTGAAAGAATAGTCGCTGCATTACCCATTATCATATTACCAAGTTCGCTTATTGCACTCATTGCCATCTCATCAAGCTCTGGAACCGGCATCCCCATCATCATCTTTGATGCAATCTCACATGCCTTGGTAGTCTTCATGGCTATCATGACCTGACCTCTCATCTCACCTGTAATACCTATCATAATTATAACTGAATCCTCTCCAAATTCAGTTGTTTTAACATATGGTTTTCCTATACTCATCTCCATCTGACAGGCATCACGCAATATTGTGCCTGCTGCCATCAGAAATGGATTAATATGGTTGACATTAATCTCTGCCATATTCATTCATCTCCCTACTTCAGTGTATTAATAAACTTTTCTATTCTTTCAAGACCTTGTTTCAGGTTGTCAATTGAATAAGCATATGATATTCGTAAAAAACCTTCACCACAGTCACCAAATGCTGTTCCAGGAACAACAGCCAGCTTCTGCTCCCTGAGTAATCTGTTTGCGAATTCTTCCGAAGATAAGCCAAACTTCTTAATTGAAGGAAATACATAAAATGCACCAAATGGCTCAAAGCAGTCAAGTCCCATCTCCTTAAATGCATGCATGAGATATCTTCTTCTCTGGTCATAAGCTTCAACCATCTTATTAACTTCCATATCACAGTTTTTAAGAGCTTCTATTGCAGCAAACTGGCTGTTAGTAGGTGCACACATAATTGCAAACTGATGAAGCTTAGTCATCTGGCTTATAATTTCCTTTGGACCACACGCATATCCAAGTCTCCACCCTGTCATTGCAAATGCTTTAGAAAAACCATTAATAACGATAGTTCTCTCCTTCATCCCTGGAAGACTTCCTATTGAGCAATGCTCTCCATTATATGTAAGTGCTGAATATATCTCATCTGATATAACATATATATCCTTCTCAATTATGACAGGTACAAGCTCTTCAAGCTCCTCCCTTGTCATAACAGCACCTGTTGGATTATTAGGAAATGGCATAACAAGTACCTTAGTCTTATCTGTTATACTGGCAAGCAGCTCTTCCTTAGTAAGCTTGAACTCATTCTCTTCCTTTAGTTCTATTATCACTGGCTTTGCATCAGCCATAATTGCACATGGAAGATAAGATACATAGCTTGGCTGTGGTATAAGCACTTCATCCCCTGGGTCACACATGCATCTTAATGCAACATCAATTGCCTCACTTCCACCTACTGTTATAAGTACCTCCTTCATAGGATCATAATGAAGGTTCATCTTTCTTGCAAGGTAATTACATATCTCTTCTCGTAATTCCTTAAGACCTGCATTAGATGTGTAAAATGTTCTTCCCTTCTCAAGGGCATATATTCCTTCTTCTCTTACATTCCATGGAGTATCAAAATCTGGTTCGCCTACTCCTAACGAAATTGCATCAGGCATCTCACTTACAATATCAAAGAATTTTCTTATTCCTGATGGCTGTATGCCTGTTATTTTCTGTGATAATGGGTTTCTCATGGTGTAATCAGCATCCTTTCGTCTTTAGCCTCGTCCTCTATTATTGTTCCATAGTCCTTATACTTCTTAAGCACAAAATGTGTAGATGTGCTAAGGACTGAATCTAATGGTGCGAGCTTCGCCGCGACGAACTGAGCCACTGACTTCATTGATTTGCCTTCTATAATAACAGTAAAGTCAAAGCCTCCTGACATGAGATAAACTGATGTTACTTCATCATATTTGTACAGGCGCTCTGCAATACTGTCAAAACCTAATCCTCTCTGTGGAGTAACCTTAACCTCAATAAGTGCTGTTACTTTCTCTTCACTAGTCTTATCCCAGTTAATGACCGCATTATATCCGCAGATAATATGTTCCTTCTCCATATCCGCTATTTCATTGGCAACCTCTGCTTCAGAATAGCCAAGCATAATAGCCATCTCCTTAAGGTCTATCCTTCCATTCTTTTCAAGAACATCAAGAATCTTCTCTCTCATAACGCAATCCTCCTGCTAATTATATAAATCTGTATATTTCATCCTGTTCAGGAAGCCCTAAATATCTGTCTTCCTCTGTATTGTGAATAATCCGGTTGTTACCATCAGTTATCTTACCAATGACAGCGGCCTCAATTCCATTCTGCTTCATTATATTTACTATATCACATCCATTTTCACATGTCATTAACAAACATCCCATAGAATCCAATATATATGGATTGATATTAAATAATTCACATATTTCAATTATCTCCTGTTTTACGGAAATATGCCTCAAATCTATATCCAGACCTGTACCTGAATATTCGGCCATATCCCACAGTGCTGCAAATATGCCGCCTTCCGATGCATCATGCATTGCCCCGTCAATATTCTGCTTTATAAATATCTGTGCCTCTTTAGCTATAATGAGTTCTTCATCAGCAGCAAATGCCTTATTAATAACGTCCTCTGGCAAAACATTAAGTATCTCATCCCTTTTGTGTGATATAACAGTTCTAATACCACTCATTCCTATATGCTTTGTCATAACAATATCCTGCCCTGCAACAGCTTTCTGATGTGTTCTGAGCTTATGCCCAATTGCAGTAACAGAAACAACCGGACTGTTAACATTCGGACATACTGTAGTATGACCTCCTGCAATTCCTACACCAACAACCTGACACTGTCTGTCAAGTTCCTTTATTATCTCCTTAAGACGTATTTCCCTTGATTTCTCATCTATTATAATTGTATTCATAATACAATCAGCCGCACCACCTGCGGCACTTATGTTATTAACTGCCCTATATACAGCCAGACTTCCTGTTGCAGCAGCTGCAAGCGTATCCCATCCCTGATTATGTATATGCGCCGCATCCTGTCCATATGCCGGTTTTGAAGTATTTCCTCTCCTGCCAAGCAGTTTGAAAACAGACCTGTCAAGAATTGTATCAGACACTTTTCCTCTTTTCATATCACTTATCTCTCCAAAAATGTTGCATAAAATTGTTAATAATTCTATACTCTTATATAGCTTCTTCAGTGAAGCAATTCAATATTAAGGTATAAGATATGCAACCATAGGAACAACCATTGCTACAATCAGTATCAATATAAGTATTCCGGTAAAGCATCTTTTTGTTTTCTTATTATTGAAATTAATCATAATTACCTCCACACAATTAAGCAGCGGGGCTACACGAAAAGGAATATATTCATGCATTTTATACTGCCATATTTTATCATACTCATAATCATCCTTCAGTTTGCCATAAAAAGAAGCTCCAGGAATCACAAATCAAGAAATCAGCAATTCCTTGAACGTGAATCAAGAGCCAATCAGGTACGCCGTAAGGACATTAGCAATCTTAATTATATATCAATTCCGGATAATCTTCCACTGATTAATTCCGGTAATGAAACATTTAACCAGTTACTTTCCAATAATTCTGGCATGATGCGTTCATACAACACAATTACAGGACTTAAAGATAAGAAAATACTTAACCTTACCGGAATAAGCAACACTGAGCTTAAGCTGTCATATGGAGCTGCTAATCTTACAGAGCTTACTGAATATGATGACAATTTCACTACACTCATAAAAGCAATCGCTTCATTAGGTCATGCGCTTATTGATAACAACGACACAGCTGATGCCCTTTCATTCCTTGAGTACGGAATCAGCATTGGCTCAGATATATCCTCAAACTACATTGACCTTGCAATAATATATGCTGCAACAGACAGATTTGACGATATCAGAAAACTAAAAGAAAAAGCTGGAATGCTTAAAAGTCTCAGCCGTGATAATATTATTGAGCAGCTTAACAATATGCTAAAATAGCACAGTACGAATTATTTTCCATACTGTGCTATTATTGTATCAATCTGTCTTGACGCCATGCTTTTCGTCATCTCTTCAACCGGAATCTCCAGATTAATATTGTGCTTTTCTACAAGAGCTGCAAGATATCTTCTCTGCGGCGGCGTTATAGGTGAATCCTTCTTTACAACATATACCAGCTTCGTAGTATTGCTGAAACTATTATCTTCTGGCTTTAATTTTTCTAATTTCCCATAAAGTATACTCGCACTTACTGCATCATCATAAGCCCTGTGTGACCTTCCCGGGTCAATATTAAAATACTGGCACAAAAAAGACAGATTCTTATGTTCCAGCTCCGGAAGAAGCCTTCTGGCAATCTTTAATGTATCAATTCCATCATCAGTAATAGTATATCCATTATTGACTGCTGCTCTCTTAAGAAAACTGAAGTCAAATGTAACATTATGTCCAAGTATTGGCCAGTCACCTATAAAACTTGTTATGTCTCCTATAATTTCTTCAATTCTCGGCTTACCTGCCAGCTCTTCATTATGTATGCCCGTAAGCTCTGTTATGCGCTCACTCACACTTATTCCCGGATACACAAGCGTAGAATACTTCTGTGTTATCTGACCATCTTCCACTCTTGCCATTCCAACTTCAATAATTCTGTCAACAGCCGGATTAAGACCTGTAGTCTCAATATCCAGTGCAACATATCTGTTAATCATCGCTTTCTCTCTTTCAGGTACACTCTTCCAATATAGTCTCCTATAATAGCAAGAAAATTCATGTCACTCTCTGCCCATTTCTTATCAAGCTTAAATCTTCCATATGAAATAATATTGTTATTCTTCTTAATATCTCCACCGATAATGTACTGGACAGCCTGAACAATTCCGTATTCAGAATACACTTTATATACTGCCGGAGCCTTTGTTTCAAAAAAGTTGATGTTATCTATTACAAATATGCCATCTTCCCTAAAGTTAGGAATATAATTATCTTCCTTGAAAAAGCTTCCGTCATCATCTGTCATACGCTGGTCACCATACAGAATATGCTTTGTCAGCTCAGTTCTGTCATATATTGCAATAGTATTAATATTAAATGCTACTGCCACAATATCTATCAGTTCCTTTCTTCTTGCGTCATCAGCTTCCTTATATTCTCTGATAATGGTATTAACAATCTCCATCTTATGGTACTTGTAAAACACTTTATCATTAAGGTCAACAATCCTTCCCATTCCATATACATATTCCCTATGAATATCCTCATGGTAAATGATATATCTGTCCTTACCCTTTTCTTTAGCAAGGTAAAGAACCTTATCTGCTATCTTAAATAATTCATCATATCTCTTGGCATCATTAGGATAAGTTGCCGAACCAATTGAACATGTAATCTTAATATTACGCGGATCATCATGATACAGCCATTTTGTATTATTGCGTATCGTTCTTAAAACATTCCTTATTCCCTCGTTATCATTAAGTCCTTCCATAATGATAAACATCTCATCTCCGCCAATTCTTCCACACAATCCTCTGCTTCCAACTGCATCTCTTAAGATATCTGCAACCTTACAAAGAACTTCGTCACCAAACATATGTCCATATGTATCATTAATAGTCTTAAAATCATCAATATCAATAATAGCAATTGTTACAGTGTGTCCCGGCTGTGAATCTATAAGCTTTCTTACATAATCAGTAATAGCACGCTTGTTAAGCAGGTCTGTACCCGGATCCTTCATATCAGATATTATGTTGAGTTCCTCAACTACATGATTATCTGAACTCTCAAGTATTATAATAGTACCTATAACAATTCTGTTTCCATATGCATCAACAATAGTATTACCTCTTGCAAGACATTTATCCAGTCTTCCAGGCTTATTAAGTATATTGATATTAATCTCCCGCTTGAATAACTTCTCCCCATTAGCAAGTGCCTTGCAGAATCCATCAAGTTCTTTTACCTCATTCAGCCCAAGTACATCAGTCTTTATCTTATCTTCTTCCCATGCATTTAACGTTCCATGGTAAAAAGACATAGTCTGGTGTCCATCTGAAGTCATAAATATATTAAAGTCATCATTAAGTATATCATAAGAAAACAGAACATTTTCACACATGCCAAGATAACTTGAATATCTCTCAATCTGTGAATTAAGGTTATCTATCTGTGCAGTAATTAATGCGGCATCCATAATATTAATGTCATACATATGACCTCTTGTCTCAGATACCCCGCCATCTGTAATTCTTGTTAGCATCCAGTGATATTCGCCTGTCTGATATAACATTCTTACAACAATAAACTTACCAGATTCAGCGTAATCCTTTAACGCTTCTGTGAATCTGCTGACATCATCAGGATGTATATATCTTGTATATACAAAAAGTGCATTATTTCCTGAAATCACTTCAAAATTTTCATCTGATGTTACAATTGACATTGTCTCATCGATAAGAATGTCCGAATTAACAGTCTCATTAACAGTCTCAGTTTTAAACAAATCTACCATAGCTTAAACCTCTGCTTTATAATTGATAGTGCCCTCTCCCTAATTCACCTGAATTCATCAGGATGTTCCTTTACATATGTTTCATACAGATCTGGTCTGTATTTCTTAGTTCTCTCCAGTGACTTTTCATGTCGCCACTTTTCAATATTAGCATGATGACCTGATAAAAGCACCTCTGGAACAGCTTTCCCATTATAATCTGCTGGTCTTGTGTATTGCGGATACTCAAGCAGACCATCTGAAAAACTTTCTTTTTCAGCAGATTCTTCATTATTAAGAACTCCTGGAACAAGTCTTGAAACTGTATCAATGACAACCATTGCCGGCAACTCGCCTCCCGTAAGAACATAATCACCTATAGATACAAAATCTGTAACTATATTCTCCAATGCTCTTTCATCAATTCCTTCATAATGTCCACAAAGAATAACCAGATTATCCTCTTTGGCAAACTCCTCTGCCATGCTTTGTGTAAATGTATAGCCCTGAGGAGTCATATAAACAACTCTTGGCCTTTTTCCAATGTTCCTTACAATATCCTCATAGCAATCACACACAGGAGCAGCTCTCATAACCATTCCTGCGCCACCTCCATAAGGGTAATCATCCACTTTTAAATGCTTGTCATTAGAATACTCTCTGATATCATAAGCTTTAACGGACATAACTCCCGCTTTAATTGCACGTCCGGTTATACTTGTATTAAGTCCATCCATAATCATATCAGGAAACAATGTCATTACATGAAAATCCATTACTTCACTCCTGCAATTCCATTAAGTAAAAATGCATAATATCCACTCTTAAGATTGTATCCACTGTCTGTATAAGATGATCCAAAATATCCTGAGCCATCCTTGTAAACAGATGCAACATCAATATAAGTTATCCCAAGTGAAGCCGCATTCTCTGAAAACTTATTGTTAAGTGAATCAATATTAGCCTGTTTAACCTTGCTTGAAGATTCAAATCTCTGGCTTACCGGAAGTACAGAAAGAACATATACATCAGCAGCCGGCACTGCACTCTTGACTGCTTCAATAAATTCCTTCTCATACTTATATATATCATCTACAGATCTGCTTCCATAATTAAGGTCATTAATACCAACCATAATATACACTGAATCAGGTGACTGGGATACGATACTGTCAAGATATCCTGTAAGCTTGTCACTTGTCATTGAATTAGATGCTATAACCTGTGCATCAGGAAGAAAACCAAACTGTGAAATACCACTTACAACAAAATCACCAATAAATACAGCCTTGCTGTATGCCGATGAAGATGTATAATCCACTGTCTCCGGTGTACCTGAAACAGATAAAGTCCTGCCTGAAGCAGCTGCTGTTGTCTGCCCGGTTACGTTCTCAGCAGGCTCCTTAGATTCCTGTATTACCGGTGCTGTACTCTCCTGCTGTACAGGAGAAGTTGTTACTTTAGTATCATCCTGCCTGTCGCTGTTCTTATTACTACAGCTCTTTAAAACTATTGCAACTATAATAACTGCCACGACTAACACTGCCAGTCCGGCAATATAATTTCTGTATCTGTTCCACATTCTTTTCTTGCGGTTAAGACTAATCTTTGGTTTATCATTATTAGAATTATATGATTCCATTATAATATTCCTTTCTGTTTCGATTCTGTCTCATTGCATTATAACATTAGTCCTGCCCTTGTGCAAATACAACATACAGCATCACCACTTCATCTTATGAAGAACCACAGCTGAAGTCTTTCTTAATCCAATATCAAGCCAGCCATTCTGAAGATGATAACCAAGCCCGTCTGTACTGTATCCACCTTCAAATGTAACCAACAGCTGCTCAACATCATCATCAAAACCAAGACCAACTTCCCACGCAGGAATTCTGGCTCTCACCTCATCATCGTTATTATTAACAATAATGATTGCAGCGTCATCACTTGTAAACCTTCCATATGCAACAACATTATATGCTGAATACAGTGACTTATATGAACCTTTTCTTAATACATCATTCTCTTTATGCATCTTTATTGCAACCCTATGGAAATCAATCAGTTCTGTATCCTCATGTCCCCATGGATAAGTTCTTCTGTTATCAGGATCAGTGAATCCACACACACCTGCTTCATCGCCATAATATACAGTAGGCGCGCCTGGTAATGTCATCTGCATAACAACAGCCTCTTTAAACACTGCCTTGTTGACATTATTATTGGCAGCCTCAGGTCCCAGTGTATTAGTTCTTCCAACTGTCCTGTTAGTTCTTGTTAAAAACCTTGAATGATCATGATTAGACAGTTCATTCATAGATATTGCAACACTCTGTCCGCCCATTCTTGCCATATTATGATGCATGGCACCAAAAAAATAGTCTGGATTACCATATGAATCAGGTCTTGCCTCATCACTGTGCTTTTCCATTCCTGTAAGAAACCATGTAACAGGCTCCATAAAAGCATCATAATTCATGATGGTATCCCATTGATCACCCTGCAGCCATTCATATGAATCGCCATAATGTTCTGCAAGAATAATAGCATCAGGATTAGCCTTCTTAACCTCTTCCCGGAATCTCTTCCAGAAATAATGGTTATATTCAGGACTATATCCTAAGTCAGCCGCCACATCAAGTCTCCAGCCATCAACATTGTATGGCGCAGAAACCCATTTTCTTCCAATAGAAAGAATATACTCCTCAAGTTCCTTAGATCCTTCATAATTAAGCTTAGGAAGAGTATCATGTCCCCACCAGCCATCATATGAGTTATTATCAGGCCACTGGTTAGAATAAAATTTAAAGAAATTATGATATGGGCTTTCATACCTTTCGAAAGCTCCCGGAGCATATTCATCAGTACTGTCTCTGTAAATGTGTTCCTTATCCAGCCACTTATTGAACGAACCACAGTGGTTAAACACACCATCTATAATAACCTTCATGCCTCTTGCATGAATCTCCTGCACAACCTTTGCAAAAAATTCATTGCTGGCTTCAAGGTTTGATTTTCTTGTAACTCTGTTAATATATCTTGTAGCATGGGTATTATCCGTGTCACCTTCTTTAAGCACTTCACCCTCATCATCGACAATAACTCCAAAATGTGGGTCAATATAATCGTAATCCTGTATATCATACTTATGATTAGATGGTGATACAAATAACGGGTTAAAATATATAACTTCTATTCCTAATCCCTCAAGATAATCCAGTTTGTCAAGTACACCCTTGAGGTCTCCTCCGTAAAACTCCCTTATTCCCATCTGGGCAGGATACTTATTCCAGTCCTTAACCTGACAGACATGCTCTCCAATATAATTATATTCATCATCAAGCACATCATTACTCTTATCGCCATTATAGAATCTGTCTACAAATATCTGGTACATAACTGCACCCTTTGCCCACTCAGGTGTCTTAAATCCTGGTGTAATCTGGAAATTATAATACGGATTAAGATCTTTAATCGCCCCAATCTGATTGTAATAACACACTGTTCTGCCAAGCTCTACCTTAAAATAATAATATATTTTGTCGGTTCCGACATTAATCTTAGCCTCATAATAATCAAACATGCTCTCTGATCTTACTCTTGTCATAACATGTTCAACATTATCCACAACTAGATATGCTTTATCTACATTATATCTTCCAGTACGCAGCCTTATGGTCACCTCATCACCTGGCACTGGCTCTGCCGGACTTCTGTAATCACTTGTAACATCCGAAAACAACGCTCTTGGGTGTAGCGTTGGTCTTGCACTGCACATATAAAAAAGTCTTTTTTCCCAGGCAGCTAAGTTTCCCATTTCCCCGGTTATTCTCATAGAGAATCCTCCTTAGCATATACTATTCTGATTTTATATCTAAAAGTACATTTTAGCAAGTGAAAAGGATTTTTAAACAGCAAAAAAGGCAGCCATGGGGTGACTGCCTTTTTCAGAGAAGGTATTTCTTTTCGATAAGCATTACTGCTTTATCTATAATGTATTGGGGGTTTTTACATTAATTATAATATCTTATTTCCCTCAATAAGTGTTCACAAACATCACTAAATTCATTCAAAAAATTTGTGCATATTTACTATACAATTGTTGTTCCCATAATACCATCATCATCTGTACCGCTTCCATTATCAAAAAGTGCTTCAAATTCTTCTCTTGTTACCTTTTCTTTCTCAAGAAGAAGTTCTGAACTCTTCTCTAATACATCCATATGCTCAGATATTATCTTCTTAGCCTGTGCATAACAGTCATCAATAATATTCTTAACCTCTTCATCAATGGCTGTAGCAATATCCTCGCCATATGGTCTTGTATGTGCAAGGTCTCTTCCGATGAATACCTCATCCTCATCACTGCTTGCATAATTAATAAGTCCAAGTCTGTCAGAGAAGCCATACTTGGTAACCATATCTCTTGCTGTCGCAGTTGCCTGCTTGATATCCTGTGACGCACCTGTTGTAATATCATCAAATATCAGCTCCTCAGCAACTCGTCCACCAAGACTTACAATGATATTCTGTAACATCTTGCCCTTGGTATTAAACATCTCATCCTTCTCAGGAAGTGGCATTGTGTATCCCGCTGCTCCCATTCCGGTTGGAATAATAGATATAGTGTGTACAGGTCCGACATCAGGGAGTACATGGAAAAGAATTGCATGTCCTGATTCATGATATGCAGTAATCTTCTTTTCTTTCTCTGATATAATCTTGCTTCTCTTCTCAACACCGATACCAACTTTTACAAATGCATAGTTGACATCCGCATTAGTAATGAACTTTCTCTTGCTCTTAGCCGCATTAATGGCAGCTTCATTAAGAATATTCTCAAGGTCTGCACCTGTAAAGCCTGCTGTAGTTCTTGCAAGGCTATCAAGGTCAACATCATCACCTAAAGGCTTCTTGGCTGCATGAACATTAAGAATCTCAAGACGTCCTCTTACATCAGGTCTTCCTACTACTACCTTTCTGTCGAAACGACCCGGTCTTAATATAGCAGGATCAAGAATATCAACTCTGTTAGTAGCCGCCATAACGATAATTCCTTCATTAACTCCGAAACCATCCATCTCTACGAGCATCTGGTTAAGAGTCTGCTCTCTCTCATCATGTCCGCCACCCATGCCGGTTCCTCTTCGTCTTGCAACAGCATCAATCTCATCAATAAATATGATACAAGGTGCATTCTTCTTAGCTTCCTCAAACATATCCCTTACTCTTGATGCACCGACACCAACGAACATCTCAACAAAATCAGAACCTGATATGCTAAAGAAAGGTACTCCTGCCTCACCGGCTACAGCCTTTGCAAGTAAAGTCTTACCTGTTCCCGGAGGGCCTGTAAGAATAACTCCCTTAGGAATTCTCGCTCCAAGGTTAGTGTACTTTACAGGATCTTTAAGGAAATCAACGATTTCTTCCAATTCTTCTTTCTCTTCATTAAGCCCTGCCACATCCTTGAATGTAACCTTATTGGCATCACCACTTATCATTCTTGCACGGCTCTTACCAAAATTCATCATCTTGGCATTACCGCCACCACCAGCCTGTCTAGTCATCATCAGCATAAGTGCTACAACAACGATAAGACACATACCAAATGGCAGAATAGTTGTCATCCATACACTGTCTCTTTTAACATCCCTTACAGTATATGTAATATTTTTATCATCAAGCTTTTGCTGTACAGAAACAACATCAGATACATTAAGAGTATCCCTGCTTCCATCAGTGAATGTAATTGTAAGTGTACCTGTTGGGACTTCTGCATTCTGACTTATAACAACATCTGTAATCCTGCCGCTCTTTAAATCAGATTCAAAATCCTTATACTTATAATTACTTGTTCTCTGGCTCATCTGTGCGATAACAGCCCAGACAATACCAATTATAATAATCATGAAGAAAATGCTTCCAAATCCTCCAGACCTTTTTTTCTTAGTATCCATCACTTCCTCCTTATTAATTATGCCTCTTCGTCAAGGTGTAAAACTCCTACAAAAGGAAGGTTTCTATAGCTCTGGTCATAATCAAGTCCATAACCGACAACGAATTCATCAGGAATGTTAAAGCCATTATACTTAACATCCACCTCAACCTCTCTTCTTTCCGGCTTATCAAGCAGAGTACATATACATATATCTGCCGGCTTTCTCTCCTCTAACATAGGCATAAGTCTTGCAAGAGTATTACCTGAATCGATAATATCCTCAATAACAATTACATGCTCTCCCTCAATGCTCTCATCAAGATCCTTCTTAATCTTAATCTGACCGCTTGATGATGTCCCGCTTCCATAACTTGACACCTGCATAAAATCAAACTTAACAGGTACAGTAATTCTCTTGGCAAGCTCGCATGTAAATATAATACTTCCCTTAAGAATACAGATAAGTTTAACCTCCTTACCCTCATAGTCTTTACTTATCTGCTCTCCAAGCTGTGCAATCCTTTCATTCAGCTTTTCCTCAGATATAAGCACACTGATAAATGGTTCTTTCATCGTTTCTCTCCTTTGTCAATCTTAATATTAACTCTATTGTATAGTTATATCCAGCACATTCCTTGTTTCATCATCGATAAGGGCGCACTCACTTCTTCTTACCCCGACAGCCCATAAAACTCCCGAATCATCAGAAACAACAAGCACATTATCTCTCATATCGGCAGGTACTTTACGGTCAATGAATTCTTTTTTCAGCTTGCGCCACGTTCCCGCCCTGTTCACAACAATCCTGTCGCCATCAGTACGGTGTCTTATGCAGAGCTTTCCTTGTATTTTATCATAATCAAAGGATTTCGCATAGCAACTATTAGCGTAATTTCTGTTTTTTTCATAATTAGAATGAAGTGAAATTACAATATGCACCTTTCTTAATTCCGTCTTGCCATCATTATTATAATAAATGTTTTCTTCTATGGTAATATTTTCACCTGAATTAAGTCTTTTAAGCTCCTGCGGCGTAAGTACATGTATGAGGTCCGAAGAAACATGTGTCCGAGATGCCACATTTTTCCTGCTTATTGTGATATCCTCATACCCTTTTACCGCACACAGTCCATAACATATATCTACACTGCTGCCAACCTGTTTTCGTATAAGCTCATCTACAGCATTCACATGAACCTTATATATATCCTTTGCTGTCTGTGTAAGTGCATGTACTGCCTTGTAGATAACTCTCTTTCTTATGACCTCATGAAGTCCTGCAAACTCCTCCCCATAAAGCCTTAAAACCACCGTATCTCCCACATATACATGCTTATCATAAGCCTTTTGGGCCTCTGCCTCAATAAAATCAAAATTCTTCTGTAGCTCCTCTGCTGCATCAGCAATGTTTTCAACAGTGTGTGCATTAACCTTTTCTGTCATGTACGGAATAACAACATTTCTTAAAGAATTACGCGTATAATCATTGCACAGATTCGTTGCATCAGTAACATATGGCTGGTTAAAGTCTTTAAGTACTTCTTCAACCTCAGCTCTCGTCACTGAAAGCAGAGGTCTTATAATATTATCCCTTACCGGTCTGATTCCACCTATTCCTTTAAGTGAAGTTCCTCGGGAAAGATTCATAAGAACTGTTTCTGCCTGGTCATTCATATGGTGTGCAACCGCAATCCTTGCATTACGCCCTTTACATGCCTCATTGAATATACGGTACCGTTCTTTCCTTCCTGCTTCCTCAACACTCATTCCAAGCTGCTTTGCAAGCCCGGCGGCATCTATATGATACGCCATGAATTCAACCCCCATGCGTTCACACAAGACTCTGGCAAACTCCTCATCATCTCCTGCCTCCTGCCTTATGCCATGATTGACATGCACCACACATAATTCTGTCTGTAGATGCTTCCTCTCTATATACCCCTTAAGCACCATAAGCAGACACACAGAATCCGCGCCGCCTGAAAGACCGACAACCACTCTTTCGCAATCCGTAAGCATATTATTCTGTTCAATATATCTGTAAATCTTATCTATAATTTCATTCATGCGAGAATTATATTATACGTTCACATAAGTGTCAAACACTCCCAGTACCATAACTGTACAGTCATCAAAAGCCTCCATATTATTATTCTTCAGGGACTCCTCAAGAATCTTTTTCGCAATGCCTGCCGGCTTCTTTACATTTATATTATTAATAATCTCCACCATCTGTTCCTCCTTATTAATTCCAGACAGATTATCAAGCACACCATCACTTATCATTATAATATAATTACCATCATAAAGCTTTTTAGTCGTACAATCGTAGTCCACCTGTTCTAACACTCCCATCGGAAGCGTTGTTGACTTAATAATCTCAACCCAGTTATCTCTTTTTATAAATGTGGATACAGCTCCAAGTTTAATACAGTTAATAACTCCCGCCTGACAGTCAATAATACTCATATCCATAGTTACAGGATTGTTAAATGTAGTTCCCGCAATATACGCAGAATTAATAAGATCAATCGCTGTCTTTTCCTCGAATCCTGCTTCAATGCAGTTTTCCATAAGTTCAATCACCATGCGGCTCTCTGCAAATGCCCTTTTACCACTTCCACAGCCATCTGCAATTGCTGCAACCATTTTTCCACAGTTCAGCTTCTTTAACAGGAAGTTATCCCCACTTGTATTCTCTTCCTCTTTACATTTTCTCGCCATACCTGAAAGAATCCTGAAACGATTCTCCTGATAGAACACATACTGGTCCGGTTCTTCATTTATAATCACTCTGTTGTCCTGATTAGAAAAGAATTTTGCCTTAAATACACTGCTCACCGTTTCTCTTAATACACGCTCAGACACACACCCCTTCATAAATGTTTTCGCAGTTACAAGTATCTCACGCCTCTTTCCGTCAACCAGTTTTATATCCTTAACAGATATCCCCATTGCCATACATTTACGCTCAAATTCCCTGCGCTCCTGTTTATCCGGCGCTTTAGCATCAAGATTCATTGCAACACATTCCTCTAATATATCTGCAGCCAGAATCAATTGTCTTTTAAAACCAGTCTGCTTCTGATTAGTTTCTCCATATGCATCTCCAAGATTTCTGAATGTTCTGGCTGTTTCCTGCAGACGGTTAATAGTATAAGTATATCCGGCATCTTTATATGTATTTTTCATTCATATCCACTTCCTTTCCGGCACTACACCAATGTGAAGTATATATGACTGCTTATAAATAAAATGTCGAAGCATGAAAGATTCAAAAAATCTTCCAGCTCCGACATAATATTTGGTATGAATTTTACTTGTTATTAGGCTTAAACACCAGTTCGTCAGGATATATAAGCCCGAATTTATTCTTGGCAATCTCCTCAACGAACTTCTTTGTCTTGACATACTTCTCATATTCAGACAATTCATCACTTCTTTTATTCTCGTCATCAATCTGGGATTGTAACTCTGTAATCTGAGCCTGATAATCAGCATTCTTTTCTTCCAGTCCTGCCTTGCCTCTCCACAGAACAACGCCAAGTGCCACGACAACAATAATTGCAATAATCATTCCTGCCAGCGTTGACCTTCTCTGCTTCTTAAGCCTTTCTGCACGCTCTCTTCTAGATTCTAATTTCATATATTCCTCACCCTTGTGCTTCCTTCTTACCCATATCTTTCCTGCGTTTCATATACATTTTAAGGCTTCTTACTGGTATTGTAATAATACGCACCACATTTTTCAATATAAAACATGCCGGTTTTAGTAAAATTTTTATAATTCTTACTGACCACCTTATATAAAAACTGCTTAAAAACTTAAAATACAGAAATGCCCCCACAGCAATTCCCATAATTATGAATCCGCGGATAATTCCGTCTGCAACCTTAAAGCACATCACAAATACACTTAATCCGGCATATATTCCATATATAATATCTTCCACACTCATAAAAACAACTGTTTTATGCCGTACAATTCGTCTGAAAGCCCTTATATTATCGTATATCCATGCAAGCAGAACACCATTAAAGAAGCTTACCACAAGTGCATAAAGCTCCCAATATATAATCTCATTAATCATCGGAGAAGCCTGCTCATGAACGAATCCTGCTTATTCTTCATGCCAGCCTCCGAATAACATACAGAATCCACTCTGCCGTCAAGGTCTAATTCACCCTTCTCGACAGAAAGCCTGTTAACATGCAGTCCTTCCCCTTTGATTGTAATATGCCCATAATCAGATTCAAGTACAACCTTAACCGGATCAAATGACACTACATCTGTTATTCCTGTAAAATCAATTCTTTTCCTGTCCTCCATATTCAGCCTGTGTGGACGCTTCACCCTTACCTTTTCCTCCATATACCCTCCTTATAGACATTCCGTTATATGAGAATATATGCATGACCACAATATATGATTACAGGTACTTTGAATTAAAGATATTCAAACATTTCCTTTGCTTCTTCTTTCTTAACAGTATCCTTGACATCTGTAACCCTTGCTCTTACATTCTTGTTACCAAACTGAATTTCAATAATGTCTCCGACTTTAACATCATAAGATGCCTTCACAACCTTGTCATTAACCATTACTCTTCCTGCATCACACGCATCGTTGGCAACAGTCCTTCTCTTTATAAGTCTTGATACTTTTAAATATTTATCTAATCTCATGTTCTTCTCCTTAATCCATAGGTAAATCCAGCCTGCTATCCCTGCAGTACAATCAGTCCGCCTCAAGCCATCTACGATTCCATGTGCTTTCCTAAAAAGTTAGCTGCCGTCTTTACCATTTTCTTTTCATTATCTGTAAACTTTGGCTTCATGTCAATAGACATCATAAGCACAGTACCTAAAACATCTCCCTGACATATTATCGGATACATAATTTCCTGCTTAAACTGCGCCTCATCAGTGACTTTCACAAATCCATCCTCTCCTTCACCTGCAGCAATGGTACATCTTCCCTCCATTGCCTGATTAAGCTCCTTTGTGACAGGCTTATTCATCAGATTCTTCTTATCGTCACCTGATGCAGCAATAACCTGTTCCCTGTCAGTTATACATACTGTCATTCCGGTCGCATCCGACAGTGATTCTGCATATTTTCCTGCAAATGTGCTAATATCTCCTATCGGTGAATATTTTTTCAGAATAATCTGCCCCTCAGCATCCGTAAATATCTCCATCGGGTCAGTTTCCCTTATATGAAGTGTCCTTCTTATCTCCTTTGGAATGACAATTCTGCCTAAATCATCTATCCTTCTTACAATTCCTGTGGCTTTCATATTAATAATTCCTCCTGATTCTTACATACTTTCCATAATTTATAATGTATGGGTAGTATGTGGAAAACAGGAAGAATTATGCATCTCTTGTAATGATCTTCATATAGCCTCCAGTTTCAAAAGTTTAAATTTTTTCATTTTTTGAAACCGCTCTGTAATGTTTATTATACTGTCTGCAAACAATATATACGAACTGCTATATTCTCACCTTATTTCCTGCCATATTTAACTGATTTCACAACTGTCTCAATACAGTTAATTGCTAATGCAAAAATAATAATTGCCAGGAACAGCTTATTAAAATGCATAAAAATTTTCGGAATTATTTCTGCATTTTCTCCGAATAACTGCTCAACTCCATCAAAAAATGCAGAATTCATAATTCTTCCGTTTAACAACCAAATGAATGTTAATAAACCATCAATAAGATTGGTAATAATTGTAACAATCATTACTCTTTTGGTATAGCTTCCATCAATAAGTTTCACACTTTCTTTTGCAATACCTAAGATACCAAATGCAAGAATCAGATACCATGTTTGTCTGATGTATTCCAGATTAAAGAGCGGTTCATACACACTGACACCATTCTTTACAAAAGCAATACATATAATCTGCGGACAAACAAGAAATACAAGAGTAAATATAACTGAAAAGATAATTCCAATAATTGAATCTGCTTTTGAAATCTGATTCGTTTTCTGTGGAACAGGCGGCAGATTATCTATCCCATTACTTAAACCTTCCACCTTAATTCCTCTTTTATAGAAGAACGCAAACAACAATGTAACAAATGCAAATCCTGTCAATACACCGCCAAAAATTCCACCTATAATCCTGAATATGGCTATATACCAGATAGTATGCGATATCACTGCTGCCATAATCTGTGCGAGTAACATCCCCCCGATAACACATGCCGTTACAATTTTCAGTACATACACATACAGATTGTAATAAGGCTGACCAATTAAACAATCCTGTGTTTCACTCTTGTATTTCGAAGCAAGTTCTGCCGGAGTTCCCAGTTCTGTCAGAACAACTCTGATATCATGTTCAGTTGGCATAACATCTCCGCATCGTTCCTCTAGCATATCTTGTATTATTGTCTCTAATTCTGCCGATACATCTTTTTTCAAATCAGCCTTCATATATTTTGTAACTGCATAAACATATCTTTCAATCAAATCATTTTTCACCATTTATTCCACCTCCATAAGAGCATTAATTGACTGGGAAAATTTTTCCCAGTGTGCTTTAATTTTTTTATAAACCAGTTTTCCATCTTCTGTAATGATGTAATACTTTCTCGGCTTCGTTTCATCTGTTTCCCATTCACTTTTTAAAAGTCCCTGACTTTCCAGTCTTCTCAGTAGCGGATATAAAGTATTCCCTTCTATTGAAATCCCCTTTCCTTCTAATTCTTTTATAAGTGAATACCCATACATCGGCTTGTTTAGCTGTGCTAACACTACCATGATAAGTGTTCCTCTTCGAAATTCCAGAATCAGTCCTGAAACAATTTCATCGCAATTCATTCAATCTCTTCCCTTCTTAATTATCCAAATCAACAATATTCATCAGATTGTAGTGTGTCACACACACTATCATTTTAATTCATCATACTGTATGTCACACACTATGTCAATATTTTTTTCTTATAAAAATATTGTGATTTACCCGCGATACCTTTATCATATTAATATGAAGTTATATTGGAGGTTCATTTATGAATGGGGTAAATGGTTATGATAATTTTGATGGACCAACATCGGCATATGTTAAAAGAAACCGGAAAACCAGCTTTGCATATAAGTTTAAGAAAATGCTTTATGAAAGAAAAAAAGCTGAGGTAGAAAAAAGCATTTCTTTTGACGATAATCATGCAATTGAGGAAGTATGTCAGTATGTTCAGGAACAATGGGGATTTAAAGAAGCTGACAGAAATTCTGCTGAGTATAAATTCATGTATAAGCAGATAAAGCATGACATAAATAGCGAAATTAACCTGTTTCTGTATGTGCGTGAGGATAATGACGCACATATGGATATTGAAATAGAAACTACCACTGGTTATATTGCAGGCGGCGTGACCGGAAAGAAGTCCTCAATTAAGGAATTTAACAGAATTTTGCGTGATGTATTCATATATTATGGTGTCATGCAGGACGACATAATCGAGAAAACCAAAAGATACAAGAATCTTGTGAGTATTCTGATGCAGGAAGCTTAAAAGGAATACAGTTTTTCTAACAAATAAAAACGGAGTTATAAATATGTACACTATACATTCAGACATTTTCCCAGACGGAACTCCTGTTGATGGCTGGTTTCACAATACCAGCATTCCAGAACTCACCAAACTGGGAAAGCAATATATTATTACAGATTATGGTATACATGATGACGGCAGAATATACACTGATAATTTCCAGAAGCTGATAGACCTTGTATACAATGCTGGAGGCGGTGTAATCGTTATTCCGCGTGGTACATACATGACTGGAGCTTTATTTTTCAGACAGGGAGTTAATCTATATATTGAAGACGATGCAACACTTATGGGAAGTGACGACATCAGCGATTATCCGGTCTGTGAAACAAGAATAGAAGGTGAAACCTGTCAGTATTTTACTGCACTTATCAACGCTTCTGGAATTGATGGCTTTACATTGTGCGGTAATGGAACGATAGACGGTAACGGCTTACGAAGCTGGAAAGCCTTCTGGCAGCGAAGAACCTGGAATCCCGATTGCACCAACAAAGACGAACAGCGTGCAAGGCTTATCTATATGTCAGGCTGTACCAATGTTACTGTTGCCGGATTGCACATTTGTAATTCGCAGTTCTGGACTAATCACCTATATAGATGTTCTCATGTACGTTACCTTGACTGCCGCATTACAAGCCCCTCTGCGCCTGTCAAAGCACCTAGCACTGACGCAATAGACATTGACGCCTGCACTGATATTCTTATTAAAGGCTGCACAATTAATGTAAATGATGACGCAGTTGCTTTAAAAGGCGGCAAAGGACCATTTGCTGACATCGACCCGGACAATGGTGCTAATGAACGCATAATTATTGAGGACTGCACATTTGAATTCTGCCATGGATGCCTTACATGCGGCTCAGAATCCATACACAATAAGAATATAATAATGCGTCACATTAAAGTCAACTCAGGTTACAACCTGCTCTGGCTGAAAATGCGTCCTGACACGCCACAGCATTATGAATACATCACTATAGAATATGTTCAGGGAAAGATATTTAATTTCATCAACATCAATCCGTGGACACAGTTTTTTGACCTGAAAGGAAGAACTGACATTCCGCCATCTTCCACAGAACACATTATAATAAGAAAGAATACCTGCACCTGTAATGTTTTCCGCAACATAAAAGAAGCACCTGAACAATACACACTCACTGATATCCAGATAGATGACAATATAATAGAAGAAATCGGAACACCTTCCGATAAGACAAAACATACCGGAGCAGAATAACTGCCCCGGTATATTTTATTATGTATAGCTTATTATATTTACCAATTAAGCTACTGTCTTCTCAGAGTTCTTCTCGCTCTTTGCATAGCTCTTTACTGAGTTAACTACGATGATTACACCAAGTACAATAAGGAGTATAGCAATTATAAGCTGAAGTCCGTTAGCGATGAATACGCTTCCCCAAGATGTCTGTCCAGCAGGAATTGTAACAGAAGCTGCTAACTTGATAGCCTTAACCATTGCAATTGTTCTCTGTACAAGTGCTGTAAATGTTACACAAAGCATGATGATAAGAGGAGGGAAAAGCATTTTGTTGCTTCGTCCTGTAACCTTTAAGAATACGCAGAGTGTAAGAATTACAAGAGCGCTTAATAACTGGTTAGCTGAACCAAATAATGGCCAGATATTTGCATATCCAATCTTAGTAAGGATGAATCCACATACTAATGTTACGATTGTTGAGAAGTATGTATTGCACAATAACTTTCTCCATCCTTCTGCATGTTCCATATCATCTACGCTGAAGAGTTCCTGGAAACTCATACGACCGATACGGGCAACTGCATCAAGTGATGTAAGAGCAAGAGCAGATACACACATTGTCATGAATACTGTTGCAAAATGTACTGGAACACCAAACATTTCAAAGAATCCTGCTACACCACTACTGAAGATTGCGAATGGTGTCTTAGCTGGAAGCGCTCCGTTAGTGGCAGCTGCACCAGCAACACAAAGGGCAAGTACTGCAAGTAAACTCTCAAGTACCATTGCGCCGTAACCAACCTTAAGCATATCCTTCTCGTTCTCAACTGTCTTAGAAGATGTACCAGAAGATACAAGGCTGTGGAAACCAGAAACAGCACCGCAGGCAACAGTTACGAAAAGAATTGGGAACATTGTTCCAAGCTTTGCATTATTGAATCCTGTATATACAGGAAGATTCATTGAAGGATGTGCAACTACAAGACCAACTGCTGCACCTACGATCATGCAGATGAACATGAATGTTGTCATATAGTCACGAGGCTGCTTCATTAACCACATTGGCATAACTGCAGCGAAGAAGATATATACAAATGTGATATAACTCCATACATCTTTGTTGAACTCAAGTGGGAAGAACATACCAACAGCAAATGCTGCGATAATAAACACAATACCAAGTACTGCTTCTTTCCAGCCTGAAAGATTTAACTTCTTCTGGATAAGACCGAATACTACGGCAAATACCATAAACATGATAGATACCATACCAGCTGAACCATTTGTCTTAGCTGCTGCTGATAAAACAGTAGCACCATCAGCATTTACTGTGTAAGCATTAAATGTACCTGCAACCATATCTGCAAATGCTGCAATAACGATAAGTGTGAATAACCAGCAGAAAAGTAAGAAAATCTTACGGCCAAACTTACCGATGTACTTCTCAATGATCATACCCATTGACTTACCTTCATTCTTAACTGAAGCATAAAGTGCACCAAAGTCTGTAACTGCTCCGAAGAATACACCACCGATGAGGATCCAGAGTAAAACTGGTAACCATCCAAATGCTGCTGCCTGAATAGCACCTGTTACAGGACCTGCTCCTGCGATTGATGAGAACTGATGACTGAAAACTGTCCAGCCATTAGTTGGAACGAAATCCTTACCGTCGTTATATTTAACGGCTGGTGTCTCTGCCTTAGGGTCGATACCCCATTTCTTTGCTAACCAACGGCCATAAACCATGTATGCACCAAAAAGTACAACTGCCGCGATAAGCACGATTACTAATGTGTTCATAATGTCACTCTCCTATAAAAATATATTTCACCAGTCAAACGCAGTGGAAGCGGTGCTATGATTCTCATCGCTTACATAGCTCGTAGCTCATATGTCAGAACTGCGTTCTGACATTGTCGCGGTGCTCCTCGGATGTTCCAACATGAATCTGATTGTATGCAAGCATACATCAAATTCCCGTTGTTCCATCCTCATCGCTACTCGCACAAAAAAACCTTCGTCGATGCACTAATCCATTTCTGGATTATGTGCAAAGACGAAGGTATATTATTTCTACTTCCGCGTTACCACTTTGCTTGCCGGATACTCCGACCACTCTACTGCCACTCGGTATATTCATCTCTTATGGCATGCCCTTTTAACGGTGGGTACCGGTTCCAACTACTAGACATCTGCCTGTCTTTCACCAGAACTGCTTGCAGGTGAGGGCTTAATCATTCCTTGCTGCCGTCTCTCATCAACTGACGGCTTTCTGTGAGCGGTGATATGAAGAAGTCATTTCCTGTTCTTCGCATTTGACTGTTGATTTGTACATTAAAATATTCCTTTACGGATAATTTGTCAATAAGAAAATTAAACATTTCTTAAAAAAGCTTAAATTTCTTAATAAAATTAACATCTTCTGATACGTTTCTGTTTATACACAGCCAGAACACTTTAATATTATTAAGTAAATCTACCTTTTGATTATTATGTAAAACCGCCTGAGTAAATATAACCAGGTAATTATATTTCTCTGTTTAATCAGAAATTTATAATCAGCCCACATATATTTTATCAGTCTCTCCTATATATTCATATAAATCAATCATCCTATAGGTAAATTTTTCTTCTTTTACTGTCTGAGACTATTCTTTCGTTCCGCTCTTAGCAGAAATTTCCTATAAGCTTGCATAATATTATGCTTTGATAGGTTGATTTTCATTTTAATATTATAGTCATATTTGTTTTCTACCTATAAGATGTTTCAAAATGCGACTACCTATCGGTATCACATTCTCCCTATATTTTCTCCCCATATTTAAGATATTTCTGTTGAAAATAGTAAATATTTGCTATAAAATAAAACTAGTTTATTTTCGTGATAAAATACTTCACTAACTTAACAATTTTATATTTTATAGGAGATTATTCTATGAACTACGATGCTAATGTTTTTAAAGCCAAGGCTAATATTAAAGCCCGTCGGATATGGCTTGTTTTCTCACTCCTTTTGACCGCCAATTATGGTACTGATGCAGCTAATGGAATCTATCCAAAAAGCAGCTACATAATATTTGTTGCACTTTGCTGGATACCTTTCTTTATTGGAGAATTATTTTTCAGAATCAAGGGAAAAGCAACTGATGCGTACAGATTATGTCTTGTTATTGGTTATGGTATTTTCTATACATTTGTAATATGCACAACTGATTCTCCGATTTCATTCACATACATTCTCCCGGTTATGAGTCTTCTCGTTCTATATAAGAACAAGAAATTCATGATTAACTGCGGTATTGCTAATGTACTCTCTGTTATTGTCAGTGATGTGTACAGATATGTTGTTCTCGGATGCAGGTCTGATGCAGATATGAAGAATTACCAGTTACAGGTTGCATGTCTTCTTCTATGCTACATCTGCTATGTTATGTCTATCAGACACCTTAATGAATCCGATGGTGCTTTGAATGGAAGTATTAAAGCTGATCTTGACAGAGTTGTTTCAACTGTTGAGAAAGTTAAGACTTCCTGTAATTCTATTATGAGTAGAATTACTGTTGTACGCGAACTGGCTTCAGAGAATAAGCATGGTTCTGATGTTATCATGCTTGGCATGAACGAACTTTCAAGCAATAATGAAGATTTAAGAAGCCATACTGCTTCTTCCACTGATATGACAACTGACATAAGCTCACAGGTAGAACATGTTGCTCAGCTTATTGACGATATGGTAAGCCTTACTTCTGAGTCACAGGAGCATGCATACACAAGCTCAAGCGACCTTGAAAACCTTATTACAACAGCAACTACAATGTCTGAGCTTTCTTCAGAGGTTGAGCATATCCTGCATGATTTTGAATCAGAATTCAAGACCGTTAAAGACCAGACCAGTGCTATCGACAATATATCCAGCCAGACCAATCTTCTTGCCCTCAATGCTTCTATTGAAGCTGCAAGAGCCGGGGATGCAGGTAAAGGCTTTGCTGTTGTAGCTGAACAGATTCGTGCATTAAGCACAGAAACTAAGACCTCTTCCAGTGAAATACAGAGTGCATTAGACCGTCTTGCTGTAATCTCCGATAAAATGCTTTCTTCTATTGGAGAGACTTTATCACTTATACAGGTTACTCTTGACAAGATTAAACAGACAAGTGAAAGTATCAGTCTTATCACATCTGATTCTACTCAGATTGAAGACCATATACATATTATTGATACAGCCATTAAAGATGTTGAATCTGCTAACAAGCAGCTTGTAAGCAACATGTCCCAAGTATCAGATATAGTTGATACCATGACAGAGTGCATAACTAATTCAAGAGATATCAGCAGCCGTATTGTAAGTAAATATGACGAAAGTGCTACTAATATCAATACCATGGAAAATACAATACAGGCTCTTATGTGTGAACTTGGTGTTGGCGGTTTCATGGGTATTGAGGATATTAAGACAGGCATGAAGGCATCCGCAATCCTTAAAGGTACTCATGGTGAAAATGTTGAATATCACGGAACCATTAAGACACATAATGACAACAGCATAACTCTTGAACTTGAGAAGGCACTGCCTGCAGTTAATTCAGCAATTGAATGTGACATGTTAGTAACAGTTGAAAATGTAATATACCATTGGGAAAACGCTAAGATTGCAGCTGACAAAAAAGCATCTGCAACAACGGGCATTGTTACAATCACAACAAGACCGCAGATTCTTAACCGTCGTAAATATCCTAGAATTGATATGAATAATCACTGTACAATTACAGTAAAGGGTACAGACGAAACATTTGAAGGAAAACTTGATAATCTGAGTGCCAATGGTTTTGCATTTCTCTCAAAAGACAGATTTTTCTCTAATAACAAAGGCAAAATCATTACTGTTTCAATTGATAATTTTGATTTGCTTGCACATTCTGTATTAGAGGGTCAGATTATAAGATGTTCTGATAATGACGGCATCTACATAGTAGGCTGCCAGATGCCAGAGGATAACTACTACATTATGGAATATGTAGAGCAAATGATACGGACTCAAAAAAAATAATAACTAAAATCATAAAATGGAGAAAAGCATATTAATCAGCTTTTCTCCATTTTGTATATTCTAGATAACCATCCAGTCTTCGAACTTATTTGCATTTTCAACAATGTTGACAATTCCATCTGCGCCGTAAGTAAATGCCCTGTGAATAAATACATTTACTTCCTCACCCTTCTTTATCGGAGCTTCCTCTACATTTCTTGTCCCGACAACCTCTATGCCGTTGACATTGACAGTTATCTCGACTTCCTTTCCCATGAAAAGCTTACCTACAACCACGCCCTTCTCAACAGAAGCGGCTGAATCAACTTTCTCATCAAGCCTTGTGATGTTGACATTCTCAGGTCTTAATACCGCCTTAACAGAATCGTCAAGCTGGTTAAAACCTTTAATCTTATTAATCCGGTCAACATGTACCGGATGTCCCATGAATTCCGCCATAAATGCTGTCTCAGGCTCTCTGTATATCTGTCTTGGCGTTCCAATCTGCTCTATATGTCCCTTGTTAGTGACAATAATTTCATCAGCAACCTCAATTGCCTCATCCTGGTCATGTGTTACGAATATACTTGTGATTCCAACCTTTGTAATCATATCACGAAGCCAGCTTCTTAATTCCTGTCTTACCTTCGCATCAATTGCTGCAAATGGTTCATCAAGAAGCAGAAGCTCCGGATTAGGTGCTAATGCCCTTGCAAATGCTACTCTCTGTCTCTGTCCACCTGATAACTGGCTAGGGTATCTTTTCGCCATGCCTGAAAGTCCGACAAGCTCAATAAGCTCATCAACACGTTTCTTAATGTCCGATTTTTTCCATTTATTGACTTTTAATCCAAATGCAATGTTATCATACACTGTCATATATCTGAAAAGTGCGTAGTTCTGGAAAACAAAACCTATTCCACGCTTACTTGCCGGCACATCATTAACAACCTTGCCGTCAATAATAATATCACCTGAATCCGCAGTCTCAAGACCTGCTATCATTCTTAAGATTGTAGTTTTGCCGCTTCCGCTAGGTCCAAGCAGTGCAATAAGCTTGCCCTTCCCTATTCCAAGATTAATATTATTCGAAGCTTTAAATGTGCCATATGTCTTATTGATATTACGAAGCTCTACATATTTCTCTGTATCCTGCTGTAAATCTGCCATAATCTGTTCCGCCTTTCTGTTGTAGTGCGTTTCTATCCTTCCTGCTGCCCTTTCTCTGCCTTAGCTGCCTGCTGTCCCTTGTATTCAAGTACACTTCGAAGCACAAGTATAATAACCGCCATCAGCACAAGAATTGCTGACACTGCAAATGCTCCCGTAAAATCATATCCCTGATACAGAAGTTCAATATACAGCGGCATCGTGTTAGTTCTTCCGCGCAAATGTCCTGAAAGAACTGATACCGCGCCAAACTCCCCCATAGCTCTCGCTGTACACAGTACAATACCGTAGAGAAGCGGCCATTTGATATGTGGGAATGTAACCTTCCAGAATATAGTCCAGCCATTTGCACCCATAAGCGCTGCAGCCTCCTCCTCGTCAGTTCCCTGCGAGGTAAGAACCGGTATCAGCTCCCTTGATATGAATGGAAACGTTACAAATATAGTCGCAAGCACGATACCCGGAACTGCGAATATAATTCTTACTCCCATAGCCTTAAGATATGGATATATAAAACTCTGTCTACCGAATGTAAGCACATATATAAGACCTGCTATAATTGGTGAAACTGTGAGTGGTAAATCTATTAAAGTAGATATAATCTTCTTACCCTTAAACTGGAATTTCGTAATAAGCCATGAAGCAAATATTCCAAAAAATGTGTTGCACACAACCGCGATAAGCGAAACCTCTATTGTCAGCTTAATTGAATGAAGTGCGTATTTGTCGGTAACTGCTGCCATAAATACCTTTATGTCCTTAGAAAATGCTGTATACATTACATAGCTGAGGGGCAGAATAAGCATCACAAATAAAAACAACACACTTATACCTATTAGAATCCATTTTAACGGACCTGAATCTTTTCTGATATTCATACACTAACCCCTTTCTATGAAATTCCACTTACAATCTTCGATGTCCTGCTCTGTAACACTGCATTTATAAAGAGAATAATAAATGCGATGAAAAGCATTACAAGTGCTATTGATGTTGCACTTGCGTAGTCATATTCCTGAAGCTTTGACATAATCATAAGCGGTGCTATCTCTGTCTCATATGGTGTATTTCCTGCTATGAATACGACACTTCCGTATTCGCCAAGGCCTCTTGCGAATGACATTGTGAATCCGCCAATAAGTGCTGGAAGTATCTCTGGAAGTATTACCCTGAATACTGTCTGCCTGTTGGTTGCTCCAAGCATGTTGGCTGCCTCCTCGTACTGGATATCCACCTTTTCCAGCACCGGCTGGACAGCCCTCACTACGAATGGTATTCCAACGAATATAAGTGCGAATATAATTCCCAGCCTTGTATATGCAATCCGGATTCCAAATTTGCCAAAAAATGCTCCTAGCCAGCCATTAGTTGTTGTCAGATGTGTAAGTGCTATACCCGCAACAGCTGTCGGCAGTGCAAATGGAAGTTCAATTATTCCATTCATAATCTGCTTACCCGGAAAGTTGTATCTTACAAGTACCCACGCAAGAATCGTTCCCATAACTGCGTCTATAAGTGCCGCGATTAACGCTGTCTGAAGACTTACTCTGTAGCTTGAAAGCACTCTCGGCCTTGTAACTGTCGTTATAAATTCCGTAAACGACAGCTTTGCCGAGAATATCACAAGGGTACATAAAGGGATAACAACAATGAATCCTAACATTGCAATTGTTATTCCAAATGAAAGACCAAAGCCCGGTATTACTCTTTTTTTCTTTCTTTTCTTCTCTTTCATTCTGTCGTTTCCCCTTCCCTTAATTACTTCTTCTCATATATCTTGTCGAATACTCCGCCATCCTTGAAATGTTTGTTGATTTTTAATTCCTACTAATTTTATATGTTACTATGTTGCAGATTATATACCTACTAGGTTTATATGTCAATAGTGTTTATAGGATTTCTGGTTGTTTTCCTGATGCCTCTTTTCTTCGGAACGCTTTTTTCTCCGTAAACCTACTAAACATCTTGTTTTCTTAGCTTGCGTAGGTCTTTTTCCTCCTAGTTTCTCTTTTATTCCCTCTCATCCCTCTCGAAAGACCTACTATCCTGCCATTTTCCCTTCCTTGTGTAGGTCTTTTTCCTCCTAGTTCCTCTTTTATTCCCTCTCATCCCTCTCGAAAGACCTACTATCCTGCCATTTTCCCCTCCCTGCGTAGGTCTTTCTCTGTCAATATTCTCTTTTACCACTTCGCATTCTCCTCAACAGACCTACTAATCTACATAATTACCATAATTGTGTAGGCATTTTCCAAATATTATCTCATGCCTATGATTATCCTCACCCTGTTCTCTTGACTTCTTGTTTTATCTGTATCACTATATGTAATACAAACAAGACAAAAATCACCCATCTTTACAGAAAGGAGCCCGATATGGTTATAGAACTTGATTTTGTGAGCGACACGCCCATATATGTACAGTTAAGAAATCAGATTGTTAAAGGAATCGGCAAGGGAGAACTTAAAGCCGGTGAGAAACTGCCGACTGTCAGACAGCTTGCTTCTGACGCAGGCGTTAATACAATGACTGTCAATAAAACTTACCAGATTCTTAAGGCGGAAGGTTTTATTAAAACCGATAGAAGGCTTGGAGCATTTGTCGCCGAGAATATTAATATGGATATTGAATTCAGGGAAAAGCTTGAATCAGAGCTTGAGCTGCTGTCAACAGAAGCAAGCATTACTGGAATGGATAAAGAAGAATTCTTAAAAATGTGCGAAAACATTTATTCCAAGATGAATCCCTGCACAATGTAATATGCCTGTATTCACACATGCATTAACACACACAGACCCACTATACAAGGAGGTTTCCTTATGAAAATCGCAATGTTTATGCTATTCTTCGTATGCAACATGTTCACAGTCCTGATCATTAGATTTGCATATGAATCCAACTACCGATACAACAATGGAATGCTTATCGGAGTCCACATTCCAGGCGACCATGTTAACGATGACGATGTCACCAGGCTTATGACACGCTTTAAGAAAAGAATGAAATATTTTCAGAATATCAATGTAGTACTCTCAATAGCCATATGTTTTCTTAATTTTGTGAACATAATCATTTTCGTTATTATGTATACAATCTGGATTCTCGTGTTCGTTTGCGGAATTATGTATATCCAGCTTTCAGCGCATCGAAAAATGTATCTGATAAAGGTGCAGAATGGCTGGTTTGTGGAATCCCAGAAACAGAAGGTCTTTATTGATACGCGTGCTTGTGCAAATGCAGATGCAACTCCAATCAGCTTCAGATACCACATCATTATAATTGCCGCAGAACTGCTGGCTCTGATTCCATTCTATTCATGGACGGACAGAGCATATTTTTCAATGATTATTGTATTTGCGATATGCACTGTCATAGTTTCTGTATTCGGGTTTGTGTTCCACATTTATATGAACAGACGACAGAATCAGGCATACAGCCTTAATTCGGACATTAACAACATTGTTAATCTGACTATGAAGAAATACATTGCTTCAGCAATGCTTGTAATGTCACTGCTTAACTTCGTGGCATGGATAACTTTTGTGTTAATGTGTATTATTCAGGATACTATTGGAGACTTAAGTTTCTGGATGTACATTATTCTGCAGTTGTTAAGCGGCTGCACACTCACTGTCATTCTTATTCTTGCACGCAACAGAAAGAATGAAATGCTTAAGGCTGACACACAGCCTGTATTTGTTGATGATGACGACTACTGGAAGACTGGATTTTACTACAATCCTAATGACCCGCACCTTTTCGTACCCGACAGGCTGTGCTCGACCAACTACTCGCTTAACTACGCCCGCACTGGTGCTAAGATATTCACAGGCACAATCACGGCGTTTACCCTTGGATTAATAATATGGACGACTATTGTATTAATTCCATACATTCATGTTACTATCGACATCAGGACTACCGATAGCACTGTAAATGTATCTTCATGCGGTTATACAAGCAGAATTAACATTGACGACATTACCGAAATTACACTTATGGATTCTCTGCCTGACGACCATTTTTACAAATATAATTGCGGTGCAACCGACAGTTATCTTGTCGGCAAATTCAAAGGAAATACTTATGGCAAATGTAATCTATACATTTTTAATGATGTGTCTCCTGTGCTTATGATTAAGACTGCCGACCAGACTGTGTTCATGAATTCCAAGAAAGATGGCGAGATTGTTAATCTGTATAATGCAATTAAAAATAACTAAAATAAATGCGCATTATAAGGCGGCGTATACACTGCCCATAATGCGCATTTACTATTTCCTGTGCTTCTTTACACTATACTCTTCATACGCCACATTCACTTTCTTCCCACTGAATGCAACTCCAAACATGCCAATCTTAGCTACACCTCGCTTCTCAAGATTAGTGGTGTAACCTTTCTGCTTTATCTGCACGACTGCGCTGTCTGCCATCTTCTCAAGCTCCGCTTCCCTGCACGCCTTAAACTCCATGATATATCCCTGCCCACCACGGCTCTTAGGCTGAAGCTCAATGTCAAAACGACCCTCACCCGATTCCCTGTTAGACGAGATATAATAACTATCAGATAAAACCGCAAGCATTCCAAATACTACCCCATGATAGAAATCCTCATGTGCCGTATCAAACACGCTTGCCGACTGCAACAGATACTTTTGCAGAGTTTCTGTCAGCAAATGTGCATTCCCCGTGCGGATTGATTCCTCAAAATTCCTGAGGAGAACGCCTGTAAATATTCCATTATATCTGTCAATAATCTCCTTCTGGAACACGCTCTTTATCTCATAATTAGGTATCGACAGCGCGCATATCGGATTGTCGTACAGAGAGCCAATATGCTCTGACACACGCAGATATCCGGCAACCAGAAGGAAGCTGTATATTGTATCAATATCTCCATTAATCTCAGGATATATGATATCTGTGTCAACAATTGCCTGAACAGTACTGCCCTGCAGCAATCTTAATAAGTTGTCTGCAAATGTGGTATCAGCACTATTAAACAGCTCGCCGATTATCTCATTGCCACTTGTTCTTGACCAGAAGGCTTTGGGAACACATTTGTTATTGAAGTAATTAATAACCGACCACGGATTATATATTCCGGTTCTGCCAAACATATAGCCGTCATACCATTCCTTAATCTCACCCAGCCGGTCAGACACGCCGTAGTACTGCGCCATAGCAGAAACTTCCTCTTCCGTGAATCCAAAATATTGCGAATATTCATCATCAAGAATTGTATTAACCACAAGATTGTTAAGCCCGCTGAACAGGCTTTCCTTAGCTATGCGGAGAATTCCCGTGAGAATCCCCAGTTCCAGACTTGGATTGTCCTTTAAGACAGCCGACAAAAGATTTCTCATAAAGCCAATCACTTCATCATAGTATCCAAATATATGTCCTTGCTGGATTGGCGTATCGTACTCGTCAATTATCACGATTACATTCCTGCCATAATGCTTTGAAAGCATTGCCGACAGCTTCCCCAGTGCAAACTGATAATCTATTATCGTTGCCTCATCATCAAGTATTGACTTAAGATACTTCTTATCATAGTCACTTAATCTGGCGCTTGTCGTCAGTTCAATATGTCGCAAAAATTCATTCCTTAATGTAAAGCAGAGACTTGCGTACATGTCCTGCCATGTTGACTGGTGGGCGTCTTTAAATGTAAGAAAAATCACCGGGTACTGCCCCTGCTTCTCCTTATACAGCGCGCCCTCCCGCCATATCTTCTTATTCTTAAAATACACTGATGTATCCGTATCAGTCTTTTCAAAAAATGTGCGAACCATGTCCATAGTAAGTGTCTTTCCGAATCTTCTCGGTCTTGTAAATAAATACACCTTACTGTGATTATCTATAATGTCCCTGATAAGCAATGTTTTGTCTACATAATAACATTCATTCGACACTTCTTTATAAGATGTTATTCCAACCGGGCAGGGACGCTTCCTGTTGTATACAACGCTGTCTTCCCTGACATAAAGATTCCTATTCTCCCTTAAACAATCCGGTCTGTCCACATCGTCAGGTATCATCCAGAACTTGCCTTCCTTATAAGCTCCCGGCAGCTTTCCCTCTGTACACAACTGGTTAATTCTTCTCGGCGTCACGCCCCATCTTGCGGATAATTCCTTCGCCTTAATATATCTAATATCCATAAAACCCCTCTTTTCTGTGCATTACTGCACGTACTGAAATCCGTGTCATGTACACAGATTCCACACCGCCTCTTACTTAATTCACAACATTTATATACATCTATATTATATTCTACGCAATTTTTCGGAAATATCAAGGCATTTTCAGGAAATATTATTTTAATTTTCGGAAATTATATATTTTTCTTTAAATATTATATATTTTCTCATTTACATTTGACAATCCTGCCCCAAAGTATTATAAATATCAAAGGGAATGAAGTACTCCCTTGGGAAACCTAAACTGCTTATTCAGGCTGATGACTTCTACGATTTTATGTCGCAGGAAGCATCAGCTTTTTTTGCGTTCATAAATGCATTTACTATATTTTTAAGGAGGCTTATTATGCTGACATCTTTATCACTTATCTTTCTGGTTGGGCTCGTCATGGGCGCAATCTGCCAGAAGCTGAAACTGCCGAGGATCATAGGAATGCTTGTTACCGGTATTGTTCTCGGACCATATATCCTTGATTTCCTTGACCCGTCAATCCTTTCAATATCGGCTGACCTGCGAAAAATGGCTCTTATCATTATTCTTATCAAAGCCGGTCTGTCGCTTGACTTAAAAGACTTGAAAAAAGCCGGACGAAGTGCTATTCTCATGTCCTTCGTTCCAGCTTCCTGTGAAATCATCGGTTATATTCTGCTTGCCCCTGTAATTCTTGGAATTAACCACGCCGAAGCTGCCGTGATGGGCGCGGTTCTCGCCGCTGTTTCTCCTGCGGTTGTCGTTCCCCGAATGGTAATGCTCATTGAGAAACGCTACGGAACTGCCAAGGCAATTCCACAGATGATACTGTCTGGGGCTTCATGCGATGACATATTTGTAATAGTGTTGTTCACTACATTTTTAAATGTGGCACAGGGCGGCAGGGCTAATGTTATGGATTTCGTAAATATTCCTGTGTCTATTATACTCGGCATAATTCTTGGCATAGTAACCGGATTGGGACTGTATCTGTTCTTTGAAACATCATACGCCCGCAAGCATACCGTAAGAAACAGCATGAAGGTTATCATCGTACTTGGCTTCTCTTTCCTTCTTATTGCAATTGAGGGCTGGCTTGAAGGAAAAGTGTCTGTTTCAGGGCTGCTTGCTGTTGTCGCTATGGCATGTACGCTTAAGTTTAAATGTGTCCCCGCCGTATCAGCCCGTCTGTCCGAAAAATTTGGCAAGCTGTGGCTCGCTGCTGAAGTAATATTGTTCGTGCTTGTCGGCGCGGCTGTCGATATCCGCTACACACTGAAAGCCGGACTTCCAGCCTTGCTTATGATTCTCGCCGCACTTGTTTTCAGAGCTGCCGGAGTGCTTCTCTGCACCGTAAAAACAAACCTTACATGGAAGGAACGCCTTTTCTGTGTAATTGCCTATCTTCCTAAAGCAACCGTTCAGGCAGCCATCGGCTCAGTTCCTTTAGCCGCCGGACTTGCCTGCGGACAGATAGTGCTTTCCGTAGCTGTGCTCGCAATCATAGTGACCGCTCCGCTTGGCGCACTTGGAATTGACTGTTCTTATAAGAGACTGCTGACGGAGGACAAAACCCACTAAAAGCCATTATACACTCAATATAGTAGGTCATTTCCATAGTTTATACATATACTTTCTGACTCATAACCTACTATATTGTTAAATTAACATATTTTCGTAGGTCTTTTTCCACATTTTACTAAGAACTGTAAGCAATTTGCGAGTGAAAGACCTACTAATCATATCTTCCCTGATTGATTAGTAGGTCTTCTCACTTAAACAACTTATAATATTCTCCGCAGAAACCTACTAAACCAACAACTTGCTCTATATTAGTAGGCTTCATGTACCTGTGCATAGTCAGATTCGCTCAATATATTCAACCGCGCAGTATATTCAACAAAACATTTTAATTAATCATATATCTTATCAAATATTCCGCCGTCAGAGAAAAACTTCTGTGTAGCCGCTTCCCAGCCGCCAAAATACCCGATATCCACCATGTCAATGTCTTTGACAATCCATTTACCATCGGAAGGGATTTCCTTAATGTTCCTTGAATCGCTGGAAGCCTCGTATTCCTTCTGGATATCTTTGTTTACAGGGCGGTAGAAATTCTGCGCCTCAAGCCTTTGTGCGTCATCAGTGTACAGGAAAGAAAGATAGGCGTCTGCCAACCCTTCTGTTCCATTCATCTGTGTGACCTCGTCAACCTTTGCAACCGTTGGCTGGCACAATACAGATGCAGATGGAACAACAATCTCATACTCACCCGGATATTCCTGTAATGCGAAAAATGCTTCATTTTCCCATGCAATCAGAACATCCCCCTGTCCGTTCTCTGCAAATGTTGTAGAAGAACCTCTTGCACCTGAATCAAGCACTGCCACATTCTTGTAAAGCTTGGTAACACTTGCCTGAACCTGTTCATCAGTCTGTCCCTGCTTCTTAAAATAATACCATGCCGCAAGGAAATTCCATCTGGCTCCTCCGGAAGTCTTAGGATTAGGGGTAATAACCTTAACCCCATCATTAAGAAGATCATCCCAGTCCTTAATATTCTTAGGATTACCCTTTCTTACAAGAAAGACAATCGTAGAAGTGTAAGGCGAGCTGTCATCAGAATAATCATCAATATATCCGTCATCAATCAGCCCTTCGTCCCTTATAACATTAACATCGCCCTCAAGTGCAAGCGTGACAACATCAGCACCAAGACCGTTAGCAACCTCTAGCGCCTGCTTTCCAGAACCGCCATGAGACTGGATAACCTCAACCTTCTCCCCAGTCCTGCCATACCAGTAATCCTCAAAAAGCCTGTTATACTCCTTATAAAACTCTCTGGTAGCATCATAAGAAACATTAACAAGTTCCGTCTTCTTCTGCCCGCAACCAGAAAGTCCGGTAAAAGTCAGGCAAAAAATCACACCCAAACATATTAACTTTTTAAAAAAATGTGTATTCATAATTATAGCCTAACTCCTACAAAATATATTCCAAAACCAAGCAAAGCAGCGAAGCGCCCTTTACCGCACGTCTGCTAACACTTCCAACCCTGAAGTAACCCCACGCAGCGGTGAAGAACCCCAGCAGCACCAAACTTGCAACCATACGCAGGGCACTTTGGAGCCGCCGGCACTTAGCATGTCAGGACAGCCTCACAAAGTGAGGCGAATCCTGACACGCTTAGTACCGCTGCGTGCGACAAGTAGCGCAAGCGTGCCTGCGTATGGTTGTAAGTTCTGGTGCTGCGTCCGTTGTTCCCCCAGCCTACGCATTCTTCTTAATGTATGCAGCCACATCCGCAGTAGTTGCGTCAACCTCAGACTCCCAGCCTGCAAGGACTTCTGCACCATCAATCTTAATATCTGCTTTCTCTTTAAGTGCAAGAATAACAACAATACCTGCATTTACAAGGTGAGTCACAACATTTGTATAATCCTCGCCTTCTGCCGGAGCATACAGATATACATGCTTGCTGTCAAGAAGAAGCTCCTTCTCAACCTTCTTTAAGAAATCAACATTAATCTTGTCTGAAAGAACAGCCTCAACAACAACAGGCTTCTGGTTGTTAAGCTCCGCTCTGAAAGCTGCGTCAACTTCCTTAACATCGCTTGCTGCCTCATTAACTTCACGGACAACGCCGCAGGCACTAGTCATATTAGTAACACGGTCTATGAGGATAAGCTCCCCCATAGTCTTGTGAAGGTTGAATTCATCAACAACAATTACATCAGCAAGAGAAATCTTACATACAGCGATTTCATTTTTATTAAGAAGAGTTGCTGGCTTCTCCTCGCCTGTATTGACATCAATAGTATTGACAATCTCAGTAACAACGCCCGGAATAAGTCTTGTTCCAAGCTTTACAAAAAAGTTCTTGTTATTAGTAAGAACATCATCGTCCATCCAGAGAATTGTAGCTGTTATCTCTGTTGCAAGCTTAATGTCTGCTCCTGCTGCAAGAACTGAACCTCTTGAGACATCAACCTCGCGGTCTAACTGGATAGTAACAGGCTGTCCAATAGATGCGCTCTGGGCTTCCTTATCACCAACATGGATGCTCTTGACATGAACATGCTCCTTAGTTGGAAGAGTGATAATCTCGTCACCAACAGATACGCTTCCTGCCTCAATCTGTCCCTGGAAACCACGGAATTCATGATTTGGACGGCATACTCTCTGAACAGGCATGTAGAAGCCTTTTTCTTCCTCAGTATCATCAACATCAATCTGCTCAAGGTATGGAAGAAGTGCCTCGCCCTTATACCATGGGATATTAGCAGACTTAGTTGTAACATTATCGCCCTCTGTTGCCGAAACAGGGATAACAACTACATCTGCAAGTGAAAGTTCCTTAGTAAGCTCTGCTATCTGTGCATTAATCTCGTTAAAACGCTCCTCGCTGTAACCAACAAGGTCCATCTTATTAACTGCAAATACAAAATGCTTAATTCCCATAAGCGCGCAGATTCTTGCGTGTCTCTTAGTCTGGATAAGCACACCCTGCTTTGCATCAACAAGAATTACTGCAAGGTCTGCAAATGAAGCACCAACCGCCATGTTTCTTGTGTACTCCTCATGTCCCGGAGTATCAGCAACGATAAAGCTTCTGTTGTCAGTTGTAAAATATCTGTAAGCAACATCAATAGTAATTCCCTGCTCTCTCTCAGCCATAAGACCATCAAGAAGAAGTGAATAGTCAATCTTACCTTCACGGCTTCCGACCTTGGAATCAAGCTCTAACGCCTTCTCCTGATCTGCATACAATAACTTTGAATCATATAAAATGTGTCCGATAAGTGTAGATTTTCCATCATCAACACTACCGCATGTAATAAATTTAAGTAAACCTTTCATTCTAGAAGTACCCCTCTTTCTTTCTTCTTTCCATGCTTCCTGCTTCCTCATGGTCGATTACACGGCTTGTTCTTTCTGACTCAACCACACTTAAAGTCTCCTCGATAATCTCATCAAGAGTCTCTGCGTCTGACTCAACGCCGCCTGTAAGTGGATAACAGCCAAGAGTTCTGAATCTTACCTTCTTCATCTGTGGCTTCTCGCCCGGAAGAAGTCTCATTCTGTCATCATCAACCATGATAATATTGCTGTCACGGTATACAACAGGTCTTTCTGCTGCAAAATAAAGAGGTACAATATCAATCTTCTCTCTCTGGATGTACTGCCAGATATCCTTCTCAGTCCAGTTAGAGATAGGGAAAACTCTCATACTCTCGCCCTTGTGAATCTTAGTGTTGTAAAGCTTCCACATTTCCGGACGCTGGTTCTTAGGGTCCCATGCCTGTGCTGTATTTCTGAAAGAGAAAATTCTCTCCTTAGCTCTTGATTTCTCCTCGTCTCTTCGTCCTCCGCCAAATGCTGCTGTAAAGCCGTATTTGTTAAGTGCCTGTTTAAGAGCCTGAGTCTTCATGATATCAGTGTAAGCTGAACCGTGGTCAAATGGATTAATTCCCTGCTTAACACCCTCTTCGTTAGTGTAAGTAAGCATCTCGATTCCAAGCTTCTTGGCTGTATCATCTCTGAACTTAATCATTTCCTTAAACTTCCATGTTGTGTCGATGTGAAGAAATGGAAATGGCGGCTTCTCAGGATAGAATGCTTTCATTGCAAGATGAAGCATAACTGAGCTGTCCTTTCCTATAGAATACAGCATTACCGGCTTTTCGCATTCTGCTGCAACTTCCCTTATAATATATATCGCCTCTGCTTCGAGTGCGTCCAAATGTGATAAATTACCCATGATATTCCTCCCTAATATTTATTAGATTCCTGTCTGTTGACCTCAAGCGTCTTAACTGTTCCGTCCGGCGAAGTCACCGTCCATGTATTGATGCTTCCATTCTGTCTGAACGAAAGAGTGCTTCCCTTGCCACCGACATCAGCACCCAGAAAGAAATTAATTGCCTCAAAACGACATTCTTTAAGACATGATGTGCAGCCCCAGCAGTCCTTGACATGCTTTATAAATGCTTTTCCATCAGTATCTTTCTTGATAAGGTTGCCGGGACAGGCTTCAACGCACTTCCCGCAGCCAACGCATTTTAACTTATTTATCTGAATGCTCATAGCTGTCGCCTCCCCTCACAAGGTCTCTTATGATTATCTTAATCTTGCCATTCTCCTTGCGGGAGTTGACATATTTTAACCAGTCATCACTCTTAGCCGGATAATCCATATTCTCCGCAAAGCTGTGCCAACGGGTTTCTTTTCTTGCCTTCAAATGTGCTATAACACTTCTGCACACCGTAAGTCTTTCTCTTATCTCATAGATTCTAAGCAAGTCGTCTGCATCCTGTGCCGCAAGATTATCAATACTCTGCTCTAAGAATTTAATCTTCTCATCTGCAAGCTCAAGTCTTGCTTCATTGTATTGATAATCAGTGCTTATGCCACCTGCGTACTGGTCCATAATCTTCTGCATTGCTTCCTCAGTCTGCTCGATATCAACCAGTCCCTGCTTATTATTAAGAAATCGCTCATACTCGCTCTTCTTTGCAAATGCGTTCTCAGACAATTCTGAATCTGCCACCTCATTGACAACAAAGCCCTTTCCTGAGCCTTCAAGCCTTTCAGCTATCGCCTGTGCTGCAATCTCGCCCTCTGCCAGAGCTCCTGTCACATATTTCTGAGGACATCCGCCTGCAACATCACCCGCTGCAAAAAGCCCGTGAATTGTAGTCTCGCGGTTGTTATCAACCCAGTAACCACTCGCTGTATGACCTCCGACTATGTATGGCTCAGTTCCCTCTATCTCAACATTTTCTTCAGAAGGACCGCCCGCTGCCTCAAGCCACTTAAGCGTCTGGCTCGGTGCCATGTTAAGATATGCTTTGTAAAGGTCTTCCTCCTGCTCCTTGCTTATTCCCTTAGTTCCAAGATAGCAAGGACCTCTGCCCTCGCGGTTTTCCGTAACTGTTCCATAAAGTCTCTGTGAAGTTGTAAGACCATATTTGTTCTCATACACTTCGCCGTTGGAATTAAGCTGCTTTGCCGGAACTCCCTGTGCGATAGTTCCTGTCGGAGCAATCGTATCTTTACATCTTAAAGCAATGAATCTCATCTCAAATGTGGTCATCTCCGCACCTGCATTGATTCCCATTGCATATCCGGCTCCTGTATTGAACGGTGGATACCACATTTTATGTCTTGAAAATCCAGGATTGTTAGGTCTGTAAAGACCTGCCGCTCCGCCAGTAGCCACAAGAACTGCTTTCGCATTTATCTCATAGAACACTGCATCATTGACATCAAATCCGTATGCACCTTTAATCTTGTTATTCTCTACTATGAAATCTGTAATATTAAGGTGATTGATTACCGTTACATTGTCCTGCTTCTTAACTGCATCTGCCAGTATCGGCTTGATATTCTCACCATTTATCTTAATATTGCGGTTTCCTCTCGCAACATAATCTCCATTCTCATCTTTAAGGATTACAAGTCCTAAGTCCTCCATTACTTTAGTGACATGATTGAGTCTTTCCGACATTGAAAGAAGCAAATCCTCTCTTACAATTCCATCTGCATCTTTCTTACAATAATCAACATAGTCCTGTGGCACCCTGCCTTTAGTGATGTAGGCATTAATTGCATTAACACCTGCAGCAAGACATCCGCTTCGTACAATGTTCGCCTTCTCAACAATCAGTACATCAATGTCTTTCTTCTTTCCAAGCGTAATACCTGCAAAACACCCTGCCGTTCCGCCACCTATAATAAGTACATCTGTGTCAATAATTCTATTCTTCAACCTTCATGTACCTCCTCGCATATTTCTGCATAATCTTCTTGCAAAATCTATTTCCATATAAACATAGTATCTTGGTATGTAAATCATTATATTCTCAATTTCTTATTTGTCAATAGGGTTTTTGCAGATTATTGTTATTTGAATTGTGGGGGAGCTAGGTATTGGCTCGGTATTAGCTGAGTATGGGGCTGGATATTGGCCTAGTAAGGAGCTGGATATTGGCTGGGTGCCTACTAATCTCCCTCTTTTCTCAACTTTAATAGGTCTTTCTCGGTTGATTTCCTCTCTCCTGCTCTTTATCTTGCTTAATTTTGCCTACTAATCTTCCATTTTCCTCAACTTTAGTAGGTCTTTCACAACTATTTTCTTCCCATCCGCTCATCTTCTTGCTTGATTTCGCCTACTAATCTTCCACTTACGCTCTCTTTAGTAGGTCTTTCCCAGCTGTTATCCTCTCTCCTGTTCTTTATCTTGCTTGATTTCACCTACTAATCTGCTGCTTACGCTCTTTTTAGTAGGTCTTTCTCGGCTGTTATCCTCCCTACTGCTCTTTATCTTGCTTGATTTTGCCTACTAATCTTCCACTTCTATCAGCTTTAGTAGGTCATCCCCCAAAAAAGAACTTGATTTTATACGAAAAATATATACATAATAAAGCGGAGCAAATATAACACTTAAACAATTGTATACACCATGACAAAATGGTTATTATATATGTAGTGACTGATATGCGGCTGTCACCTACACAGCAGCAGATGACAGCCGTATATCCCCATTCTCAAGGAGGCTTTATGATAATAGATTTCCATACACATACATTTCCAGATGAACTTGCTGACAGAGCAGTTGGCACATTAGCCCACAGCGGAGGAATACACAATTATCTTGATGGCAGAGTACATTCTCTTACAGATTCAATGAAAAAAGCTGGAATTGATTACTCCGTACTGCTTCCCGTGGCAACCAAGCCTAATCAGTGCGACACAATCAATACACTTGCTTTAAAGACTAATGAAACAAGTAAGACAACCGGGCTAATTTCATTTGGGGCAATACACCCGGCTTGTGAGAATTTCAGAGAAATATTAAACTGGCTTTCCAACAATGGTTTCAAAGGCATCAAGCTTCACCCGGTTTTCCAGAAAACCAATATAGATGATATGCAGTCATTAAGGCTTATCGAATATGCATCAGCACTCGGGCTTATAATACTTATACATGCAGGCTTCGATGTGAGTTTTCCGGGCTGCGACGAGTCAAGCGTAGACAGGCTTACGACAATGATTCAGGAAGTAAAACCTGAAAAACTCGTCCTTGCACACATGGGTGGCTGGGGACAATGGAACGAAGTTTCCTCCATATTAGAGGAAGATTACATGAAAAATGTATATCTCGATACATCATCATGCATCAAGAAGCTCAATCACAACACAAGCCTTCCAATAGAAAAATTCAAGAAAATGGTCAACATTCACGGTGCAGACCACATATTATTCGGCTCTGACAGCCCATGGGACGACCAGAAAGACGCAGTAGATTTAATAAAAGAGTGTGGATTTTCAGAAAAAGATACCGATGCAATACTTGGTAAAAATGCGGTTACACTCCTTAATCTATAATTCAATCAGAAAGTTTTGCGGTTATAACCTAAAAATTTTTTACAGTTTATTTTTTCGACAACGCACATATTCACCAAACATAAATCAAGCAGGCTGTCCCACATAACAGCCTGCTTACAATTTAACCACCAATAAAATCATCCCCACCACATGCACAACAAGCATAGCAGGAACTGTATACTTAAAATACCACTTTTTTGTCTTATGCCTGAACATCTGCATTGCAATAAAAGCTCCAAGCGAACCGCCGATTAGCGCTGTAATAAGAAGAGTCGCCTCCCTTATGCGCCATTTGTTGTGTATCGCTTTCCATTTATCAATTCCATACAAAGCAAATGTTACTACATTAATAATCAATAAATATATTCCTATAATCTTAAGCATTACTTTTCTTTAAATGCATAATCCCAAGTCTTAGCATTGCCTGACTTATTTTGCACAATCGACATCTGCCATTTTGCATCATCTTTATTCGTGCTGTCCTTAACAGTATAATATGGCGACTTTCCGCTATCCGACATATAGATTATGACGCTGTCTCCTTTCGCATCTGGTGTATCCATTGTACCATAGAATACGTAAGATGCATACGAATATTCCGTATCAATGCTCTTTCTGCTAATATACTGCGTATTCTCCTGCGGCTTATGCTCTTTAACATACATTTCGCGCTTCTCAATCACAACTTCCGGATACTTAGTCTTAAGAAATTCTTCCGCTTCCTGTGCCGTTTCCTGAGACACCTTTGCTGTGCGATTCTCCTGAACCTTAGACATTACTGGCTTGATAAGCAGTATTACTGCAATTACCACAACAATGAATACTGCAAATGCAATAGCAAGAGTCACCCTTTTCTTAACAACATTTTTATCATCCATAAATCTCGCCCTCCTTTTTCAATGTCTCTTATTAAAAATGTGCTTCTTTATTTACCACAATTATATAACACGAAACTTACATCCAGCTTACATGGATATATAATATACATTTGTACTTGCCAATCTCATGATAATCTGCTAAACTACACAGGCTGTGTTATGACACAGTAACAAATCGTGTGTTCGAGACCTTCCACACGCAAAACAAAACTAAAGGAGATAATTGAATATGAAGAAAAAAGGAATGAGTGTGAAATTCATCACACAGGCCGCTGTTATCGCAGCAATCTATGTCGTACTTGTAGTAATCTTTAACTACATCAGTTTCGTACCAGTGCAGTTCAGAATTGCGGAGGCACTCACAATACTGCCTTACTTTACACCTGCAGCAATCCCTGGATTATTTGTTGGCTGTATAATTGCTAACATCCTTGGTGGCGCAATTGTATGGGATGTAGTATTTGGAAGCATTGCAACACTTATCGGCGCAATCGGAACATACCTGTTAAGAAAGCATAAGTGGCTTGCACCAGTTCCACCAATTGTTGCTAACACAATCATTGTACCATTCGTACTTAAGTTTGCTTACGGCTCAGAGGGCATGTTTGCAATGTTCTTCGTTACAGTTGGCGCTGGCGAGATAATCGTATGCGGAATCATCGGCATGATACTTTTATATGCACTTACACCAGTAAGACATGTAATCTTCGGTGATGCAGAGTAATTCGCACAACACATAAAACACAAGGCAGAAGAACTACCTAAGAAATTCAGGTAAATCTTCTGCCTTTTTCAATATCCTTATTCACCCTTTCACCATATACTCACATTCCCCATCACAGCCACAAGCACAATCACCGCAGCCATAAGAAGCACAGACACAACCCTTCCGCGCACCTCAGAAAAACGGCTGCACAGTACATATGTAACTGCAAATGTAATGAGCATTGCAATCAGCCTTACAATCAGTCGGATTATCATAAATGTTCCAACAGTAATATAAAACCCGCAATCCCTCATAAATGTGAGACTCATAAGCGGTGCGTCCGTGTACGGCATGCCATAATAGCTTCGCAAATGTATCATATCAATTCCATACACAAGAACATACAGGACTATGCACAACACTAAAGATGCCACAATCCGCTTAACCTTAACAGTGTTCTTTCCGCTTGCAGCATTGACAATATATTTAGTTCCTGTGCTTGTCTCAATTCCGATATTCTCAGAAACAATAAGCACAACAGACACAAGCAGAGCCATAAGAAGAACAGTCTCTCTTGCCTTTCCGTACTTGCCAAATATCTCCTCATATCCCCTGTCTGACATCATGTAACCATCAATACCAGTCTCTTCCTTAAGATTCTCAAGATATTCCTGCTTCTGCTCAAATTCCCTCACCGCAGCATAACGCGACGCATATATAGACACAGTCGAATTAATCTGCGATAACTCGTCAATTCCAATCTCACCATTCTCATACTGTTCAGAAGCTTCCATACTTTTCTGGACAGCCTGCATATAATCAGCTCTGCGCTCATCAATCAGGGCGGATATCTGCGAATAATCAGCACCGCCCTTTTCAAGATATATCCTGTCACGCTCTCTGGAGTTGTCCGAGAAAGCCATCTTTCCATAACTGATAAAATACATAACAACCAGCAGAAGCACCACAATAACCGTAAATCCCCTGCTTGTCACAAGCAGCTTGTGAAGCTCCTTGAATACAACAGGCACATTTGCAAAAATATGCTGATATCCGGCATACAGCTTATCAGTAAGCCGTGTCAGCACATTTTTACCCTGACTCGGACGCATAAACACAGTTCCCACTACCGCAACTGCCACGGACACAACAAGAATCACCATAAGCGCCCAGAACATAATAGCCGACTCAGATATGACAAAGCTTCCCCTTCCGCGGTTCGCATATGTGCTGATGACCGCGTTGACCTTCATAAGACGCACAATATTAATCTGTTTAAATGCACTGTAGATGCTGTGAAGTCCTATCCTGTAATACATAAGCACTTCCAGCCCCACAACTACTCCAGTCAGAATAAGCGCATGATTTCGCTTCCTGTTGACAACGAATACAGTCCATAATGCCACGCTAAGAACCACTACCGCCAGCGCACTGTATACATAATTGTATAGCACGAACCCAATCTGGCTCATCGGCATAGCAAATCTTTCAAATGCCTGTATAGACTGAACCGGCGCATTGAGCGCACCTGCTCCGCCGTATAACAGCAGCGCTGCTGCAAATGTTGTAAAATACAGACCCGCTGTTATAACCACGCCAGAGCCTGCGATAATAAACAGTCTGTGTAACGCAAGCCGAAGCCTTCCGCTTCCTGCCGAATGTACAATCCCCCACATTCCATTATCACGCTCACCCGACAGACCGTATATTATGAAAACCATTATAATCAGCGCGAAATAAAATGTGTAATAATAATTCACAAAACTGCCTGCCGCCTTATTATTAACAAGATAAAGCGATACATCAGCTACCTTTTCAAAATCCTTACCTGTCTTAACAATATTATTATATGTAAAGCTGTTCTTGTCAGAAAATATAGAGAAAGTCATAAGCTGCTGTGCATTAGTCTGAATCTGCTTCATGTCTTCAGGATACTTCTTTATATATTCCAACTGGCTTTCTATATCCCTTAATACCGTCAGAAACAGAAGCTGTTCACTCTCAGACAGTGCCTTATATTTCCCCAAAACTTCGGTCTCCGCACCAGCCTGTACCTCGGATTCCGCCACAGTCCCCTGCTTATCAGCCTTCCTGTAACTTAATATCCTCTTTATATCCGAATCCACCGCATTTATCGCAACCTCAATATCATAATTGCCATAGTAATCAACACACCACTGCCGCTGCGCGGTTTCAAACCTTAATTCCTTAATCCCTGCGCCCTTTGTCTGCTGATACACATACAACGATACATTAATAATAAGTAATGCGATAAAGCCAATGACAACTTTCCTGTTAATCAGTCTCCTAAACTCGTTCATATTCCGCCCCTCACTGTGTAAGCCCACTTCAAAATCACTTAACAGGAACTATCTCCACACTGCTGCTAATATTGCTCTTATCAATATACGACAGCTTATTAGAGTAGCCTATGAACAGGTACTTGTCGTCGCCGTAGTACAGATTACTCATTTTCCTTCTGTCGAGTTCTATAGTATTGACAAGTGTTCCGTCTGGATTGAGTACAAATATTTTTTCATCAATAAAATTAGTAATCTGGGTTGCACTTCCTGCACCACCGTTACACATATATATGTACTTTCCATCATATGACAAGGCTGCCATTACTATTGAATCATCAGCCTTATACAACAGTTTGCCATCATTTTCATTAAGCTTTCTTGAATAAAGCCCCTTATCTATCACGAAATAGTACAGAATTCCATTGTCTGTATCAACATAATAATCAGATATATTCTTATCAGATACCAGTTCTGCGCTGCCTGTGGCATAATCATAACAATAAAGCTTGTAATTAACGTCTGCCGTTAATGTTTCTTTATCAATTGAATTATGATTTATCAGGAAAAACAGCTTATCACCGAAGCTTCTTGCCTCGTTAATAGCGTTATTTGCTCCCTCATATGAGAACACTTCACTTGTCTTTCCATTTGCAAGTTCTGCCTTTACAATCACTACTTTATCAGTATCTTTGCTCTCAACTGCCCCCATGTGTCCAATTCTGTCATATGCATATACACAATCATCATGGAATACTAAAGACACTGTTCCATCATCACTGGCAAACAGATCTGCAACATCCTCTCTGCTGCTTCCATCTTTCGCAATTCTTTCTAACTTAGCCATACCGCCTTCCACTTTAACAACATATAGACTTCCCTTATAGTAATGAAGCGGAGAATTGTCGTAACTGCTGTCTAATACTGCATTACAATCTGATGAATTATGCTTACATTCAGCTTTGGCACACACTGGAATAATCTTATGTGTACTGTCATCAAGATACATAAGCATTGTAGTCGAATCAGTATCACTCCAGTCCAGATAATAATATCCCGACTCCGCTTTAGCCACACGATGTCCGTCAGTTCTCCAGCTGCTCATCTCGTCTGACTCTGTTGCATTGCCGACATTAATTGTTTTGTCTGATTTCCCTCTTCTCATCCCCAGAACTACTGCCACCACGATTCCAACAACTACAACTGCTGCAATAATACCTATAATAACCTTTTTCTTACCCTTCATATGAGACACCACCCTTCTTCAATTCATAACTATAATTATATCACTTTTAGTTATCTATTAAAAGACATATTGAACGAAATAACATAAATACTGCTTAAAATGCATCATTTTGATTAATTATCCTGTAATCTCACCACACAGACTATTACCCTAAGCGGTGGGTACTCTTACCGCTTTCCAAAGTTACCCGGTAAACCTACTATTTCATCAATTTTCACAATCTGGTAGGTCTTTTTTACATTGTAAGTTGGATTATGATGCTTCTTTCCATCTTAAATGCCTACTAAATCTGTCACATCTCACACTTTAGTAGGTCTTTTTCTGATATATCTGTAATATTAGTCGCATCTCGTCAGCTAAAAAGCCTACTATTCTCGCATAAATCACAACTTTAGTAGGCAATTTTCTTTAGCCACTTTAATTCCCATCAAAATTTCTTTTCAAAAGACCTACTATTTCATCTCATTTAGCAACATTAGTAGGCTTTTTACCAACTACTCAAGCAATTTCCTGTCAGAACACTTAACTTATACATTATTTGCCTCTCCACAAATAATAAATTCTTTCCTTTCATCAATAAATTTAGAGTATATTAATTAACTTCCGCCTTTTTAAACTCATAATTTCCCAGAATATCCTTTTTATCTATATATACAAGTTCTCCTCCCGTTTTTGCAAAAAACATATATCTGTCATCTCCAAAATATGCTGTTCCTGAATTCTTGTCGAGTGCAATTGTATTAACAACCGTTCCATCAGTTTTCAGAACGAATATTTTTCTTTCTATCTTCCTGCTGTAATCAGTCGCACTTCCAGCCCCACCATTAGACATGTATAGATAATTTCCATCATATGACATTGTGGCACGTACTATTGTTTCATCTACTTTATACAGCAATGTTGACTCTGTATCGTTAAGTTTTCTTGAATACAGACCTTTTCCAATTACAAAATAGAACAATATCCCATTATCTTCATCTACATAATAATCCGATATATTCTTATCTGAAATCATACTTGCCTCTCCTGTATTATAATCATAACAATACAGCAGAAATGATTCATTAATCTCATGTTTATCTCTGTCTAACGAATAAGTGAATATCTTAAAAAATAATTTATCCCCAAAACTTCTTGCTCCTGATATAGCAGCATTTTTGCCTTCATATGAAAATGCTTCTTCTGATTGTCCAGTCTTTAAATCTATCTTTTTAATAACTTCTTTTCCGACTTCATCACTTGCTGTATGTCCCAGATGATCATAAGCATATATGCAGTCACCATGAAAAACCATTGATATTGATGTAACACCATCATTAGCAAACAATTCTGCCACATCTTCCCTCTTGCTTCCATCTTTCTGTATTCTTACAACCTTCGCCATACCTGCATCAACTCTTACCATATATATGTATCCTTTATAATAATAGACAGGTGTCGAAAGATAATCCATTGAATAAAATGCATTACAATCAGAGCTGTCATGTGTACAATCAGGCTTTGCACATACAGCTATAGACTTCTTTGCAGTATCATCAAAATATCTCAAAGTAGTTCCATCAATATCATATGTGAGATAATAATAACCATCCTCTGATTTGGCAATTCCGTGAATATCCGGATTCCAATAGCTCTGTTCATCTGTTTCTTCGCTGCTCTTGCCTAAGTTTATTGACTTTTCCTTCTTTCCCCTCACCATTACCAAAGCAACGGATAATGCAGCCACACAGATTACAGCCACAATAATTATCATAAATAATTTCTTTTTTGACATAAAAAGCACCTCCCCCAATTTATGATCATAATTATAGTACTTTTAATTATATATTAAAAAACATATTGAACGAAATAACATAAATACTGCTTAAAATGCATTATTTTGATTAATTATCCTGTCATCTCACCACACAGCCTATTACCCTAAGCGGTGGGTACTCTTACCGCTTTCCAAAGTTACCCGATAAACCTACTATTTCACCAATTTCCACAATCTGGTAGGTCTTTTTCTGATACGTCTGTACTATTAGTCGCATCTTGTCAGCCAAAAAACCTACTATTCTCGCATAAATCACAACTTTAGTAGGCAATTTTCTTTAGCTGCCTTAATTCCCATCAAAATTTCTTCTCAAAAGACCTACTATTTCATAACATTGAGCAACATTAGTAGGCTTTTCACCAAATTATGCACTGGTTTCATATGCTATTTGACACTGCCCCAACAATAACATATACGAAAAATGTGCCTAAAAAGTTTTAATTATCCCCAACAATCTTTCCATCGCTTATAGTAATTATCCTGTTCGTCATCTTAGCAATCCCCTCATCGTGGGTTACTATAATGACAGTCTTTCCCGACTTGTTGATTTCCTTAAGAAGCTCTAACACCTCATGTCCTGTCTTCTGGTCAAGCGCTCCTGTCGGTTCATCGGCAAGTATGATATCTGCATTAGTAACCAATGCTCTTGCTATCGCAACTCTCTGCTGCTGTCCGCCTGACATCTTTCCCGGAAGCTTGTTTCTTTCCGATAATATTCCAAGATGTTCCATCTGTTTTAATATAATTCTCTTTCTTTCCTTGCGCTTAACATTGGCTGCAAGAAGCGGAAGCTCTATATTCTCATATGCCGTATAATAATCCATCAGTGCAAAATGCTGGAACACATACCCGATCTTTTCCTTACGCAGCTTATGTACCTGTGAACGGCTTGCCACTGTCACCTCGGTATTATCAAGGAAATACTTTCCTGCTGTAGGTGTATCCATGCAGCCGATAATCTTAAGAAGCGTACTCTTTCCGCTTCCTGACGCTCCCATGACTGCAACGAATTCTCCGTCCTCTATCTTAAGACTTACATCATCAAGCGCCTTAGTATCATCAACCTTTTCATTGTATATCTTTGTAATATTCTCTAATCTTATCATTCCATATCCTCCAATGTAACAGCCGGGTTCATCTTCATTATCCTGTATACAGGAACAATTATTGTACACACAAGAGCCGTAAGGTTAATAAACAGTACAGACGCTATAAGCCTTAAGTTCCAGCTTATCGTATACAGCTTTATTCCAAGAACTCCCACTGCAAACAGATGAACCAGAACATATATGACAAGCGATGCCACACCAAGTATAAGAATATCCCTTGCAATTCCTCCGATTAATCTTAACTGCCCGAAGCCATAAGTCCTCTTTATTGCAAATTCCTTATTTCTTTCTATAATCCAGAATTCAGACATAAGCATACAGTTAAGAATACAGAAAATATACACGACTTTATTTATCTTGATATTCTCTTTCTGGAGAGTTTTTTCAACTGTACTCTGTCCGTTTCCTGATACTGAACGGCTCTCAATTGCACAATTAATATCCGCTCCGTATACATTGTTATATACCTTTTCATATGTATCATTAAGTTCAGTTGTATTACTATCAATCATAATTGTGTATTCCTTCAGCTCATTGACAGATTTTCTTACATTATCTCCAAGACATCTGTTATCGAACACAATCATGTTGTCAGAATAATCAGAGCCTTCATTGCCGATTATACCTGTAACCTCATATGTTTCATTCTCAAATGTTACATAATGCTTTCCGTTTTCTTCATACGCATATCTGTACTGTGACCTTCCGAGAGCTACGAGTCTCTTTCCATAATCTTCTTCTGATGTTCCGGGAATCCTTCCACTCTCCATCACATATGGCAGTTCTTCGTTCACTGCCAGTATAATCTCCGGTGCAACAGTGGAAGATTTTCTTTCCGTATAATATAATCCTACCTTCTTTGCCCTTATATTGCCTTCTGTAACTCCGTCCGTACATGCCGATAAAATGTCCGATTTATTCAATGATACAACTGACATCTCTATACGGTTCTTATACAGTGCAGCAAGCCTGTCCGCTTCCTTCTGGTATGCCTTGTTATATATTCCCAGTGCCCCGAATATCGTAACGTACATTATAAGCTGTCCTATTATGAAAAAGCATGCTGTAAGTCTGTATCTGAATACATTCTGTATGATTCTCTTTATTATATTCATACCTCACGCCACCTCATTTCTTCATAAGGTCGATAAGACCTTTTCCATGCAGATACACAACAGGTACTATGCACGATATGACTGTCATAATCACAGCCTCTGCTGCAATAATAATAGGAACATATATGCAGTGTGCCATTATCTTTGCTGTATAATTTAATTCATTCCCATACTCACCTGCTGTCTGTACTATTATCTTTCCGAATGTCTCCCACTGACAGTACAGCCATGCAGCAAGTGCAGATACTATAATCAGTATCAGATTCTTAATCAGTATCATCGAATAGACAGCTTTTCTGCTGATTCCATTAATTATGAATATTGCATAATCTCTTCTGTTAATAAGACACTCAATAATCGTAACTGCTGATATCGCAACTATTGCTATAACATACAGAAGCACCGATGCTATAAATGTCTTGTCATTAGTTATTGAATCGTCTTTAACATCCTTATCAAGCTGCTCTCCTTCATTAATAATAGATGCCCTTATCCCTTTCTCAGCCTGATAATCCATAAGCTTACTCTTTATTACATCATTGTCTTTATAATCTGCGACATAATAGACAGGTGTCGTGTATTCCAGACTCTCTCCCCAGTCATACTTAGATGTATCCTTTGTTACCACAAGTCCACTCTCCGACAGATCCGGTTTCTCAAGTGTTATTGTCTCATTAACAAGCCATTGTGCGTCGTCCTTAAGAAATCCCACAACTACACATTCTGATGCCATTGTCTGGCATCTCTGTCCTATCTCATAGACTCCCTTATATGAACTTCCAATCCACACAAGGTCATATCCTTCCCACTCTGCCTGCTTCTGTTCAATATCTGCCCTGCTTACTCCTGTATTACACATGTCAGCTATATCAGAATCACTTATTACAACATTTACATAACCATTATCAAACTGCACATCATTTTTTATAATCAGTCCATATGCTGATATTTCTTCTATTGAAGCAAGTCCTTCTAGCATGTCACTCTGCTCAGCATGAACACTTCTTGTAGAAAATTTAATCTTATTAATATTATAGGGACTTATACTGTAAGCCTTTCGTTTTATTTCGGTCTCACATCTGTTCTTCATATATGTATTCCATGTCCTGTCTGTCATATAGAACGATATCACACATATGAACATAAGCATTATCGTTACAAATGCTCTCTTTATATACTCCCTGTATATAATAATAAATTTATTAACCAGCCTCATCTATAGTATCCACCCCTTTTGTCACATTTCCCTGTCGTCTATTCTATGAACCTATCCTTATTGGCTTCCTTCCATGCGGCATATGCAGACGCCCCGCCTTCATCCATTACATACCCCATATTTCCAGTTATATAGAATGAATACTCGCATGGAATATGCCCCATCTCAAGAACCATAAGAAACTGTTTATATCTGTTATCCTTATTAAATTCAGCATAATCAATATAGTATACATCTGTTGTCTCTATCTGTCTGGCTGCTAACAGGTCACACTCTGAATAACTATTATTCTTAAATGTATTCAAAGTGTTTCTCTTCTGATTCGATGAATATCTGTCGTCCTCGGAAAGATATCTGTTCCACACCTCATGTGGTATACCATATATACTCAGCTTAATATCTGGAACACTGTCAAAAAAGTCCTCATATATAGCAAACGATATTGCCTGCACATCAACAGGTGAAACTGTATATTGTTTTATTTCATCATCATCGTTATCCTTACCGGATGACGCACTCTTCTCTGTTCTTACTACTGTGTCACTGAATCCTTCATATACTGTATAATTAAATGCCTCATTTACTTGCTTTTCCAATTCTTCACTATATTCACGATATGGCATAGCAATACCAAATCCTGTTATAATATCTATTTTCATGCCATCAGGTTTATTAATCTTTTTATAAATATCATATATATCTGCCTCCAGTGAATAAGCATCATCTACATATTGAACGCCTCTTTTTTTGTCAGCCTCTGCAATATTCGGAAGATACAATTCAAGATCTCCATATTGAATTTTCTTGTATCTGTCCGCTGAAGTACTACCTGAATCTGAGCTTCCGCTTTCTTTTTCCTTAGTTGATGCCTGTGTAACCTCCGGTTTATCAAGCAGTTTGGAACTTTCATCTGATACTACATCTTTGTTTCTGGAACATGCACTGAATGTAAACATGACTCCAAATAATGCTGCTGTTAATAATACCTTTCTCATAAGCCGCCTCCTTTTTTCTTTTAGTTTGTATGCTACCTTGTTTTCTGTATTATATAATATGTAACTTACATCTAACTTACACGGCTTATCGTATACGCATAACTACTCTATAAACTTATCCTTATTATTCTCTTTCCACTTAACATAATCTTCCGGTTTACTTATGATATAATTCATGGCATCATTAATAACCACTGCATAATCAATTGGCATTTCATCAAATTCTGCCACTATGAATAACTGCTTATATCTGTTATCCTTGTTATACTCACTGTAATCCATATAATATACACCGCTCTTATCAATTTCCCTGCTGGCGAGTTTATCACAATCTGAATAATTATTTTCAGCCAGTGCTGACATCATATCTGTAAAATCATTATAAGAATAAATATCGTCTTCCGGCAGATATTTATTCCATGTTGAAGAACTTATTCCATATACATTTACTGTAAGATTAGGTATCGTTTCATAAAAGCTCTCATATAAAGCAAATGACACTGCCTGTACATCTACATTATTATTTATCTGATACTTAGCCTTTTGAGCTCTGTTATATGCTCCCCCTTCTGTAGTTCTTGTATATGCCTCTGATACTCTTTTCTTAATAAGCTCATTCTTTGTATCTATCATTTCATTTCTTTTATTTATCATTTCATCGGTTATAACAGCAAAATCTGGTAATGCTCCTGCACAACAACTTAATTGCATATTACCTTCTACTGAAGAAGTACCATCTGGACGGTTTATTGATTTATATACATCCATATTTTCCGCATAATACGCATCATACAGGTACTGCACACCTCGTATCTTGTCACTTTCTTTTATTATAGGAAAATAAATCTCATCCTCTCCATACTGGATTTTCTCATATTTCCTAGTCTCATCTGTTCCTGAATTACCATTAACACTTTCACTTTCCTTAGTTGATGCCTGTGTAACCTCTGGTTTAGCAAGCAAATCAGAACTTTCATCTGATACAACATCTTTTTTCCCCGAACATGCACTTACTGTGAACATAAATATCAATGCTACTATTACTAATATTATTTTCTTCATAACAACCTCCTCCCCCTAAATTAGGGCATAATATCATAATAATTAATAATATTATGCCCTATTGCGTTTTAATAACTTAATGAACCACTTGCATATCCCAGCCCGTTTCTTATCATCTTGTGAATACTCTTATAACCATCAGCATATTCCCAACTACGAATTATTCTTGTATTTCCAACTGATGGTCCATCTCTTGTTACATCTTCTTCGCCATCATCAAGTGTTGTTATTAGCATAGTAAGAGACGATTCTCCATCCCCAGGAATAGTTCCTGTACTAGCTCTTTTAAACGGGCTTTGAGTCTCTCCATCTAAATAAATTTTTCCATTACCCATTTCAAAAGCTCCTGGTTTTGCAAATGCTGTTACAGATGTTAACATAACTAATGCACTAACTGCTGCTACTGTTTTAATCAGTCTACCTTTATTCATATGTTATTCCTCTCTTTCATTTAATGTCATTTTGTTAATAAAATTTTAGTTACTCTGTTAAAATTTTATTCTACGGTCACTATCTCAACATTGTTCATTATATTTTTCTTATCAACATATGCCAATTTCTGTGAATAACTGAAGAAAATATATTTATCATCTCCATAATACAAATTTCCCATTTTTTCACTATCAAGACTTATAGTGTTGACACATGTGCCATCTGTATTAAGTACAAATATTTTTTCATCAATCTGATTACGTAAATCTGATACGCTTCCTATACCGCCATTATACATATATATATTTTTGCCATCATATGATAACAACCCCATTACCATTGTATCATCTGCATTATACAGCATTTTGCTATCACTCTCGCTTAATTTCCTAGAATACAATCCTTTATCTATTACGAAATAATATAAAGTTTCATTATCCGTATCGACAAAATAATCTGCTATATTTTTATCAGATATTTTCTCAGTATTTCCTGTTTCATAATCATAGCAATATAATTTATAATATGTATCCGCCTTAGCTGTTTTTCTATCTAATGAACAATGATATATTTGAAAAAAAAGCTTATCACCATAACTTCTCGCTCCATAAATTGCACTGTATGCTCCCTGATAAGAAAATACCTCACTTATATTTCCTGTTGCCAAATCGACCCTTATCATTTTTTCTTCATCATTCTCGCTACTATCCAATGCTCCGGTATGTCCTAAATGATCATATGCATACACACAATTATCATGAAATACGAGAGATATAGATGTAATATTATCATTAGGAAATAGTTCGGCAACTTCTTCTCTAAAGCTTCCATCTTTTGCTATTCTTACAAGCTTAGCCATTCCACTATCAACTCTAACAACATACAAATTCCCTTTATAGTAATGAAGCTGTGATGACAGATAATTTTTCTCCAGTTTTGCATTACATTCTGCTGAATTATGCATGCATTCTGCTTTTGCACATACAGGTATTGTCTTATGGGAACTTTCATCAAAATATTTCAATGTTATAGAATCTTCCGTATAATCCCAATCAAGAAAATAATAACCAGATTCTGCAACAGCTACAACATGTGAATCTGCTCTCCAACTACTTTGGTCATCAACGTCTATTGATTTTCCTATATTAATTGTTTTATCTTTTTTATTTCCTTTTGTTATTAATATAATCATTACCATAACAATTAGAATTAAACTTATTATTACAACACTTATAATTTTTTTCTTTTTCCCAGACATAATACCATCTCCTTACTGCAAATGTAATCAATCCAATTAATACTAAGGTGTTAAGCTCGCATTTGTAAATGTACTTCCAGTTTCTGAACCAACAAAATATTTACAATATGAGTATCTTGTCAAAAATGGTGTCTGTCTTCCTGCTCCAATACTATATCCAAGCTGATCTGCTGCAGAAAAGCTATACTTTTCATTATCATAATATGCAGAAAACAATACATATCCATTTAAAGTCAACTCTGCTTCATCATCTGAATCTAAATATGCATATGCGGAAAACTCATCCATTTTTAACGTATACAAAAATCTTGTGTCCCCAGCGTATGCATAATCACTTGTAGAATCACTATATTTAGCATATACTCCAATAGTGCTAAATATCATAACGCTAACTACAGTTGCAACTGCAATAACTTTTTTAAATAACCCTTTCACTTTCATAGATTTGTTCCTCACTTTCTTTCGTTTTAACATATCGATACATCTAATATCAATGACTTTAGTTACCCCATGCCTCTGTTATGCACAACTACTTTGTTTCCTTCTTCTTTAACACATCAGGCTCTTTAGGCTGATACATACTAAGAAACGAGGCAGAATTAACAGAAGCCTTAGCTGTTTTCTTAGCTGCCTCTGCCATTCCTTTAAGAATCCTCTTCATGAAATCTACCCTCCTTTCGAACTCCCAATAGTAGCAGCAGTCCTATTATCAGAAGCATTGTATTAATATACAGGCTTATCTGGCATAAGAATGAGTATTTACCATATCTTGTAACCACACCTATAATATTCAATATAAAAGATATAAGCATAGACGCTATTCCAAGCACTGCACTTACAATCATATATTTTTCTTTCTGTTCAATCGTAAGCTTCTTGTTATGATGCTCTAATGGAGCATTAAGAACAATTATAAGATATCCAGTTAAAGCTATAAGCCATGTGATGATAATAGTTTCTCGTATATACACTTGGATTCTTAGCATCAGCAACGAAATCAGATACACTCCACAGTAACATACATTACATCCCGCATGTGTATCTGCATGATATCCGCCTGTATATGTTCTTATAAGAATCATCATCATATTGTATATAACTGCATACCATATATTGCCTGTTATCAATCCAATGATAAGCACCAGTGCTACGCTTATAATCCCTGATATTATCAACTCCATACCATATGCACATACTTCTTTTTCTTCTTCTGTAATAGCATCCTTAGAAAACAAAAAATCAGCTATAATCAATGCAACTGAATGAATCATATACATAATTCCTTTCACTTTATACATTGATTATAGCTGATTTAATTTTTTAAAAAAGTAGTTTGGCATATTCGGTAATATATGGCATATTCTGCACACTTTTATTTATCAAAAAACTATTGACAAACCTTTTCTAATGTGCATCTGCACATCAGATAATTATCTCCCTGCTGTTCATAGTTGATAGTTCCATTATATTTATCAATAATATCTCTGATATTCATAATTCCGAAACCATGCATGTTCTTATCCTTCTTGGTTGTATTCATATCTGGATTGTTCTTTAATACATTACCACTTGTGGTATTACCTATGTCTATATACATGCTGGCATTATTCTCTGCTATCTGAAGCTTAATTGATGGCTTCTCACATTGTCCTGCTGCTTCAATAGCATTATCACACAGATTCTCAAGAAGTATATATAATTCCATATCATCAACACCTGCAATATTCCCCAGTATATAACATGCCATGTCAATTCCAACCTCGCGACACTGGTTAATCTTTCTGTTCAACAGATAATTAAGCACAATATTATCACTTACAATCTCTGTAAGATTATTGTTCTTATAACCTTCACTGTATTTATCAAGCATCTCTGTTGCTTTATTATACTGTTCATCCCGTATCAGTTCTTTTATAAGTAATATTACATTCTTAAAATCATGTCTCTGCTTACTATTCTGTCTGTGCATATCAAGTATTGATTCAATATCTTTCTCCTTCTGCTGATATGCACTAAGCATAACCTGCTGACGGGTTTTCTGTTCATATACCTTCTGTTCCATAATAAGCAGTAATATACTGATAACATTAATTATTATAATGCCCGTCATGGCAATAAATGTATATATTACATTCATCTCATAGCTCTTATCTAATCGATATACCATAAGGCAGCATACTACTACCGATATAGCCGGTATCAAAGACATTATAAGCATGTATTGATTATCTTTTTCCTTTAACATTTGTTTAAATTTTATTATTAAAACAAACAAAACAGATAATATTGCCTGAACCAATATAATTCCTACATATCTTTCAGCAGTACCATATCTATGTGCATTAAGAAAATCTTTCTTTACAACTAACGATACTAAACCGCCACCTAAAAAAGTAGCCCCTGTTATGCAGCATAACATTATTATATTATAGAATATCTTCTCAATAACACTTCCGCTCAGTATCACAAAGCTGAATATCAGTGAATATACCATGTATGCATATATTCCCACACTCTCAAAGTATGCAATATGATTAGATACAGTAAGATATATGAATGTAATTAATATCCCGGCTGCACTGACACATTTCTTATTATACTTATCCTTACAGCCAAGACTTATAATAAGGAACACTGTCACAACTACACTCTGAAACAGATTTATGAAGCTTTCGAATATTATATCTGTCATATGAACATTCTCCTTATCTCATCGACTCTGCTTCTGCTTATGTGATAGACTGTGCCATCCTTCATAATAAGGTTATCTCTTTTTCTTTCCATTATATAATCCTTATTGACCATCTCGCCCTGTGATATCTTAATGAAACCGAACTGTTTTAATTGCTCTTCATATGTGCTTAGGTTCGCTCTTATTTTTCTCTCACCATTCTCACTTTTGAATATAAGATCATGTTTTATTACATTCACAGACACAATATCTGAAAGTCTTATTATATCGCCTTTCTCAATTACAAGTATTTTCTTTTTTTCTCTGAGAAAATCCATAATATTATACATTGTCTGTACAATATCTTTTTCAATATTATTCTTTCTTATAAAATCAATAGGAGTAAGACCAAATACCTGATACACATAATTGCTATGTGATGTGCAGAATACTATTCCTGCATTTTTATTTAATCTGCGTATCTCCTTTGCAATATCTAATCCACTCGACTTTCCACACTCAATATCAAGTATGAATATATCTGTGTCTTCTATCGCTTCATCAAGCATTTCTTGTGGAGACTGATATACCACAACTTCTGCTATATCAGTCTCTGGCACATGCTTTGCATATTCAGTCTTTATATATTTACCTATTAATCTGCCATGCTCCGGCTCATCATCGCATATAGTAAATCTAGTCAAGCCACTTCCCCCTGTGTGAATTACTTAAGCATTTCTTCCCAGTTCAAATGCTTTCCTGTTAAGCTCGAGGAATTTAGCAGGAACATTTTTCTCTATAGCATCCTGCCACTGCTCGTCTGTAATATCAGGGAAGTATGTTGAGAATCTTCCCATAAGTGCTATATTAACAGCCTTAGAAGAGCCAGCCTCCTCAGCGAGTGCAAGGAAATCCTTTGCGTCTACCTTAGCTCCTGCTGCTGTAAGCTGCTCGATAAGTCCTTCCGGATACTCTGCTGCCCCTGTAATTACAGGCATTGGCTCCATCTTCTGTGTATTGGTGATGATGACTCCGTCCTTCTTTAAGAATTCAACCCATCTTGCAGCCTCTAACTGCTCAAATGAGATGATAACATCAGCCTCACCTTTATCGATTACCGGTGAATATACCTTCTCTCCGTATCTTACATAAGTTACAACTGAACCGCCTCTCTGGCTCATTCCGTGTACCTCTGAAACTTTAACATCATATCCCTGCTTTAATAATACATATCCTAACATCTTGCTGGCAAGAAGTGTTCCCTGTCCGCCAACACCAACTATCATAATATTCTTTGTCATATTGAATCTCCCTTCAGTTACCTGTCTATACTTACATTCCTATTGCATCGAATCTGCACATCTGCTTGCACACTTCACATCCGATACATAATGTTGGGTCAATATGTGCTTTCTTATCCTTGAATGATATAGCAGGACAGCCAATCTGCATACATGCCTTACAGCCCTTGCAGGCATCCTGATTAATTGCGATTGCAGGCTTATGTACAGTTCCCTTAATCATTACACATGGTCTTCTGCTTATGATTATAGACGGTTCTTTAGCTGCAAGCTCCTCTGTTACTGCTGTCTCAACGGCTGCAAGGTCGTATGGGTCAACAACTCTTACTCTGTTAAAGCCTAAAGCCCTGCATAATGCTTCAAGGTCAACCTTACCTGCTGGCTCTCCTCTTAAGTTCTTACCAGTTGTAGGATTCTGCTGATGTCCTGTCATACCTGTGATTGAGTTATCAAGAATAATTACTGTTGAATTACTCATGTTGTAAGATATATCTGTAATTCCAGTCATTCCTGAATGCATAAACGTTGAATCTCCGATAACACCTACGCTGTTGCTCTCACCAGCTTCTCCCATAGCCTTGTTAAATCCATGAAGTCCTGAGCATGACGCACCCATGCAGACATTAAGATCCATTGCATTAAGTGGTGCAACTGCGCCCAATGTATAACAGCCGATATCTCCGTATACCATAATCTTCTTCTTGTGAAGAATGTAGAATATTCCTCTGTGTGGACAACCGGCACACATAACTGGTGGTCTGCCCGGAATCTGTGCATCAATTGTTGTGTATTCAGGTTCTTCCATTCCCATACATTTCTTAATAAGATTCTGTGAGAATTCTCCGCATATTGGAAATGTATCCTTACCATGAACCTGTATTCCTAACTGCTTGCAGTGATTCTCAATAATTGGGTCAAGCTCCTCTATTACATAGATTTCATCCTTGCCCTCTGCGAAATCTTTGATAAGCTTCTCTGGAAGTGGATATACCATACCAAGCTTAAGTACGCTTACCTTATCTCCAAATACTTCCTTAGTATACTGGTATGATGTTGAAGATGTGATAACGCCTATCTTCTTGCCATTGACAAGGCTTCCCTCTGCACACTCTTCAATTCTGTTAATTCCGCTTGTCTCTGCGTACTGTATAAGGTCAAGTGTTCTCTGCTCAACTCTTACATGTGCATCTCTTGAATTCTTAGTCATCATGACCTTAGTTGGGTCTTTTACATAAGGAACCTGTGCAGGCTCTACTCTTTCCTCAGGACATACAACACTCTGTGAATGTGCAACTCTTGTACACATTTTGATAAATACTGGTGTATTGTACTTCTCTGATATCTCATATGCTTCCTTAACGAAAAGTCTTGATTCTTCTGAATCTGCAGGCTCAAGCATAGGTACTTTGGCTGCAAATGCATAATGTCTTGAATCCTGTTCGTTCTGTGATGAGTGCATTCCCGGGTCATCTGCTACACAGATTACAAGTCCTGCGTTAAGTCCCTGATATGATATTGTAAATAACGGGTCTGCTGCCACATTTAAACCAACATGCTTCATTGCACATGCTGCTCTTACTCCGCCGAGTGTTGCTCCGTGTGCTGCCTCTAATGCAACCTTTTCATTAGGCGCCCACTCGCAGTATATCTCATCATATTTCGCTGCTTCTTCTGTTATCTCTGTACTTGGTGTTCCCGGATAACTTGATATTACCTTACAGCCTGCTTCATACATTCCTCTTGCAACTGCCTTATTGCCCAGCATTAATTCTCTCATAACATTCTCCATTCTATGTATTCTTATCAGCCTTTATTTTCCTGTTCTACAAGTCTGTCTGCGCCGTACATCTTACGAAGCTTCGGCTTCTCAATCTTTCCTGTAGCATTACGCGGAATATCTGCAAATATAATCTCTTTCGGACGCTTGTATCTTGGAAGCTCCATGCAGAAGTCTTCTATCTCTTCCTTAGTACATGTAACTCCGTCCTTAACTTCTATGATAGCCGCTGTCTTTTCGCCCAGTCTGTGGTCTGGAAGTCCGATAACAGCTACATCTTTAACTTTATTAAATCTTCTGATGAAGTCCTCTATCTGAACCGGATAAATGTTTTCTCCACCGCTTACGATAACGTCTTTCTTTCTGTCTACAAGGAAGTAGAAACCGTCCTCATCCTGCATAGCCATATCACCTGTATATAACCAGCCATCCTTAAGAACTTCCTTAGTAGCTTCCTCGTTGCGGTAATAGCATGTCATGACACCCGGTCCTTTAACACAGAGTTCTCCGACATCTCCCTGTTTTACTGTATTACCGTCTTCATCAACTATCTTACATTCCCATCTGTAACCCGGAATTCCGATGGCACCAACCTTATTGATATTCTCCACACCAAGATGTACACAGCCCGGACCTGTTGATTCTGAAAGTCCGTAGTTGGTATCGTACTGGTGCTTAGGGAAGTATTCCTTCCATCTCTTGATAAGTGAAGGTGGAACCGGCTGTGCACCTATATGCATAAGTCTCCACTGGTCAAGTCTGTAATCTGATAACTTGATGTCTCCTCTGTCGAGCGCATCTAATATATCCTGAGCCCAAGGCACTAACAGCCACACGATTGTACATTCTTCATCTGAAACCGCCTTAAGAATTGTCTCCGGCTTAGTTCCCTTAAGAAGTACTGCTTTGCTTCCTGCCACAAGACTTCCCATCCAGTGGAACTTCGCTCCTGTATGGTACAATGGCGGAATACATAAAAATGTATCATATCTTCCAGTTCCATGATGCTTCTGCTCCATCTCGGCAGCCTGTGTAAGGCTTCTGTGCTTATGAAGTATAGCCTTAGGAAATCCTGTTGTTCCTGATGAAAAATATATTGCACCATAATCGTCTTCTGTTATAGTCACATCAGGTGCTTTGCTTGAGCAGTCAGCAACAAGTTCTCTGTAGCTTTCTGCAAAGCTTGGACAATTGTCTCCAACATAGATAAGGAGTCTGCCCTTTGATAATCTCTCAGCATTTACTTCAATTCGTCCGATAAACTGTGGTCCAAATACGATAACATCTACTTCTGCAAGCTCTGCACAGTAATAGATTTCATCTGAATCATATCTGAAGTTGAAAGGCACTGCTATAGCACCTGTCTTTAACACTCCAAAATATATAGGAAGCCATTCAAGGCAGTTATACATAATAATAGCTACCTTATCGCCCTTCTTGATTCCTCTGCCGATAAGCATATTGGCGAATCTGTTAGCTTTCTCATTAAATACGCTCCATGTAATCTCCCTGCGGTATGGAGAATAAGTTGTAGGCTCAATAAGCCCGAACTCCTTCCATGTCATCCTTCTTGTATCCTTCTCATCAGGATTAAGCTCTACCAATGCAACCTCGTCTGGATATTCTCTTGCATTGCGCTCTAAGTACTCTGTAACTGGCATAATAATTCCTTCCCTGCTGCCCCCGACAGCATGCAATTTCATTAAATTATATCATACTATATTTTGCCAAAAAAATCCATAAAACGGCCCGCCTTTCAGCCACGCTTTCGTCAAACTTCCCCTTTAATTCCAACTTAAAAAATGCTATGATTAAGTTAGTTAATTTGCGCGTGTGTATCCGGCTGTCCGGCACCTGTCTGTGGCGCAGGAATGAATTGTGACGAGCTGTGCAGGAGTTAAGCCGCTGTCTGCATAAGTTCATTGCACAAAAGCTCGTCCAAGCGAAGCGCGTTTGCTTTTGTGCAATGTAATAGACTCTGCAGACAGCGGCTTTTACTCCTGCTAAGCGAGACACACTGAATTCCTGCACCACAGATAGGTGCCGGACAGCCGGCCTACCGGACGCACACATGCAATCTACTATATAACATCTTTAAAGGGGGATATATTATGGCGTTACATGTTATGGACGAGGCCAACCGTTGCTTACAGTGCAAAGTGCCTCAGTGTCAGAAGGGATGTCCTATTAACACTAACATTCCTATGGCAATCCGTTTACTTAAAGAGAATAAGCTTAACGAAGCTGGTAAAATGCTTTTCGAGAACAACCCGCTTACTACCGTGTGCAGTCTCATCTGCAATCATGAGAACCAGTGTGAAGGTCACTGTGTACTTGGAAGAAAGGGCGCTCCTGTACATTTTTCTACTATTGAGAATTATATCTCAAGTACATATGCCAACCAGATGACCGAAGGTCCTAAGCCTTCTAACGGCATGAGAGTCGCAATCATCGGTTCAGGTCCTGCCGGTATCACTATTGCAATTATTCTTGCAAGATACGGATATCAGGTTACTATATTTGAAGGAAAGGACAAAATTGGCGGCGTATTAAGATACGGTATTCCGGAATTCAGACTTCCTAAGACTGTTCTTGACGACATTGAATACAGACATCTTGCCTTAAAGGGAATCAAAATTCGTCCTAACACCACTATCGGTGGTGCAATCGGAATTGATGATCTGTTCCGTGACGGCTACAAATCTATATTCATTGGTACTGGTGTATGGAAGCCTAACTCTCTTCATATTAAAGGAGAGACTTTCGGTAATGTCCACTTTGGTATCAATTACCTCAATAACCCTGACAGCTACCACCTCGGTGAAACTGTTATTGTTATCGGTGCCGGTAATGCCGCTATGGACGTTGCAAGAACTGCTAAGAGAAAGGGCTCTCGCAATGTCATCTGTTTCTCTATCACTAAGGAAGTTGCTGCAAGCAAATATGAATTCAGCTATGCACAGCTTGAAGGAATCACATTTGAATATAACAAACGCCCTGTTGAGATTAAGGATGACGGTGTTATATTCAGGGATATTATTGAGAATGAAGATGGAACTTTCACTGATGTAGAAGGAACTGATACACTTCACCACTCAGACAGTGTTATAATCTCTATCAGTCAGGGACCTCAGAACCGTATTGTCAACACAACAACAGGTCTTAAGGCTACTGCAAGGGGACTTCTTGACGCAGACGAGACTGGTCACACAAGCCGTCCGGGTATATTTGCATCAGGTGATGTTGTCAACGGTGCAAGAACCGTAGTAGAAGCTGTCGCACACAGCAAGATTGTAGCAGAATCAATGCATCAGTATATGCAGTCTCTGCCGAAAGATAGTGAATAAATAGAATATTCTTAATATTACATCAGGTGGAAGTATGTATCAGCCAATACATATTTCCACCTGATTGTCTGTATATGACTTACGCTCGATTTATTACGAGCTGTGTGGGAGTTAATGCCGTTATATGCATAAGGTCTGTGAGTGAAAGCTCGTTCAAGCGAAGCGCGTTTGCTTTCGCTCACAGTAATAGCCTTTGCAGATGACGGCATTTACTCCCACTAAGCGCAGTAATCCATGAGAGCGTAAGCCATATACAGACGAGCTGGTGGAATACCATTGTCTATACTACTTCAACATCACCATATCCGCTATATACCACTTGCCGCTTCTTTTTACGAATATATACTCCATATGAGTAGGGTAATCTTTGAAACTGCCACTGTTATAGGATACTTGTAAATCAAAACTTACTTCACATGAAAAACAATCTTTTGTATATGACTGGTAATTATATACTTTCATATCACTGAATGCTGGTTCCCTGCTTACCTCTAACCATATATTAGTCCTTGATATTCTGGACAGGTATGAGTATGCATATGAGCCAGGCAGTATGTATGGTGAAAGCTTTGCAAAGCTTTCATAATTAACTACATATTTACCGTAAATTTCTGTAATCTCTTTTATACGGCTTTCCCGTTCCTCTATCAGCTTGCCATTAGCTTCAAATCCAAATTCATATACATTATCTGTGCTGCTTATAAGCTCCAGTTCACTGTTATACACAGGACCTGTTGCTTTTATTTCATGTTCTTTATATACATTCTCTATATGATATGTTGTTGTCTTAGGCATATTAATGTGTTTGGCAACATTACTTAGTACTTCTGCATCTTTAGTTTCTGTTACATATTCACTTCCTAGCTTATTACCATCAACTGTCACTTCTGAATTCTCCGGAACTATTATCTCATAGGTCTTTCCTTCACAGCTAAGTCCTGACACATCCGCAATTGTCCACTCATTTTTACTTCTTTTCTCAAGATATATTATTATATCTGTTTTCTGCCCGTCTTTCTTTAACTGATATACCGGATTATCATTAGTGTACTCACCAGATTTCTTAGTGTATGCCCACGCTCCCTCACATAATACATTTTTAATATATTCTCTCACAGCTTCATCTAACGCTTCACTGCCTTCATAAGCGTTTTCCCCCGTGTGTACATACTTTGTGAAATCTCCTGTATCCTGTAATTGTATCTGTTCAGTTATCTTATCCATAGCATACTCTGGTCGTGACTGCTCATACTTTTTTAAAGCTGTCCACAGGATGCTCCACAGTACAACAAATCCTATCAGTACTATGGTGACAACTATTATATATATTTTCCAGAATAACGGGATTTTTATTGTCTTTTTAATCATTATTTTCTCAGCCTCCGGCCTGCCCCTTTTTAAACATTTATTTAACAATTATTGTTGTCGGTAAATCTCTTGGTCCATACATTGATGCACAACTGTTGATGTATTCTCCATTGTAATACATAAGTGATGATGAACCACCATCAAGATTAGCCGCATTAACTGCACCATACTCAAGCATGAGCTCTATCACATCTGAATATGACGCTCCCAGACTGTTTACCTGGCGTCCATCTATTACTACAAGCAGTATTGAACCATCTTCTCTCTGTCCGATTGCTGTTCTTGGATTAAGACCGCTTCCGCTCCCATTAACTTCAACCGCTTCTCCATTAACAACAAGCACCGGCCCGAAGCTTACGGCATCTCTTACTCCCCGGTCAAGTGCCGCCTGTGCTGTCATATCTCCCACTACAAGTACATTATTATTGTCTATACCTATAATTCCATAAGTTGTTCCCAGTGACCCCCACTTTAACCTGCCTTCTGATATAACAAGTCCATCCGGCTCGCCACCTGTTCCTACTCCTCCTGCATCCCGAAAACCGCCGGCATTAGTCGCAGCTATTGCTCCATAGCTTTCCGCTATCTCTGATACTTTCTTTCCCTTACAGCTTTTCCCATATTCTCCGCTTGTTCCTACCATAACTCTTGATGGGTCTCTTACAATCATCATCTTACCTCTGTAAGTATCCTTCTCTATATCAATAACCTCTATCATTGATTTTTCTTCTTGTGTAAGAATTGTTGTATCTGATATAAGCGAAGAATCTGTCACTTCATCTGTCTTCTGTATGGAATTGATTGCTCTTATTCTGGCTATCTCTTCATCTGAAAAAAATAGTGTTACAAGTATTCCTCCTGCACTTGATTCCATTGCTGAATTAACAAACAGATTTCTTGCTGTCTTTGATGGTCCGAATTCCATAATTCTTACAACGCCAAACAGTCCTATGAGAAGCAGAACCACTGTGGTAAGAATACATATTCCTACTCTCCTTACTATTTTCAATGCTATCCTTTTCTTTGTCATAATTTCTATCCTTTCACACAAAGTGAAAAAATTATAGCATAAAAAAAGGCCAGAGTAAATCACTCTGACCATTATCTTAGACATATTCTGTTATAAATATATTCTACATATCTGCAAGCAATTCCTTTGCCTTGTCCATAGAATCCATATGAACATAAATATCGCACTTAGAATTCTTACTGTTATTAAGGAACTTGAACACGCCTGTGTGAAAATTCCACTTCTCAAAATATGATATATTGTTTCTTCTAAGCACTCTCTCTATCTTTCTGCTTTCTTCTAATGTTACATCAGAACGCAATAAACGTTCATTAGTTCCGACTTCTGACATACTGCTGCACCTCTTTACTAACGTCTGTTATATTAGTATGTTATCACATTTTTAATGTAAAATCTACTTTAGAAAATTAAAAAATCGGTCTGAACACTTGTCCAGACCGAATAAACATTTAAAGAATATCAATTAAGCGATTGTGTAAATCCATCCCTTAGGAGCTTCAATCTTGCCCATCTGGATACCTGTTAATGTATCATAGAGCTTCTGGATTGTAGGACCCATCTTCTCCATTCCGCTTGGGAAGCAGATTTCCTTACCATGGTCGTTAATCTTTCCAACAGGTGAGATAACTGCAGCTGTACCACAAAGACCACACTCTGCAAAATCCTTAACTTCATCAAAGAGAACTTCTCTTTCCTCAACCTCTAATCCAAGATATTCCTTAGCAACAACCATTAATGAACGGCGTGTGATTGATGGAAGAATTGAATTAGACTTTGGTGTTACGAACTTACCATCTTTAGTGATGAAGATGAAGTTAGCGCCACCTGTCTCCTCAACCTTAGTTCTTGTTGCTGGGTCAAGGTACATGTTCTCTGCATATCCTTCTTCATGTGCTGTCATAATAGCATGTAAGCTCATTGCATAGTTAAGTCCAGCCTTGATATGTCCTGTTCCGTGTGGTGCTGCTCTATCAAAATCTGAAACTTTGATAGTAATAGGCTTAGCACCGCCCTTGAAGTAAGGACCTACTGGAGTTGTAAGTACTCTGAACTGATATTCATCAGCAGGCTTAACTCCGATAACAGGGTTGCTTCCGAACATGTATGGACGGACATAAAGTGTAGCACCTGAACCAAAAGGTGGTACCCATGCTGCATTAGCTTCTACTGTCTTAGCAACTGCCTCTACCCACTTATCTTCTGGGTAAACTGGCATTTCAAGTCTCTCACATGAATCTTTCATTCTTGCTGCATTCAGATCTGGGCGGAACATAACAATGTGACCATCCTCTGTTGTATAAGCCTTAAGACCTTCAAAACATGTCTGTGCATACTGAAGGACTCCTGCACACTCGTTAATGACAACCTTGTCATCCTCTGTAAGTGTTCCGTTATCCCATGCGCCATCTTTATAGTTGGCTACGAATCTCTTGTCAGTCTTGATGTAACCAAAGCCAAGGCTTGACCAATCAATATTCTTCTTTTCCATTGTTAGTACTTCCTTTCATCTAAAGATACTGATGTAAAAAATGTTTTACACGATTTTGAGCATATTTTACGCTCTTAAAAATGTCATGTCAACATTTCATTATTCATCTCCGGTAATTTCTGTGTAATATTTAGCATAATCGGTTCTTTCTGCCTTAGTAAATGCAATTGCTGTTCTTGGATGCTGGTTAGTCTGACCGGTAAGCATGTACTGTACATCACATCCCCATACAACACCTGATGCTTTAAGTGGAACCATATGCTTCTCAATAAACTTAAGCACTGGAACAATATTAAACTTAGGATTTCTTAAGAACCCTAATAATAATTCTGAATAGCAGTTACCTGCACCTCTTCCCATTCCGCTTACTGTTGCATCAAGAAGGCTTACGCCGATTGAGCATGCCTCAATTGTATTGGCAAATGCAAGCTGCTGGTTGTTATGTGCATGTATACCAACACTTTTTCCATACTTCTCTGCTATCTTAATGTATTTGTCAGCAAGTCTTCTTACCTGCTCCGGGTATAATGAACCATAGCTGTCAACAAGGTATATGTACTGTGCCTTGCTCTGTGATGCAAGAAGCTCTAATGCAAGGTCTAACTCATTCTCACCTGCTGTTGATATCGCCATAATATTGACTGTAACCTCATATCCCATATCTGAACAGTAGTTAGCCATCTCAATAGCTGCTGGAATGGTATTAATATATGTTGCAACTCTCACCATATCAACAACTGACTCTGACTTAGGTGGAATATCTCTCTTCATATTAGTTCTTCCGACATCAGCCATAACTGATATCTTAAGTGGTGTATCATTCTCGCCAACAATAGCTCTGATATCTTCTTCCTTACAGAACTTCCACTTTCCGAATTCTTTCTCATCAAATATATCCTTATCAGCCTTATATCCAAATTCCATATAATCAACGCCTGCTGCCACATTAGCTTCATAAAGATCTTTAACAAACTCATCAGTGAATTCAAAATTATTCACAAGACCTCCATCTCTTAATGTACAGTCCATAACCTTGATGTCTGGTCTGTATGAAGTCAAATTACCCCTGTTTTCTGCCATAACCTGTTTCCTCCTGTAAAATTTCTCCCTGAAATTGTTTCCTTTTGGAATTGTACCCCTTTGGGATTGTTCCCTCTTGAGATTGTTTCGCTTTAAACCGTTACGCTTTAAAGCGTTAAACTGTTTTGAATTATAACACATCTTTCGAGGTTGTCAACTGTTAATGTAAGATTTTCAGCTTTGGCCTACTAATCTTTCATAACACTTTGCTTTAGTAGGTCTTTTTCCTCATTCTTGCTTACATAAGCTGACATATCATGCGTAAAAGACCTACTAACTCACCTATCTCTGCCTGTTTAGTAGGTCAACTCCTGCTCTCCATCTCTTTTCCCTAGCTAATTCACCTACTAATCTTCCATTACACTTCATCCTAGTAGGTCTTCGCCTGATTCGCTCTTACATAAGCTGGCTTATCACTCTTAAAAAACCTACTAAACAAACCACTTCTGCCTGTTTAGTAGGTCTCTCCCCACACACCAAAAAATTTGCTTGGCATAGTACAACTACATATCACAACTGCACCAGCTCATCCAAGCAATATACCGTCTCACGACTTCACCATCAGCCTCTCAATAAACACATCCATCAACGCATTAAGCCCATTAAGGTATTCCTTCGCATTAGTGAATTTCTTCTTAGTTACAGTCCATATAAATGCAGGATTGGCGTCTACTCTCATCTGTATTGCACCGCCATACTCGTCAAGCAGCTTCTTTATAGCATCCGGGTCTAATTCAGCCTTAGGATAAACTGTCATAACTGTACGCCATACTGCTGTTCCTGATTCCTGATGCGCAACGCCGCCCTTTATCTCTATCATGCCAAGTTTATGTGCCTTTGACTTGATAAGCGCAATCATAAGCAGATTGTCGGCGCATGATGGCACACTTCCGTATCTGTCTGATAACTCGTCCTTCATATCTGATAATTCATCCATGTTCTCAAGTGCAGCAATTCTCTTATATATATCAAGCTTCTGGTACTCACTCTTAATATATGTTGCCGGAATATAAGCGTCCACATCTACATCTATTGTTGTCTCAAACTCATACTCATTCTTAATTCCTTTAAGATTGTTGACCGCCTGATTAAGCATTTTACAGTACAGGTCGTATCCTACAGCCGCCATGTGACCGTGCTGGCTGTTTCCAAGCACATTTCCTGCACCTCGGATTTCCAGATCCTTCATCGCAATCTTAAAACCCGAACCAAAATCCGCAAATTCCCTGATTACGCTGAGTCGCTTCTCCGCTACCTCTGTCAGTACCTTATCTCTTCTGTACAGTAAAAATGCATACGCAGTCCTTGAGCTTCTGCCAACTCTTCCTCTTAGCTGATAAAGCTGAGAAAGTCCAAAACGATCTGCATCTTCAATTATCATTGTGTTGCAGTTGGATATATCCATACCTGTTTCAATTATAGTTGTAGACACCAACACATCTATCTCACCATTAACGAAATCACACATTATCTTCTCAAGCTCCCGTTTAGCCATCTGACCGTGGGCATATGCCACATTTGCATCAGGAACAAGCTCCTGAATGTGTGCAGCCGCCTCATCAATGCTTCTTACACGGTTGTATACATAGTAGACCTGACCGTTTCTGGCAAGCTCCCTTGTGATTGCCTCTCGTATCATCTCATCATTATGCTCTGTAACGAAAGTCTGTATCGGAACACGGTCAACCGGAGGCTCTTCAAGAACACTCATATCCCTGATTCCCGCAAGGCTCATGTGAAGCGTTCTTGGAATCGGAGTGGCACTGAGCGTAAGTACATCAACATTATTCTTTAACTTCTTAATCTTCTCCTTGTGTGTAACACCAAAACGCTGTTCCTCATCAATAATAAGAAGTCCCAGATCCTTGAACACCACGTCTTTAGAAAGAAGCCTGTGTGTGCCTATTACAATGTCAACCATGCCCTTCTTAAGTTCCTCAATAGTCTCCTTATTCTGTGCTGAGGTTCTGAAGCTTGACAACTGGGCTACCGTAACCGGAAAGTCCTTCATTCTCTGTTCAAATGTGGTAAAATGCTGGCTTGCAAGTACTGTTGTCGGTACAAGATAAGCAACCTGCTTTCCTTCCTGAACTGCCTTAAATGCTGCTCTTATCGCAATCTCTGTCTTACCATAGCCTACATCTCCACATATAAGTCTGTCCATTACCCTGCGGCTTTCCATGTCATGCTTCGTGTCTTCTATCGCATTTAACTGGTCTGTTGTCTCCTCATAAGGGAACATTTCCTCAAATTCCTGCTGCCATACCGTATCCGGGCCAAACTGGTATCCTTCTATCCTCTGTCTTGTGGCATACAACTCAACAAGATCTTTAGCCACTTCTTCAACAGCTGAATGAACCTTTGACTTGGTCTTGCCCCACTCTGTACCTCCAATCTTATTAAGCTTCGGCTTTTTCTCTACATCTGAACCCGCGAATTTCTGCAGACGGTCAAGCTGTGTTGCAAGAACATACAGGTTGCTGTTATCAGCATAAGATATCTTAATGTAATCTTTCTCAACACCTTCAACCTTAATCTTCTCAATGCCCTTATACTGACCTATACCATAATTCTCATGAACAACATAATCGCCAATATTAAGTTCATTAAAGCCGGCAATATTCTTGCCGTCGTACTCCTTCTTCTTTACTTTCTTGCGTTTCTTCTCTGTAAATATGTCAGTCTCGGCAATACACACAAATCCCTGCAGCGGATACTCAAATCCTCTGTGAAGGCTTCCGTAAGTAACCATCACAAGCCCGCCTGCCATGGATTTATTGCTGTCCTCTGTATAGAAGCTCTCAATTCCAAGCCTTCCGAGGTCGTCAACAATTCTGTTAGCTCTTGTTCTTGAGCTGCATACAAGAAGAACTGCGTATTTGTTGCGTTTGTACTTCCTTATGTCATCTGAAAGATATTCAAAGCTGTTATTATATGAGCTGATGCTTCTTACTTCAATGTGCATTGAATAATCTATCCCAAAGAATTCAGGGGTGTATTCAAGTGTTGTCAGCACAAGCTGCTTATGTCCATTCATTGAAAGAACGGCTGTCTCCATATCCATAAACATATGTGTCTGGCTTGGAAGCACATAACCGCTTTCTAATCTGTTCTTCATACTCTCACTGTACTCATAGAAAGTCATGTCGCTGTGTTCCTTAAGCCTTGCAGGTTCGTCTACGACAATAAGAGTATCTCCCTTAGGGAAATACTCTGCCAGACTGCTCACTCTGTCTGCAAATGTATATATGAATTTGCTGTAATCTCCTGTCCTTAACGCGTCATCAAACATTCTGTTAAGATGATTTCCAGCCTCTATCTGTTCCTTAGTACGCTTTCTTTTATCTGCTCCAAACAGCTTCATCTGTTCGTCTTTTTCATGTCTGATTTTTTCAATCCCATGCTCTATCTCATCCTCAGTAAAAAGGAACTCTGTTGCAGGAAATACTGTATAACTCTTATAGTTCTCAATCGAACGCTGGCTGTCTGCATCAAATGCCCTTATTGAGTCTATCTCATCGTCCCACAATTCAATTCTCACAGGTGCTTCATCTGTATATGAAAATATATCTATTATTCCGCCTCTTATGGCAAACTGTCCTTTGGCTTCAACCATTCCGAATCTCTCGAATCCCATAGCTGTAAGCTTCTTTGCCATATCATCTACATCGAGTATGTCACCCTTCTTAAGGTTAATGACTGCCCTCTTGAATCTGTCGACTGGAAGAAGCATATCTGATATTCCATCAATGGTTGTCACAATTGTAAGCGGTCCGTCTGAAGCTTCCTCTGTTGATTTCTCCGTTCCAGATTTTACAATGTCCGATTTATTCAATCTGTCAATTATGGCTGCTATACATTTGATTCGCTCTCCGGCAATCTGTCGTCCCTGCACATCTGCGTTATAAAATATTACATCCTTCGCAGGATAATACATTACATTTCCACCGTTAAAGAATCTGGCATCCTCCGCCATATCCCTTGCTTTCCCCTCGTCACTGGTTATAACAAGCTGGAAATTATAATTGCTGGCTATAGCACTTGAAAAATGCAGCTTCTGCGTGTCAATACAGCCACTTACCATTACTGTTCTGCCACCATCTTTAGCAAGCTCTTTATTAAGTTGTTCCACACCGGCTGTATTATACACCGGCTCAAATATTGCTTTCATATTATACCACCAGTTATCCGTTATATTTATTCATACCACTTTCTATTCCATCTGTAAGTATGCATTCTACAGCTTCACATGCTTTCTTATTAGCCTCTCTTAATGTTGCATATTCCTCTGTAGGAAATTTCCCAAGCACCCAGTCTGCAAGATCCCAGTTCTTAGGCTTGTCACCCACTCCGAACTTTATTCTCTTGAACTTGTCACTTCCAAGATGTGCTATTATACTCTTGATTCCATTGTGTCCACCTGCACTTCCCTTTGCACGAAGTCTTAACTTTCCTACGTCAAGACTTATATCATCGAAGATAACAATAAAATCATCTATGTCACATTTATAATAATCCATAACTTCTCTTATACACTCGCCTGAATTATTCATATATGTCATAGGCTTAACGAGTATTACTTTCTGACCTGCTATTACACCTTTTCCGATAAGTCCTTTGTGCTTTGCTGTGTCCACACTGATATTATATTTGTCTGCAAGCTCGTCTATTACTGAAAAACCTGCATTATGTCTTGTTCCCATATATTCTTTACCCGGATTACCAAGTCCCGCTATTATATACATAACATCCTCCTGATTAATTATCATATATTAGCAAGTATATAACATATTTCTTCTTTTGGCTATCTTAACGCATCATCTGTAACCTGACAGGTTAAGACAACCTTATCTTTATCCAAAAAGTCCCGCAAGTCATAACGACCGCGGGACATTTTGCTATATTAAACAATTATTTAATTATAATTATTTAACAGATATTCTTCTTTTCTTTGATACAAATACAATTCCTGCTAATGCACAAAGCATTAATACTACATATAATGCAATTGGAGCTGTATCTCCAGTCTTTACAGTTTCACCTGTTGACTCTGTTGTTCCATTAACATTATTGTCTTTTCCTGTTTCTCCACCTTCTGCTACATCACCCTTTGATGAACCGTCATCCTTAGAGATAACTTCTTTGTAATGAACTGGCTTCCATGTACCAAGAACTGTATCAACAGCAGAAACATTTTCTGAATCAATATAATTAACAACAGCATCTAATGTACTCTTAGTGCAGCCTGTTGTCACAAATGCTTCACCCTTGTTTGTGTTATTGTACTCATTGAAGATTGCTGAAGCCTTCTCTCCATTAGACATTTCTCCCCAGCCTTCTGAGTCAATGTATCCATTAGTCTCACACTCAATAAATGATGCATTAGAGTTAGCACCCCATGTTCTACCATACTTACCTAATACTGCTATATCACCATGTGCTCCATCTGTTGTAACCTCACAGTTTCTGAATACATATGGGCTTGTCTTAGGTGCAACAATGTAACCAATCTTTGCATTATTATTCTCATCATTCTTATATGTCTTCCACTGTAACTTACAGTTATCAAATACAGCTGCAAACTCACCACAGATATAATCTACATTACCACCGATTGTACAACCGTTGAAATATGCGTGATATCCATAATTTGCTGAACCATTTCTACCAAGTGTATCCTGTGATGAAAGAATTGAACAGTTGAAAACTTCAATATTATCAGCCTCAATATAGAAAGCATTTGATCTCTCTTTAAACTTGTAATCTGATACATCTGCGCCTTCTGCTAATCTATCTACTGAAAGATTTGAACCTGCAATATCTGTCTTCTCAGCCTCTGTTAAGTAATAGTTGTATGTATTCAAGAATGTTGTATTCTCTGCAACAAAATTATTACCTCTAACAATGAATACTCCACCCCAGAGACTTCCATTTCCTTCTTCAGATGAGTATCTGTCCATAGCAAGTGTCTTATTGTAAAGACCTGTTGCTGGATCTATTGAATAATACTTTGTTCCAACACCATAATACCATGAAATTGTATGTCCATTACCCTTAAGTGTTACATATGGTGCAGCCATAACTACCTGTTCAAATACATCAGATGTAAGGTTAATAGTTACTCTGCCTGCTTCGCCTTCTGGTCTGTTCTGCATACCAAGAATAGCATCTGAAGCTTCATTTAATGTATCATAATCGCCAGGAACATTAATCTCTGACTTGAATTCTGTCATAGGAACAACTGAAATTCCTGTAATATATGTTGTTGCACCAAAGTTAACAACAGCATCACCTTCAACTACTATCTCAAATGTATCTGTCTTAGATGTTGTACCAACTGATGTATAGCCCTTATCAGTTTCTGTACTATCGTACTTCTCTCCATTAACTGTAAAGTTGAATGCATAGTAAGTAGAAATAGCAACCTTAGCTTTTCCCTTTACTGGAATTGTAAGTGAAGAATCAGCTCTTGCTACTGTGTGAGGCTTTCCATTCTCTACTGCAATACTACCTGCTGTTGCAAGAGATGGAACTCTTGTATAGCTGTAATCTCTCTTAGATGCTGGATCATCCTTCTCTACATATACATCATTAACATTCTCAGCACCAGCCTTAACAGATGCTCTGTCATATGTTGTTGATCCATCCTTAGTCTCTACGCTTGTTGTATATTCACCAGGCTTTACAGAAACCTTGTATGAATCTCCTGTTATTGTTGCTTCATTTACTGTTCCACTAGTATTATTAGTAAATACGAGCTTTGTAACATTAGATGAATCTGTACCTACAATCTTACCTGTAAGTTCAACATCCGGAACATTATTAAGTGTGATTGTAACTGCATCACCTGTTACTGTAAATGTCTGTGAATCACCTACAAGTGGCTTAACACCGCCATCGTTAGAGCTTACTCTGTATGTGTGTCCCTTAAGAAGCTTAAGAGATTTTGTTGTTGTGCTGAGAGATATCTCATCTCCACCTAACTGGTCATCTACTAATGATAACCTTAATCCGCTACCAATTGTTGCATCAATATTATTTACAGTTACTGGAACTGTAATCTTCTCATCTGCAACATAGCTGTATCCAGCATAGAACATATTATTAGTCTTTCCTGTTGTTGACATAACATATGTCTTACCAGGAACAACTTTAAATGAATATGATGTTAATCCTGTTTCTGAATCAACATAGCCTTCCTTGGTTCCATCAGCATTGAAAGTATGTACTCTGAGGAATGAAGTTGAGTTATAATAAACTGTCATCATACCCTTAGCTGCTGGTGTAAATGTAGCTAAACATCCATCACCCTCTCCTGGAAGATTAGGAATATTATTGGCATCAGCATGTCTCTTACCTGATGTATAAGCATCATGTTCAACACCATTAATTGTAACCTTCTTATCTGGCTTTACTGTATACTGAGTAATAACTCCGCCTACTGTCTGTCCACCTAATGTAAGTGTGCTGTCTCCGAACTTGTACTCACCAGTCTTAACAACACCATCTACAGCATGCTCGTCCATAACAAATGTAAAGTTTTCTACATTAGCTTCTGGCTCTGCAATATGCTTTACTTCAATGCTTCCAATATATCCATCAGCTGTTGCAACTAAATCTACATATCCTGCTGCACCTGAGTATTGATACTTGAATTCTGTAGTGCCGACTTCTGTTCCTTCAATTGTAGCCTGCTTCTCTTTATATGATCCAATTGTGATTTCACATGAACCCTTAACCGGAATCTTAACAACAGCTCCTGTGTTAAACTGTGCCCAGTCACTTCTTGTAGAATCAAACTTACCAGTTGTAGCATCAATAACTAAGCCATTAACTTCACCTGTAGTTCCCTGAATGAGCTTTCCGTTAGAACCCATTAATTCAGAACCTTTTCTGAAGTTCCATGTTCTGTCTCCGTTATCTTTTGATTCTACTAATTTTAAATTCTTAATCTTCATCTCACCTGAATCACCGCTTGCAAGTGTATCTAGTGTAAGTAAAATATAACCATCCTCAAAAGCTGCTGATGAAACTGTTACAGTAGCTTCTTTATCACCATTGATATTAACTGCATTAGGAAGTTCCTCTCTACCTGCTGTATTCAGACAGATGACTGCATTCTCTCCACTCTTGTCACCAACATAAACATATCTGTTATTGTTGTTACTAGAAAACTTTAAAGTAAGTGTAGCTGATGTTGCTGTTGGGTCAACAGGAACAGCAATAACAGCATCCTTTGTTTTCTGAGCTGATAATCCTGCTCCACCAGTCTTAACATATGCTTTACCGGCAGCAACCTTTATTCTGCCAACCTCATCACCTTCTGCTAAAGTAAGTGAACTGCTTCCTGAGTATTTTGAAAAATCCCAGGTTGTTGTTCTTTCGTTATTCTCCCATGTACCAGCGTCTACTACGACCCCAGATTCAGCGGTCTTATCATCGGCTTTAGTATTAGTAATACTGCCTGGCATGAGAGCTGCAACCATAAGAACTGCCATGAATAATGATGCAATTCTTCTGATCTTACGCTTTTTCATAAACTTCATAATTATCCTCCTTAAATATATTTGCACACGACTGTGTCTTTCGCGGTAGTTTTCCGCTTTTGCTATCATAATACATTTATGTAATGTGTTTTGCTACCGCTTTTTTTGTTTCTTATATTGTTTTTACATATAATTTTGGCTTGATTTTTTAACCATTTGTTAATTACAGCAATATTTCAACATGTTTTTTGTGCAAAATGTATATATTGCACTTATTTTGCTCTAAAATTTTCCGTTTTTTAATCCATTTATTTTTCCATTTATCTGTGTTAATATATCTTTAAATATAACTTCAGGAGAATGTATGAATTCAAATTATTTTAACATTTCAAAATTATATCGCACTCCAGAAAATTCAATGTCATCTTCTCATACACACTCTTTCTGGGAATTATTTTACCTTACCAAAGGAAGCTGCAGCATTTTAATAAGAGATGCTTTATATGAAATAAACGAAGGAACCATCTTCCTGATTCCATGTGATATTTCTCATAAAACCATATATTCCAATACAGATAATGAGCGGATTGTAATTGAATTAGGAGACGACTATGTAGCACCAATTATATCAGGTTTCCCCGACTTAACTTTTTATAACAAATACTGCTGTCATTTCTTTACTTTTAATCTGTCAGCATCTAACCTGATTAATTATTATTTTGATACTATTCTTTTAGAATCTAAAAAACACAGTTCTATATCTTCATTAACTATAAGGCATTCAATTCAGGGAATTATTCTGTGTATAATCCGTTCTGGTTTTGATATAACAGCGTCATTAAATGTCAGGAACTCATTACAAACAGAGAATACAATTATTCAGAATGCCATTGATTACATAGAACAGAACTTTTCCGCCAATATTTCTTTGACCGCTTTGGCTGAACATTTACATCTGAATCCTTCTTATCTGTCCAAGCTTTTTAAAGATGAAACCGAAATGACATTTAAAGATTTTCTGAATAGAATAAGGATTAGCCATGCTGAAAGATTATTGCTTGAAACCAATCTTCCAATGTCAGATGTTGCTTCATTATGTGGATATGAATCCGGTAATTATTTTGGGGATGTTTTCAAGAAAGCAAAAGGTATTTCCCCAATCAAATTCAGGGAAGCAAAGGGTTATATTGCATAAAAAAGGTCTGACTCTGAAAATGCGCTAACGCATCTGTCAAAGTCAGACCTTTTAAATGTGTTAAATTGTTACTCCTCTACATCCTCCGCCTTATCATAGGCCTCAAGAACAAGCTTCTGCAGTTTATCTCTTGTCTGAGTGTTGATAGGATGAGCAATGTCACGATACTCCCCGTCTGATGATTTTCTGCTTGGCATTGCAATGAACAAGCCCTTCTCTCCCTCAATCACCTTAATATCATGTACCACGAACTCATCATCTATTGTGATTGACACAACTGCTCTCATCTTGCCCTCTTTAGCAATCTTTCTTACCCTTACATCTGTTATATTCATAACGCACCCCTTCTTGAACCTCTGCGGTTCTTGTTATACTTTAGTCTGAAAACCTTCTGTTGCAACTTTTATTCTTAATAATACAAAGGGCTGTCCTCCACAACAATCCTTGTACCATTCTCCCCGACATACCTTGAATTAGCTTTGATTGTACTATTGCTTTCAACAATACAGTTCTCAATATATGCATTGTCTCCAATATATACGTTGTTAAGAATAATTGAGTTCTTAATTACACTGTTATTACCAACATATATCTTCTTAAATAACACCGAATCTTCAACAGTTCCGTTTACTATACATCCGCTTGAAACAAGGCTGTTCCTTACATTAGCTCCGAAGTTATACTTAGCAGGTGGTAAATCCTCAACCTTAGAATATACATCCGGATACTGCTTGAAGAAGTAATCTCTTACATCCTTCTTAAGGAAATCCATGTTAGTCCTATAATATGCATCTACTGTAGATATATTGCTCCAATATGTATCAAGCTTATAGCCATATATCTTCTTGATATTCTTATATCTTACAAGAATATCTCTTACAAACTCATGTCTGTCTTCTTCAGCAGCCTTTTCAAGAAGTTCAATAAGAAGTCTTCTTCTTATTACATATATTCCTGTTGAAACTGTAGAGAGGTTAGTCTCTAATGGCTTCTCATCAATATCTGTGATTCTTCCTTCCTCCGTCATGGCAACTACACCATAACGTCCTATCTCAGAACGATCTTCCAGATTCTTTACAACCACTGTAATATCAGCCTTCTTCTCAATATGATACTGAAGCACTTTATTATAATCGAGCTTATATACACCATCGCCTGATGCAATAACTACATATGGCTCATGGCTCTGTTTTAAGAACTGCATATTCTGATATAATGAATCTGCTGTTCCACGATACCAGTTACTGCTCTCTGCTGTAATTGTAGGAGTGAATACGAATAATCCTCCCTGCTTTCTTCCAAAATCCCACCACTTAGATGAACTTAAATGTTCATTAAGTGATCTTGCGTTATACTGTGTTATGACAGCAACCTTCTGGATTCTTGAATTAGTCATATTGCTCAATGCAAAATCTATGGCGCGATAACTTCCGGCAATCGGCATGGCTGCAATGGCTCTCTTATTAGATAGTTCACGCATCATTCTGTTATTTCCGCCAGCTAATATAATACCTATTGCTTTCATTAATTATCACCTGCCTTAATTATTATGCCTCCGCCTGGTAACTCACCATTAGGGTAATCCTGTAATGTTGTCTCTCCTGATATGGCTGTATTCTTTCCAACCTTAACATTGTCTGGAATAACAGACCACTCACCGACGGTAACAAGTCCAGAATTATATATCTTAGGGAACTTAACATTCTCTGCTTCTTCACCAACTCCAAGTTCAACATTCTCTCCAATCGTTACATCTTCTGCGATTATTGACTTGGTTATTGTTGTGTTCTTTCCGATGTGTGAATTATTCATAATAATTGAGTCTCGGATTACACAGCCTTCTTCAATAACAACTCCCGAACCTATTACAGAATTAAATACTCTTCCGTATACTTCAGTTCCATCACCTATGATACTCTTCTCTATATAGGCATCTTTAGCAATATACTGTGGTGGGATTGTATCTGTCTTGGTATATATCTTCCAGAATTCCTCATAAAGATTAAATATAGGAATAATATCTATAAGTTCCATATTAGCTTCCCAATATGAACTTAATGTTCCTACATCTTTCCAGTATCCATTGTACTCATAAGCAAATATTCTCTTATTGTTATTAAAGCAGTATGGAATTACGTGTTTTCCGAAGTCACATTCCTGCTGATCCTTAAGCTTGATAAGTGCGTCCTTAAGAACCTTCCAGCTGAATATGTATATACCCATTGATGCAAGATTGCTCTTTGGATGTTCTGGCTTTTCTTCAAACTCTGTAATCTTATTATCGTTATCAGTTACAACCACACCAAATCTGCTTGCTTCTTCTATAGGTACAGGCATTGCAGCAATTGTAATATCTGCATTATTAGCCTTGTGATAATCAAGCATTATCTTGTAATCCATCTTGTATATATGGTCACCTGAAAGAATAAGTACATATTCAGGATGATACTGCTCCATATACTCAAGATTCTGGTAAATGGCATTAGCTGTTCCTGTATACCATTCACTATTCTGACTCTTCTCATAAGGTGGAAGAACTGATACGCCTCCTACATTACGGTCAAGATCCCAAGGAATACCAATTCCTATATGCGTGTTAAGACGAAGTGGCTGATACTGTGTTAATACTCCCACTGTATCTATTCCTGAGTTAATACAGTTACTGAGAGGAAAGTCAATTATTCTATACTTTCCACCAAATGCTACTGCCGGCTTTGCCACCTTAGAAGTAAGAACTCCTAATCTGCTTCCCTGGCCACCAGCTAACAGCATTGCAATCATTTCTTTTTTAATCATGCTATCACCTCTGATGTTAAATTTTTACTGCTTTTAGATATTTTGATTATATCATACTATTCTCATTAAGTAAAAAGAATTTCGAGTTTTTTATACACATGCAAATTATATAATTAATTTGTGATTAAGGAAAGCGCTTATTAATCCAGTAAAATACAGTGTTAAGGGAGATTTAAACATGAGAACAAAAAAATTTATAAAGGGTATGGTTTATAGGTTAGATGATAATACACAATATATCATCTTGGATTCACAGGAAAACGGAAAGATTATCACATATCAGAAAATTACTCGTTCTAACAGATTTGATTATACTTTATCAAATCCAGTTATGACATTTACTCTTACTTGTTTCGAGCGTCTTATCTTTCTTGATAAAGATATTGATAGAATTGTTTCATGCGAAAATATTTGTGGTGAAGCTATTATATTAAATGGGGGTAATTAATATGAGTGCAAAAAAGATTTTCTATAAAAAAGATTTAAAAGACATTCTTTTATTCTTAGAAGAGGAAAGTCTTGCAACCCTTAACGAAAATTACAAGGGTTGCAAGTTGGAACTTGAAAACGTCGGAAAACAGTACAACTTAATTATTACTGACGCTCTTGGAAACAAGTATAAAGAATTTTTTCCAAACACTAAAGACTACGATACATTATATAAAAATGTATCTGAACATTTTTCAGTATGGGAAAAAGAATATATACAGGGTGAATCTAAGACCCTTGAAGAGGTTATGCAAGAGAAAGCCGAAGTTGAAAAGTCTAAGGCAGAACAGGAAGAAAACAAAAACTTTGACTTGCTTAATCAGTACATAGCAACAGGAGAAGAAAACTTCTATTGTGATTGCTTGACATATTACAACGATAAAAAGAACTTGGGAAAGGCTATTGATAAGCTGATTCATAAGGAAATCGAAAATTATTCATGCAGCCAGTTCAAAGTCGCTTTCTATCTTAAAACTGTATATGATAAGAAACTTTATGAGGTACAGGGCTTCAAGAATATTTACGATTATGCAAACGAAGAGTTCAACATTGCTCGCGGCACTGTTTCTAACTGGCTAATGATTGCTAACAATTTCGGTATTCTTAATTCTGATACAGGCTTTTATAGTCTTGACGAACGCTTAAAGGATTTTAGCATAACGCAACTTGTACTTGTTCGACAGCTCACAATTGAACAAATACAGGAATTAGGAATTATTCCAAGTATGACAACGCGACAGCTTAAAGCCCTTATTAAAGAAAAGCTTAATATTAACGCTATCGCAACAAGCGTAAAAGCTGATGTTGATACTTCTAATATTCCGGTAAATACCGAAGATGAAGAGGAATTATACAGCGAAGCTGAAGCGATAGATACGGCAATGAATGAGCCGACAGGTTCAACGGAAACGGAAACTGCAGAAACAGTGGAGACAGAAGCAAAGCAGACCGCCACATCAGATAATATTGTCGGTGCAAATGAAAAAGTTAAAGCAAGGCTAATAATAAAAGGCGGTACAGAATTATCTAAAAATCAGATTGAATATTTAAACATGGTTTTAAAGTCACAACCAAGCGATAAAGATATTAAACTATTATTTGTAGAAATTAAATAAAGGGAGATTTTAAACATGGAAAACAAAGAGAACTATATCAGAAAAGACATTGTTAAATCAGTAGAAGAAGCGATTGTTGAAATATTCAACTGCAATAATCGCCCATCTGATTTATCTGTTGTTAATGTTATAGAAGCGGCTAAAGAGCTTCATAACCTCAACAAAGCAGAAGAAGTTGAGTTGTATTTATTCGTTGATTATACGCAGAAGCGTTTTATTCGCTTTTTTAATGTGGTTATTGAATCTGAACAATAAAGATTAACAACATAATTACATAGTTATATTCTGCCGCCCCAGTAGGCAAGTCGGCGCGGCAGTTTATAAAGTTCGTTCGATTGAACGCACTACATAAATATATCACAAAAATTATTATTAACAAACAGAAAGGGCGCATGTGCGCAAGGTAAAGAAAAATGAACGTAGAATTATTATTAATTGCAAAGGTTTACAGAAAAAAGGAAGTACAGCAGATAACAGACCGTTCTACTGGTCGTGTGTCAGGTGAATTTTATCCAGTCATCCTTGATGACGGAGAGAATACGATTGACGCTACTGTGCCGCGTGAGTGTTACGAAACAATAGAAGAAGATAAAATTTATTGTTTCCGTACCCGCTTCAATGATAACTATGCAAGGGAGAATCAGAAATCTAAGCCAAGAATTGAGGGTATCATGTATGAGATTTCAGAGGACTGGCGCAAAGATTTTGTTAATGAGTTCAGAAAACAGACATATGACAGCTTTAATGTTCCGTTTAGCGATTCTAAGTCCGTTCCCGCTTCTGCTACTGCCGCTAAAACTAAAACAGCGACAGTGAAAACAACAGCTAAAGATGAGGGTTTGCCTTTTAATTAAATAACAACGCGTCCGCTTCACGCGTAGTTATAAATTGAATAACGGCGGTAATTACTTCTTGTGTGTTGCTTGTTAAGCCGCTGTTGTTCTGCACTATTTACCGCCCTAGTGCTTCTAAACACTAGGGCAACTTTAAAGAATATCAATATTATAAACAATATTAATAAAATAGATAAGGATATATTAAAGGCGGTAAGGCGGTTTTGAATCTCCCCCGCAATACGCGCTTTTTGCGGTTCATGTTTCCGTTTTGCCGCCCTTAATATGTCTTTATCAAGAAAGGCTTAAGCATGAATGATAAAAGTAATTTAGAAGAAATTTCTAAACAATGTGAAGAATTTTTAAAAATGAAAAAGGCTTTATTTTTGGCGGCTACATATTATGCGTTTGTCAAACCTTTTGTCAAAATTCTTTATTCCAATTCAAATTATGATTTAAGCAATGATAAAGATATAAATAAATAACATAAAGGGAGTAAAACAGAATGGACATTTTAATTTTAATCAGTAATATTTTAGTACCTGTTGCAATAGGTATGTGGGTTCTTATCGGACTTGTAGCACTATTTATATTTTTAAAAAATAAGCTGGGCGGTAAGATAAAGCCAACAAACGGCAATTCATACAAGCAAACATTTGTACAGGGCTATAATCCGAATACTGTTCGTTCAGATTCGGACAATACAAAGCAGGAAGCATTAAACAATGAACAGCTTAATGATAGGGCTGTCTTAGAAGCCTTAAACGCAACAAAGGCGCTTAACAAGGAGAACAGCAACAGCGATAACAACAGTAATAATAATTACAATAATACGAATAAGACAAACTTATGCTTGTAAGTGTCTTATTAAAAGCATGATTTATTAAAGTGCTAAGCCACTAACGCTAAGCCGCTAAACTGTCAACCTATCAAGCCAATAGCGACAGCTTGAACGCAACGCGCGAAAGTGGCGCGCACTCCCCATGTACCGCTCACAGCTTGTATTAAGCCGATACACTCCAAGCGGTGCATAACTATTGCAAGCCTAGTCACAGCCTCACAGCCCCCAACGCGCTGAATAGTGCGGAACAGCGTCACGGCTTCTATTGCTGATATTCGCTCCTAACTATCATGGTCGTTGTGTTGTGGGTGTTGCTACTTGGGTGCGGTCTGTGAAGTGGTGGGGTGCTCCGAGGAAACTAACCTACAACCCTACGGCTAAGAAGAATAGCCGTGTTGACAGTTGAAGAATTGGGCGCACAGAGGAAGTTAAACACAGTCTGCAGACATCGACAAAACAAAATAAGAGATAAAACGCACCGACCGACTTAGGAAACTCGCCCACGGAGTGAACAAAGCCCGGAAGAGAGCCGTCAAGAATACTTGAACGCAAGGCGCGAAAGTATTTAGGCGAGCGGGGTCGCGTTAGCGTTCCATAATAAAGCAATAAATAAAGTAATAAATAATACAATAAAAAATAAAAAAAAAAGAGGACTAAGCAATGAAAACAAAATATTATACAGATAAAACAATAATAATAAAAACAATAGTCCTCATGACGCTACTTACAACGCTACTAATAACAACGCTTTATAATATAAAGCCAATAATAGCAAATGCAGAAACAAAGGAATATATACATAATTTCACAAAAAGCGGCAAAACAAGTGATTATTTTGATATAACAGGAAACCTTACAACAACTCAAGGAGCTGTTATCTATAATAATTTAACATTAACAACAGCTCTAAAAATAGAAAGCAGTACAGTAATAAAAAGTAATATCCAACAAGATAGTATTCTAACACTTGTCTTTAATACAACTTTTAACGGATATATAAAAATAAACAATGAAAACTATCAAGCCACAAACGGCATTATAAATATACAGATAAATAAAGGAACACTGAATATACAAAAAGCTGATTCAGCAAGCCTTTATTATATAAGTCTCAAGCCTGTCGAACAGGAAACAGAAACACCAACAGAACCGACAAAGCCAGAAGAAACAGAAGCAACGCTTGCAACAATACAGGATTCTTTAAATATCCTTATAGCCATACAAATGATTTTTATAGGCGCGTTTCTTGGTTATGTTGCTATTTCACGATTAATGTAGAAAGGAAGCGGAATCATGACAACTGCACAATGTTTATTAGACGATTTGTCTACATATTTTTCTATCGGCTTTTCTATGTCGGTAATTCTATCATTTACAGCGTGGTCTATTATGAAAGTATGGCGGTTCGTGGTAGATATAATTAAGATATCAACATCTCTAACAAGATGATGATAAATAAATATTCGGAGGTATCCAGTTATGACACCAACAGTTTTAGCAGCAGAGGTACAGGCAGTATCAATGAGCGCGGAAATCAAGACAGCTATTACAACAGCTTGTCAGAGCGCCGTTGATGTATGCAAGGAAGGTATCGTCGCCGTTCTTCCAATCGGTCTTTCACTTATGGCAATTACTATGGGTATAAGACTTTCTGTTGGCTTCTTCAGAAGCCTTGCAAACTAGTACTCCGATACTAGCAAAGGCAGGACAACAAGTCCTGCTGATGTATACAAAGAAGCGTTAAAAGTCCGTGCGAACGAACAATATACAAAACAAAATCAAGTATCACACAAAACAAGTAACACACGAAAGGAATTAATTAAAATGGGATATGTAATGTTAATACTTTTCTTCTTCATTTGGCGGAACGTGGTACAAATCAAGAAAGCAACGAATTATATAGCTTACGGCACAGAGCGCCGCAAAGGTAAAATAAGTAAGCTGTTCGACCTTATTGTATCTATCCATAATGAATCAGCCGAGGAGAAAAAAGCCAAGCGGCAGAAGCGCGAAGCAGAAAAAGCAGAAAAACAAGCAGAGGAGAATTTAAAGCATGAAAAAGAATGATAAATATAATAATATTTTCTACTTAAAGATTGTTTTTGCACTATGTTTCCTTGCTATTACAGGCTTTGTTAGTACTGGAGTTTATTTACTTGCTTTTGCTCTCCTCCTCATTATCAATTTTTTTACTGTTATATTCCTGAAATGTATTGATGAAGAAATAAAAGGAATCAAAGACAATGTGAATAAAGAAAGTAGTGATAAAAAAGATGTATAACTGGGTTTTGCTGAATTTTGGAAGTTTTGACAATTTTATATTGTTTCTCCTTGCCGTAGGACTTCTTGTCGTTATCTTTCTTATTTTTGCGGCTCTTTGCTTAACTTTCCACGATGATATAGAAACGGAGGATAAAAACAATGAGCGATTTAGATGATAATTACGATGAGGATTATAGAAAGCTCCGAGATTTAATTTTTTATATTTCTGTAGTTATTTTTTGTGATTTGCTCAATACAAAGGATAACAATAATGATTAGTTGTACATATATCCCTATCGTGATAATGCCGCACGATGTAACAGGCATTACTTTTATAGAAGCATTAATATTAATGCTTCTGCTTACTGTCACATCAGTATTATTTATGAAATTTATAATATGGTATATGCACCACATTATATAAAGCCCTAAAAATAAAGATTGTATTGCGTCTTGCCTAGTGATATAATCGTATTAATAAGGGGGTGTTTATATGGTTGCTCTATCGTCTGATAGTCGTTTATTCGGTCTTGACGTACAATTAACTTTTGATATTTTTTCAGTTATTGTTAATATCTTCATTTTCTTTATTATTGTTGTTCCTATCGTTGTTTTATTTATATTTATATGTAAATATTTCAAAGATAAATCATCTTATTATAAGGAAAAAACAAAATATTATAAGAATCAAAATGATAACAGGCAAGCTTAAAAACTTGTCTGTTATTTTTATTTTAAGAGGTGTTTTATGAAGAAGATTTTATGTTTTTCACTTGCAATATTAATTTTGACTATATCTATTTTTATATATTGTCCTTTTTATGTTTGTGCTGATACTGATAAAACTGTTTTATCTAAATCGTCTGATTCTCCGTTTGGTTATTCATCTTCAGAGGCTCAAAATTATGTATCTGCTCACTTAGATATTTATGATTCTGATAATAACCTTTTATTTTCATACACTCCTACTTCAACTTATAATTGGACTTATTCTGCAAAAGGTAAAGATAATTTACATTTATCTGATAATCAGCTTAAAGCGTTTCTTATGTCTAAAAAGACATTATCTGCTTATGCTCAATTAATGTTTAGTGGCTTTTCAAATAACAATGTTACTCGCGGTTTTCTTTCTGCCCTTGGTATTGCTACGACTGGTAATTCTAATGCTTTGACTGATGTTTCTGATAAATTACTTGGTAATTATAATTACATTAATTCTATTAATTATGATGAGGATACACATACAATTACGATGGATAATACCAGTGTTGACAAGCTAAGAGAAGAAATCAAGAAATATTATTATGATAGTATTGGTCTTAAAGTTATTGAACCTGTTGGAACTGTAAAAAAATATGTTGATAGTTCCGACTTTCGGAAACTTTTTGAATATGAGGATGATTATACAAGTGCTTATAGTGTTTGTAATACCGACTATGCTTTTGTTAGCGGTGTTAATTTTGCATACTTTTCTAAAGGTAATAAAAGTAATTTGACTGGCTATTATTACATGGGGAATTCTGACAGCGATAAAAGAAATTCTTTTACAGACTGGACTACTTCTGTTTATACTTATAGACTTTATTCTTATGATACTAGTGGTCATTCTCACATGTGGGAAATAAACAATGAAAGCTATTCTGTTTTTTATAATTATGAGTGGGATAATAGCGATTTGTATACACCTAACCCAGCTTGTCTTATTCCTATGTGGGTTTGTCCTTATTATGGGCAATTAATTTTTAATAAAGACATGCGTTATGATTCTGCTACTACTGAATCATGGCTCTATCGTGATTTTAGAATTAATTATTATTCTGCTGATAATTCGCCTTTTTCCTATTTTTCTTCTTATTCGGCAATGTATAACTACTTACACGGAGACCAAACAGCCTATATTTCCTCTGTAATTAATCAGACTGGAAAAGATATTTCAATGTCTATAGATAATTTAGGTGATGATTTAGGGCAAAAATTAGATAGTTTAATTTATACGATTAACACAAAGAAAGAGGGGTTGTCTGCTGATGAATTACAGAAATTAATTGATAGTGGTTTAAAAAATATAGAAAACAACACAGGTGATATTAAAGATAATACAGGTGATATTAAAGACAATACAAGTAATATTCTTGATACCTTAAAAGAGCAAAATAATATATTGCTTCAAATACTCGGTGTTACTGAATACATAGCATATCAGAACGATAAGTATAACAACACTTATACGAAAGCTGATATGTCAAACCTTTTTAAAAAGTCATTTAATAGGGTTTCTGACGCTGTTCTTTACGGAGAAAAAGTTAATGACGATAACGAAGAAACTATTGACCGCGCTAAGTTTAGTTATCATAACGGAATTTTCGGACACTTTCCTTTTAGTGTTCCTTATCAGCTTTACGAATGGTTAAAGGTCTTGCAGTCCGAGCCTATTTGTCCAGAGTTTACATATCATTATGGATTTTTAATTGGTATAAGTAAAGATAGTGACGAATACGACAAATATAAAATTACATTTAATTTGTCGGCTTATGATTCATGGAGGAAAGTCGCAGCAAGTTTTTTAAAACTGTCGTTTACTCTTACAATGGCAATAGGCACATATAAAAAATTCAAGGGGGAATTATAACATGTGGGAAAAGCTTATTTTAATTGTTTGTAGCGCCTTAACTGATTTAATTGCAAATCTATTAACATTTTTTGTTGATGTCGTTCTTATTGCTTATAACCTTTTACCGACTGATCCTGTTAGCGGTTTATTAAATGTTAGCAAAGAGCCGTTTGTTAATTATCTACCTTATATCAATTGGTTTATTCCGCTTGACTATGTTGTTACTCTTACCGGTGCCGTTTTAGATGCATATGGGTTATATATTTGTTGGAAATATTTCAAAAAAATTCTTTATGCTGTACTTTCATACAGAAAAAATTTAATTGGAATGTTAGCTTATTTGTTAAAATAGTTCACGCGAACGAACGCACGCACTTTATAGAGGTGATTTATTTATGATATGGTTTTATACTGGTGTACCCGGTAGCGGTAAAAGTTATCATGCCGCTAAAGAAATTTATAATTATATTCAAAAAGGTAAAAATATAATTGGAAACATGGAAATTAATACAGATAATATCCCCCAGCTTGGTAAACGCTTAAAGGGGTCTTATTTGTATGTGAACAATCAAGAATGGCTTAACAATAGCATATTAGAAAAGAAATATGACAGATATGGTAAAGAAAGATTAAAAGAACCTGACGACATATATAGTTATATACAAGGTTTAAAGGGTTATGCTTTTAATTTTCATGAACGTGATAAAAGTGGCAAGTTTAAACTACACCAAACACTTATTATATTAGATGAATGTCAAGAATTGTATAACAGCCGTTCTTGGAATAGAAAAGATAGACTTGCTTGGTGTGCTTTCTATCGTCTGCATAGAAAGCTAGGTTATGATTGTATATTGATATCCCAAGATGACAAATGCATTGATAAGCAGATTAGAAATGTATTAGAAACACAGGTACTGCATAGAAACGTAGGCAATTATAAATTATTTGGTAAGTTACTGTCGCTATTATTCGGCGGTAATCTGTTTATTTGCATAACAAGCAAATATGGCTATTCTAAAAAAGACGCTAAGACAGGCAGTAAATTATTATTTGGCAGTAAAAAATATTTTAGCGTCTACGATACAACACAGCTATATTAGCGGAATCGTGGCGCTTGCAGAACGATAACGCTAATATAGCTGTGCGTGTATAGTAAACAAGCTATTAATATATACGCGTATACATACACACGCACACACACGCGCGCACGCTCGCGCGTACTTGATAATATATACACTTAAGCGGTATAAAAATAAAAAGGGAGATTTAAAAACATGAGTGCATATAACGTAAGAACAATAACATATAAAAACCAAACGCAAGTCCGATTCTTTAAAAAACCTATCGAATATGATGTTAAAAAAGTTCGTGCGAACGAACGCAAGAAAAAGACAGAGGACGAAAGAACACAATTTGACATTGACTTGTCAATTCGTCAGTCCATGCATAGGACTAAAGATAAAATATGGAATATCTGCCTTGCTAATGAATGGGAGTATTTTATAACATTTACTTTTAATCCTAAGATTGTTAATAGTAAAGACTATGACGATTGTTCGTCAAAGCTTCATGATTGGTTAGATAATGCTAAGAAGTATTGTGCGCCTGACTTAAAATATTGTATTGTTCCAGAGTTTCATTCAGATAAAGAAAAATATCATTTTCATGCTTTAATGTCTAATTTAGGAAATATACAACTTATTGATAGCGGCAGACGAAAAGACATAGGTACAAAGATAATATACAATATTGCTAATTACCGCTTAGGTTTTAGTACTGCTATTCCAGTATCTAAAGATAGTACTTCTCAAGGTAAAATTGTTGGATATATGCTTAAATATATTACTAAGGACTTGCTTACCTTGACGCAAGGTAAAAAGCGATACTGGTATACTCGTAACACATGTGAAAAACCTGCCATTGATACTTTTCTTGTTGAATCCGATAAGTTACAGGATTTTACAGAAGCACTTGAGAATGATAAAAGCTATAGAAAAAGTATTGATATGCCTTTTTCAAATAATGAGTTAAAAATATACAACTTTGATACAAATTAACCTATAATATTAGTCGCAAGGGAGAGTGATTAACATGGGAAAATATTTGACAGAAAAAGAACGCTATTTGATTGAGTTTATGTATAACAAAGAAAAGCGTACACAAAGAGAGATAGCGCAAGTATTAAACAAGCATTACAATACTATTTACAATGAAATCAAACGCGGTATTATCACACAGATAGATACGCATTTAAAAGAATATAAAATATATTGCGCTGATGTTGGACAACGAAAACAAAAAGAAGCCGGTAGGCGCAAAGGTGCTGATATAAAAGTCTCGCTTAATAGTGAATACATTGCATTTATTCAAGACAGAATAAAAGAACACTACTCTTTTTATTCTGCTAATATTCTCGCAGAAAAACAAGGTTTTAAAATAAGAGTTTGTTTATCAACTCTTTATAACTATTTTAATAATCATTTGTTAAAAATAAAAAAGTCTGAAATGCCTTACAATAAAATAAAGAAAGTCAAATCTATTGATCAAGGTAAGCGTGTATATAAATACGGAAAGCGACTTATAGATGATAGACAGGACTTAAGCGAGCGCAATATATACGGACACTGGGAAATGGATACAGTACAAGGAAAACAGACAGCAAAGCCTTGTATTCTTGTATTAACAGAGCGAAAAACGCGACAAGAATTACTGTTTAAACTGGATAATAAACAATGTAAAAGCGTATGGAATACTTTAGAAGATACATGGAATTATATCAAAAGTTATTTTAAAACAATCACATGCGATAATGGAGTTGAGTTTTCAACGAACTATAATTTTAACAATAGCGAGCTTGAAAAGTTCGTACGAACGAATCTTTATTATTGCCACCCTTACCGAAGCGGCGAGCGTGGAAGCAATGAAAATAATAATAAGCTAATACGGCGCTTTTATCCTAAAGGCTTAGACTTAACAAAAGTCACGCAAGAACAATTAAATAGAATACAAGATTTTATAAACAATATGCCGCGCAAGATATTAGGCGGTTTATCATCAAACGAATATTTGAAGGAATATGAACAGGAGTATTTACAGACATGATGGACATAGTAAGAAAAATATTAATAGTATTAAAGAGGTGTGTAACATGTTCTCCGCTTGCTAATATCTGCTTATATCATACGAACACTAAACATATATGTTACATGCCTTGCAAGTATGCAAAAATTGTGAATTAAATTATAAATTCGACAGCCTTAATCGCTGTTAAAGCTGTCGAAAAATTTTTCACAAAAAATCACAAATTAGTCTTGACATTTACAGTTTTTTATACACATTTTTATGCACATTTTCTAAATCGTATAGTATATAATAAGAAAGGTTTGAAAAATAAGCCGATAAGACATACAATATATTAAACACTAAATTCAAGGAAGGAAAATATCATGTACAAGATTGATTTCAACAACCCTATCCATATTCACTTCATTGGCATAGGCGGTATAAGTATGAGCGGACTTGCCAAGATTCTTTTATCTGAAGGTTTTACTGTTTCAGGCTCTGATGCTCACTCATCAGCTCTTACTGACGAACTTATCGGGGACGGCTGTATCGTATCCGTACCACAGAGCGCCGGTAATATAACTAATGATATAGATCTTGTTGTATATACAACAGCAATTCACCCGGATAATCCCGAATTCAAGGCAGCTAAGGAAGCGGGGCTTCCAATGCTTACCCGTGCAGAGCTTCTTGGACAGATTATGACTATCTACAAGAATGCTATTAACATTGCAGGTACTCATGGAAAGACAACTACTACTTCAATGGTTTCTGAGATTCTGCTTGCTGCCAATATGGATCCTACTATCTCTGTAGGAGGTATCCTTAACAGCATTGGTGGCAATACAAGAGTCGGCGGTAACAAGTATTTTGTAGCAGAAGCATGTGAATATACTAACAGCTTTTTATCATTTAATCCTACAATGAACATTATTCTCAATGTCAAGGAAGACCATCTTGATTTCTTCAAGGATATTGATGATATCCGTCACTCTTTCAAGCTTTTTACTGAAAAACTTCCATCTGACGGAACTCTTATCATCAATACTGACATTGATAATTATGAATATTTCTATCAGGATACTGACTGCGAGGTCATAACATTTGGTTCTGACCCTGCAAAGAGCATGTACAGTGCTTCTGATATCACTTATGACGAGCTTGGAAGATGCACTTATTCTCTTCTTATTAATGGAGAGAAGGCTGACACTATTACTCTTGGTGTACCGGGGCTTCACAATGTTTACAATTCTCTTGCTGCTGTTGCCGCTGCAAGAAAGCTATCTGTTGATATGGAGCATATCAAAGCAGGTCTTTCTAACTTTAAGGGTACTAACAGAAGATTTGAGAAGAAAGGCACATTTAACGGTGTTACTGTCATTGATGATTATGCCCATCACCCTGATGAAATCCGTGCTACTTTAAGTTCTGCCGCACACTATCCACATAACCGTGTATGGGTAGTTTTCCAGCCTCATACATATTCGCGTACGAAGCTTTTATTTAATGAGTTTGCTGATGCATTAAGCCACGCTGACAAAGTTGTCCTCGCAAAGATATACGCTGCAAGAGAGACTGATACGCTTGGAATCAGCTCTGCTGACCTGTGCGAGAAGATTAAGTCTCTCGGTAAGGAATGTGTATACATTGACAATTTTGAGGACATCGAAAAATATTTATTAAAAAATTGTATCAACGGTGACTTGTTAATAACTATGGGTGCTGGTGATGTATATAAAATCGGTGAAGACTTGCTTAAATAGTACATTTTCCACCAGCCTGAACTTTTTCAACAAAGTTATCCACATTATCCACAATTTTCTGTTACTTAATTGTTCAGAATGATTGTGGATAATTTTTTATTCTGGTAATTTTAAGAATCCAGATTCTATGCGTTTTTCCTACGTTTATTTTTTACTTATCCACATTTTCCACATTTTCCACATTTCTCCTTTCCGCACTGGGCGCGCTTTGCATTTATTTTTTTCAGTGGTATAATCTGCTCATAACTTTTTTGGGAGACTAATACCATGAATAATCTGAACTTGTATTCAGAGACTGTTTCTGGCTATACAGCAGTTTCTGATTTATTTATAGACGAATATGTACCATCAGCCAACGGAGACTTTGTTAAGGTCTATCTTTATCTTCTGAGGCTTCTTACAAGAAAGAACAGTAACTTAAGCATTTCTTCTCTTGCTGATACTTTTAACCAGACCGAGAATGATGTAATGCGTGCTTTAAGATACTGGGACAAGTCCGGGCTTGTCTGCCTTTCTTATGATGATAACAACCAGCTTTGCGGCATTACCGTTAAAGATTTGAAGAATAATTCTTCTCCTGAGCCTGACAGAAGCCGTTATGCTACACCTGAATTTAATAACGACACTGCTGATACCACAGTTCCTGCCGCTGCTTTCGCCGATGAAACTTCCGCTGATGAGGCTGCTTCAGGTAATTCTGCTTCAAATGTATCGTCAAATGTTGTTTCTATGGATTTTGCCATTAAAGCACCATCACATACTGTTGAGCCTTCAAAGGTAACTGCTCCTGCTGAAAAGCTGGATGAACTTAACTCTAACGATGATTTTTCTATGCTGCTTTTTGTAATACAGACATATCTTGGCAAGACACTTTCTCAGCCTGAGGTTAATGCTATTGTGTATTTCTATGACACTCTGCATTTTCCTGCTGACCTTATCGAATACCTTATTGAATACTGTGTATCCAAGGGTAAGACTTCTATAAGATACATAGAGAAGATTGCTCTCTCATGGGCTGACGAAGGTATTAATACCGTTGAGGCAGCCAAGGACGAGGTATCCAACCATAATGAGGCTGTTTACGGTGTCATGAAGGCATTTGGTCTTAACAACAGAGAACCGGGTCAGGTTGAGAAGCAGCTTATCTCCAAGTGGACTGATGTATTTTGCTTTGAAACCGATATGATTATCGAAGCATGTAACAGAACAATGAAAGCTACGCATCAGCCAAGCTTTGAATACGCTGATTCAATTCTTACCAAGTGGCATACTTCTAACATCAGGAATTCTGAGGATATCAGAAAAGCTGACGCACAGTTTGAAGCCGGTAAAGCTGCCAAGTCTTCAAAGTCAGGTGTTATCAAGCAGAATGCCAACCGTTTTAACAACTACCAGCAGCGTCCTAAGAAATCTGACGACTGGTACAACTCTTTATTAAGCAATAATAATTAATTATACAAGGAGGGGCAGCCATGCCTTTGACCAATACACAATATGCCTCTATTATGAGACTGTATGATGATATTAAAACTGCCAACAGGCGTATGCAGAGTGACCGTTATAACGAAGTCACTGCCCTGTGCCCTGATATTGCCGTTATTGATTCTGAGATTATTGACCTGTCTGTGAAAACTGCCAGAGCGCGTATAGAAGCTGACTCATCGGACACGAATACTGATGAATTAACTTCCAGCCTTAAGTCACTTAATGAAAGAAAAGTGGCTGCCCTGGCCTCAATAGGCAAGCCCGCTGATTATCTTGATGATATATTTACATGTCCTTACTGCAAGGATTCCGGTTATGTTAACGGTAAACGCTGCATATGTTTTAATAAGAAGGCTATTGACCTTATATATAAGGACTCTAATCTCAAGAATATAACTGCTGATGAGAACTTTAATACATTTTCTCTTAGCTGGTACAACAACACTGATGTTGATCCTGCAACAGGGCTCACACCTTATATTAATATGCAGAAAGTTCTCAAAGTATGTCACGATTTCGTTGATAACTTTGATAATACATTTTCTAATCTTTTGTTTATCGGACAGACCGGTGTTGGAAAGACTTTTCTTTCTAACTGTATTGCAAGGGCGCTTATGGACTCCTGCCACAGTATTATTTATCTTACTGCCGGTGAGTTCTTTGATTCTTTCAAGAGCGATGATTTTAAGGAGTTTGGAAGTTCCAAGTTTGACACTTCATTTTTTGTTGAGTGTGACCTTCTTATTATTGACGACCTTGGAACAGAGAAAGCTTCAGATTATAATTTTTCTAATCTGTTTAATACTATTAATGAAAGGCTTCTTAGAAGAAAGAGTATTATTATATCTTCTAACCTTGAGATGCCTGATATTGAGACAAGGTACTCACAGAGAATTTTCTCAAGACTTGTAAGTGCCTATTCAATTTTAAGACTCTTTGGAGATGATATCCGCTGTATGAAGAAATTATCACCAACTAAAAGGTCTTAACGATTATTTATGTCAAATATATCATTGACTTATTTCGCGTCAATGTTTATATTTTTATATGTATGTTTAATTATTATACTTTTATGGAGGATTATTTATTATGCCACGTGATGAAAGACACACAGAAACTATTCCCTACGGAACTTTAGGTATTATCCCATTAGCAAGCTGCACTGAAATGGGTAAGAAAGTTGACGAGTACCTTGTAAAGTGGAGAGAGCAGCGTCAGAATGAGAATACTTCTACCCTTAATTTTGCAGGATATAAGAGAGACAGTTATATTGTTAACGCTAAGACTCCTAGATTCGGTTCAGGAGAAGGAAAGGGCGTTCTTGTAGATTCTGTCCGTGGTCATGACTTATATATTATGCTTGATGTCTGCAACTACAGCCTTGAATATACTGTTTGCGGTTTCAAGAACCATATGTCTCCTGATGATCACTATGCTGACCTCAAGAGAGTTATTGCTGCTGCAGGTGGTAAGGCAAGAAGAATTAATGTAATCATGCCTTTCCTTTATGAATCAAGACAGCACAAGAGAACAGGAAGAGAATCTCTTGACTGTGCACTTATGCTTCAGGAACTTACAGATATGGGCGTTGAGAATATTATTACTTTCGATGCACATGACCCTAGAGTACACAATGCTATTCCTCTTAAGGGATTTGAATCTGTATCATGCACATACCAGTTTATCAAGTATCTCCTTCTTAATGTGGACGACCTTCACATCGACAGCGAGCATATGATGGTTATCAGCCCGGATGAAGGCGGTATGGGACGTGCAATTTACATTGCAAACGTACTCGGTCTGGATATGGGTATGTTCTATAAGAGAAGAGACTACACCAGAGTTGTTAACGGACGAAATCCGATCGTTGCTCACGAATTCCTGGGTACCAGCGTAGAAGGCAAGGATATGATCATCATCGATGACATGATTTCCTCCGGCGAAAGCGTACTCGAAGTTGCATCCGCATTAAAGCAGCGCGGTGCCCGTAAGATCTTCATCTGCACCACCTTCGGTCTGTTCACAAGCGGTATGGAGAAATTCGACAAGGCTTATGCATGCGGCAATATCAACCGTGTCCTGACCACCAACCTGATTTATCAGCCTGAAGAGCTGTTAAAGCGGGAGTGGTACGTCAACTGTGATATGAGCAAATACGTTGCTTATCTGATCGATACCTTGAACCATGATACTTCCATCAGCGATCTGCTCGATCCCAACGATAAGATCCAGGCTGCTGTCGCAAAGTATAAAAAAGGACTGGCTTTAGATAACGACGACTGAGTCAGATAAAAAATTGAGCTGAACAATATTGTTCAGCTCCTATTTTTTCTGTGCAAAATGTCTCTAAATGGAGGATTTATGAAAATCGTAGTAATTGACGGTCAGGGCGGCAGAATCGGCAGTCTTGTGACTGCCCGCCTCCGTAAAGAGCAGCTGCCCAACTGTGAACTGTATGCCATTGGCACCAACGCAACCGCAACCGCTGCCATGCTCAAAGCCGGGGCTGACTTCGGTGCAACCGGAGAAAATCCCGTGCTTGTTGCCTGCCGGGATGCGGATTTTATCATCGGTCCCCTCGGCATTTTGTCCGCAGACTCCCTGCTTGGGGAAGTGACGCCCGCCATGGCAGTCGCCGTCGGACAGAGCCATGCCCAGAAGCTTTTGCTTCCGGTCAACCGCTGCAACAACCACATCATCGGAACCGCCGATCTGTCCGTATCCCAGCTGATCGACGAAACGATCAAGTTTCTGAAAAAGAGTCTTTAAAGCAACAATAGAATGCACGCTCTGCGAGCATTCTATTGTCATGAATAAAAGTTACAGTTCACTCGTGGTTTTTGCGAATGGTGCGAGTGAACTGTAACATTTTTTCTTTTATCCCACAATTCTCCGAATTGTCAGAATCGGCTTATAATTCGCATATCCATACTTAATTCCTGTTCTCGCTGTGCTGGCATGCACGATTCGTCCGCCGCCCAGATACAGCGCCACATGGCCTGCATAGCAGACGATGTCGCCTGCCTGAGCAGCTTCATAGGAAACCTCGCGTCCTGCACTTCTCATAGCAGCAGAGTTTCTCGGCAGGCCGTATCCATACTGCCTGTACACTGCCCAGATAAATCCGGAGCAGTCCGCACCGTTTGTCAGGCTCGTTCCGCCCGCTACATACGGGTTTCCGACGAACTGGCAGGCATACGCTGCAATGTCGCTTCCACTCGATCCGCTCGCAGGAGGAACGGTCTTTAAGCCGCCCGAAGAACTGCCGGAGCTACTGCCTGAGGAAGAGGAGCTGTCGGAGCTGCTTGAGCGATTGGAGCTACTGTCAGAAGCGCCGGAATCGCTGCTCTTTGCAGCTTTTTCTTTCGCCTCGGCTTCCGCCTTTGCTTTTTCTTCCGCCGCTTTTTTCGCAGCCTCCTCGGCTTTCCGGCGCTCTTCCTCGGCCTTGATGATTGCGTTTTCTTCCTCGTCCAGCTTTGCCAGCTCGGAATTCTGCTGTTTGATTAACGCTTTATATGCCGCAGCTTCCTGCTTCGCTTTCGCAATCTGCGCGTCGAAATCGTTCGACTGGGTCTTTTTCTCATCGATCATCTGCTGCATGGAAGCCTGTTCCTCTTCCAGCTCATATTTCTGCGTTTCCAGGTCGCTCTTTTTATCTTCCAAATCGTTCTTTTTCTGTGCAACCTCTTCTTTAATCAGGATGTAGCGGTTGAGCATCTGTTTATCGTACTCATACAGCTTCTCCACATAATTCGCCTGATTGAGCATGCCGCTCCAGTTGGAGGCGTTGCTCAGGATCTCGATATAGCTGGTATCGCCCTTTTCATACAGGTAACGGAGACGCTTCTTCATTGCAAGATACTGTGCATCCTCCTGCGCCTTCGCCGCATCATAGTCCTCCTGCGCCTTTACGATCTGCTTTTCGGTATCGCTGATCTGATCCTGCATCAGACTTACGCTGGCGATGACCTCTACCAGCTGGGAATCCAGCTCCTGTATTTCTTCCTCCAAAGCGTCCTGCTGCCCTTCCAGACTGCTGACCTTGCTCTGGCTCTGCTTATACTGACTCTGCGTGCCCTGCTGCTCGCTCTTTTTCTGTTCCCGTTCCTGCTGAATTTCTTCCCGTGTCTTTGCCTGCACATAGACAGGCTGTATTCCAATCGCTGCCGCAAGCATAACTGCTGCTATTTTTTTCCAGTGATGATTTCCCATCCGTATCTTCCTTTTTCTGTATTCTGGTACAGCGTTTCGTAAATAACTATACCAATCGCGTAGGATGTGGATTCGAGTGTG
>ENA-ORSC01000012-ORSC01000012.1-human-gut-metagenome-genome-assembly--contig:-NODE-12-length-163529-cov-43.021190_pt1 | contig 163529 bp, 158 predicted proteins | sample MGYA00242178_ERZ509140 | MGnify/ENA primary metagenome ERZ509140 (study PRJEB26280, sample SAMEA2338681) | human gut metagenome | biome: human gut; feature: human-associated habitat; material... | reverse complement strand
CTTTGCCCACACCCACGACCTTTGAAAAGGTCGACCAAACTTTTATAATTGCTTGGCTAAACTGTGAGTTAAACCAATATTTAAATAAGCTGCAAATGTTACCCATTTTATCATTAAAATTATAAGTAACCATAAAAGTATTGTCAATACGATAGGGAATAGAAAATCAGGGGGTGTGAGTGGAGGTTTATTAGCATTTTTAAAACTCTCCATTCCCATCATTGTAATTAATCCGGATAAACCTCCAATGCCAAGACTTATAGCCAGACTGATTGAAAGTTGTTTATAATTAATTTGTGTACACTTGACATATTGTTCACCTCAAAAAAATGCTCCTGTTCTATTTTATGAACAGGAGCATTTTTTATTTGGGAATTAGAAAGTAAGGAGAATTAATAAAAAGATTTAAATAATTTATGAATTAAAATTACTGGTAATCGCAAACATTTACCCATGAGAGTAAGAATTCACGCTCTTCCTCTTTGCCCTTAACTGACTGGGAAGCAGCTACAATCGGTAACCATTCCTGTACATACTGGCGAGCAGTATCAGTCTTGTCACAGAATAACTTAATATACTTTTCAGCAAGTTCATCCTGCTTGTTAAGTTTAAATAAGAGATATGTTCTTGCAGCATCAGCAGAGCCGTTGCCTTGTGTTGCATGTGACCAGTCGAGAATATATGGTGTGCCGTCAGCAGTAATAATTATGTTACTTGGGTTAAAGTCACCGTGGCAAACCTTTGTATGTTTAGGCATACCGTGTAAACGGGTAGAAAGCTCATATCTTGTTGTAGCGTCAAGACCTGTTTCGGAAATTTTACGCTGCATTTTATCTTTAAGTTTGTTAAGTAATGGAGCTTTCTTTGATAAAACTTCCATCTGCAAATTTACAAATAACTCAAGATATTCGTCTGTCTTTTCAGGATTTTCTTCCATAAGTTGAGCAAGTGTTTTACCCTCGATGTAATCGGAAATGATTGCCCACTTTCCGTCAATTTTAGTTACTTCCTGTAAAGACGGAATATTAAGACCTGTTTCTTCTACACGAGCCTGATTAAGTGCCTCGTTGAGTATATCTGATTTTGGGAAAGATTCGTCAAAAACCTTAATGGTCTTATCGCCATCTTTATATATAACCTTATTCTTTCTTTCGGCAAGAATTGTTTCAAATTTCATAAAAGTCATTCCTTTCAATAAAAAACTAAGCAATTTCTCTTTTGCTTTGGTTATATTATACAACAACTTTATGCTTAGGTATAGAGGTAAAATAACAGAAGTTTTAATAAATTCTTTGGTTAATTAGACAATATAATTTTACTGTTTTTGTATGAGTGAATAAAAAATAACACCATAATTGAGCGTATATAACAAAAATTATGTTAAATTATTAACTAAACTATTGATAAAAACTTAACAATGTTTTGTGCATATTGACAATTTTTTAACGATAAATATTTAACAATTAGATTATGGTTTAGCAAATTGTTTCGACAGGTAATTATAAAAGTTTGGTCGACCTTTTCAAAGGCCGTGGGTGTGGGCAAAGCCCACAAATACTTTCCGCTTACGCAATCTGACGATATCCGAACAGCTCGCTGTTCGGCGGCTTGAACACAATGGCGTTAGCCTTTAAAAATGCGATAGCAACTAGAAAAGAAATTCGTTATTTCATTAATAAAATATAGTTTTTTTAGTGGCTGTCGCTTGTTTTAACAAACTTGGTTTTAGCACGCAAACAGCGTGGCTGTTTGCGTGCTGATAATTGTTATATCGGAAGATTTTATGGGCGCTGCCCATACCCGCAATTTTTGAAAAAATTGAGTAAACTTTTTTGCTTTTTGGGAGGATAATTTAGCGTTAGCTAAATTTCAATCCCCGACCGACATTCCGCTAAACCATAATTTATAAATAGAACCTAAAAAAATCCCCCGTGGGAAACCACGGGGGAGAAGTAACGAAATAATTTATCTATTAAACTGTCTCGCTGTTGTTGCCATAATAAGCATTGAGGTACATCTGCTTGATTTCCTTGAAGAGTGGGTATCTTGGGTTAGCGCCTGTGCACTGATCGTCGAATGCCTGCTCTGTCATATCGTCAAGTCTTGCAAGGAAGTCAGCTTCATCGATACCGTACTCCTTGATTGAGTTCTTAATACCAACTCTTGCCTTAAGGTCATTGACAGCCTTAATGAGGTTCTCAACGCTTTCAGCATCGTCCTTACCGCCAAGACCGAGGAATCTTGCTACTTCAGCGTAACGAGCCTGTGTCTTTGGATGATCATACTGTGGGAATGTACCCATCTTAGCAGGAGTTTCTACAGAGTTGAAACGGATAACCTGCTCAAGCATAAGGGCATTAGCAATACCGTGTGGAATGTGGTGGAAAGCACCGAGCTTATGAGCCATTGAGTGACATACACCGAGGAATGCGTTAGCAAATGCCATACCTGCCATTGTAGCACCGTGAGCAACTTTCTCACGAGCAAAAGGCTCATTCATACCATTGTCGTAGCAAGCAGGGAGATACTTAAAGATAACTTCAAGGGATCTGAGTGCAAGACCATCTGTGAAGTCTGTAGCCATCATTGAAGCATAAGCCTCAAGAGCATGGCTGACAGCATCAATACCGGAAGCAGCTGTAAGACCCTTAGGACCGCTCATCATATTGTTAGCATCTACGATAGCCATATTTGGCATGAGCTCGTAGTCAGCGAGTGGGTACTTAACGCCTGTTTCCTGATCTGTGATAACTGCGAATGGTGTTACCTCAGAACCTGTACCTGAAGATGTTGGAACAGCGATGAAGTAAGCCTTTTCACCCATCTTAGGGAATGTGTAAACTCTCTTACGAATATCGCAGAAACGCATAGCCATATCCTGGAAGTCTGCTTCCGGATGCTCATAGAGAACCCACATAATCTTACCGGCATCCATTGCTGAACCGCCGCCGAGTGCGATGATTACATCAGGCTCAAACTTACGCATAGCCTCTGCACCCTTCTGAGCAGAGATAAGTGATGGATCAGGCTCAACATCAGCAAATGTTGTGTAAACAATGCCCATCTCATCAAGTTTATCTGTGATTGGCTTTGTATAACCATTCTTGTAAAGGAATGAGTCAGTTACGATAAATGCTCTCTTCTTACCCATAACATCCTTGAGTTCCTGAAGAGCAACAGGCATACAGCCTCTCTTAATATAAACCTTCTGTGGTGCTCTGAACCAAAGCATATTTTCTCTCCTCTCGGCTACTGTCTTAATGTTGATAAGGTGCTTGATACCTACGTTCTCTGAAACTGAGTTACCGCCCCATGAGCCGCAGCCGAGTGTAAGAGATGGTCTAAGCTTAAAGTTGTAGAGGTCACCGATACCACCCTGTGAAGATGGTGTGTTTACGAGAATACGGCAAGTCTTCATACGGCCTGCAAACTCGTCAATCTTAGCTCTATCGTTAACAGCATCAACATAGAGGGAAGATGTATGACCGTAACCGCCGTCAGCAACGAGCTGCTCAGCCTTAGCAAGTGCATCTTCAAAGTCCTCTGCCTTGTACATAGCAAGTACAGGAGAAAGCTTCTCGTGTGCAAACTCTTCGCTGATGTCAACGCTTTCAACTTCACCGATAAGAATCTTTGTTTCTTCAGGAACTGTTACACCTGCAAGAGCAGCAATTGTAACAGGCTTCTGACCAACGATCTTAGCGTTAAGTGCGCCGTTGATGATGATAGTCTTTCTTACCTTCTCTGTCTCTTCGTCGTTAAGGAAATAGCAACCACGAGCCTTAAATTCCTTTTTAACCTTTGAATAAATCTTCTTTTCAACGATAACTGACTGCTCTGAAGCACAAATCATACCGTTATCGAATGTCTTTGAGTGAATAATTGAGTTTACAGCAAGGAGAATATCTGCTGATTCGTCAATAATTGCAGGAGTGTTACCTGCACCAACGCCGAGAGCTGGCTTACCTGATGAGTAAGCAGCCTTAACCATGCCAGGACCACCTGTAGCAAGGATGCAATCAGCTTCCTGCATAAGCATATTTGTAAGCTCAAGGCTTGGAATGTCAATCCAGCTGATAATGCCCTCTGGAGCACCTGCAGCTACAGCAGCCTCAAGAACAACCTTAGCAGCCTCAATTGTGCTCTTCTTAGCACGTGGGTGTGGGCTGATGATGATACCGTTTCTTGTCTTTAAGCAGATAAGTGTCTTAAATATAGCTGTTGATGTTGGGTTTGTTGTTGGAATAACTGCAGCGATAACACCGATTGGCTCTGCAATCTTCTTAATACCGAAAGATTTGTCCTCTTCGATTACGCCACATGTCTGAACATTTTTATAAGCATTGTAAATGTACTCAGAAGCGAAGTGGTTTTTGATAACCTTATCTTCAGCTACGCCCATGCCTGTTTCTTCAACAGCCATTTTAGCGAGTGGGATTCTCATCTTGTTAGCTGCGGATGCTGCTGCAAGGAAAATCTTGTCAACCTGTTCCTGTGTGTAGGTTGCGAAAATCTTCTGAGCTTCTTTAACTTTTGCTAAAGCTGCCTCAAAAGTCTCTGCGTTTTCTACGATCGGATACTCTTTTGTGCTCATTAAATCTACCTCTTATCTTGCATTTTGTATTTTATTCAGCAAAAAGCTGAAAATGGATGACTTATTCTTCAACAGCTTTAAATTCAAGCTTGTTGGTTTTTCCGTTGGTTTTTACATAGTTTTCTGCGTAAGAACCCTTTGGAGCATTTATTGTAACAGTGTTTGCGTTATCACAAACGCTGTATTCAGACATTTTAGTTACATTGGCAGGAATGTCAATTTCTGTAATGGCAGGGCACTGATAAAAAACATATTCTCTGATTTCTTCAAGACTGCCTGATTCGATAGTTACTTTTTTAACTCCCGAACCCTGGAAAGTGAAAAGACCAAGGTCTGTTACCGAACCCGGAACTGTAACTTCTTCAAGTGAAGTACAGAGGAAAAATACATTATTGCCTAATGTTTTAAGATTTTTGGAAAGTGTAACCGACTTAAGATTTGTACATGACTGGAAAGCATGACCCTCAATCTCAGTTACCGTATCGGGAATTGTTACACTCTCAATGTCCTTTTCGCTGAAAGCGTTAGGACCTATTGATGTTACTTTATAGTTGTTATAGGTATCCGGAATAACAATATTTTTTTCGTTACCTGTGTACTCTGTTACCATAAGCTCATTGCTGTTTACAATGTAATAACCAAAGCCGTTGTCTGTAAGGTCAGGCTTTGTAGCTTCAATGGTATAGCCGGGTTCGTTTTTATTCGAACAGCCGCAGCCTGCAAGGCTGAACACCATTGTTGCACACATTGCACCTGCAATAAGTGCGCATATTATTTTTTTCATAATTTGAAGGATCCTTTCAAACTTATACTGATACTGATTTTCTAATTTTCAGTAATACCATTTTAACATCTTTGTTAAATATTTGTCAATGTTTTTTTCGTTTTTTTTTCGCTTTTTGTTACTTTTATCGCATTACATAATAAATTAGTATTGAGGTATGCTGTATTCTTACATATTCGACAAAATAATAAGAAATTATTTCTAATTACAAATTAAGAATAAAGGCTTAAATACTTGAATGTCTTTAAAATGGTAATTTAAAATACCATAAAAAAACAACTAATTTTCTAAAATTTTAAAATCAATTGTATATAGATAAAAAATACATAAATATTATAGATAAATACTAAAATATGTAAATAATGACAAAACTGTTGCTACTGTTATAATATTAACAATACCGTCTTGAAATTTAAAGCAAAAGTGCTAAAATATATGGTGGAAAATTTTTAATATTTCCTATATTAATATGTATAGGAAGAAGGGGCGCACTATGGATTTAATGCTTATTCTAAGAAATCTTGCCATAATCCTTGTTGCTGCTAAGCTTTGCGGACTTCTTGCCCGTAAGCTCAAAGCACCGCAGGTTGTTGGCGAAATCATTGCCGGCCTTATTATCGGACCTTCACTGCTTAACCTTGTAGTTAAGGACGATTTTATTTCAGGTATGGCAGAAATCGGCGTAATTTTACTTATGTTCTCGGCAGGTTTGGGAACAGACCTTAAGGAGCTTGTAAAAACAGGACCTGTTGCATTGTTGATTGCTTTGTCAGGTGTTGCTGTTCCTCTTGTAGGCGGTATGCTTGTTTATATGGGCTTTGGATTCGGTACTCCGGATACACGGCTTTACGAAGGCATATTTATGGGTACTGTTCTTGCGGCAACATCGGTTAGTATTACCGTACAGGCTCTTAAGGAAATGGGACATCTGAAAGGAAAGGTAGGCACAACGATACTTTCTGCTGCGATACTTGACGATATTATAGGTATTATTCTTCTTACCGTAGTTATCGGCTTCAAGAGCCCTGATGTTTCACCTGTTGATGTTTGCATCAAGACAATTCTTTTCTTTGTACTTGCAATTGTACTTGGTTTTGCACTTTACTTCCTCTTTAAATGGATCAGCAAGCACTGGCCTCATTCAAGAAGAATTCCGATTTTCGGACTTGTTCTTTGTTTTGCGGCAGCTTATTGTTCGGAAGAATTCTTTGGTATTGCCGATATTACAGGTGCTTATGTAGCAGGTATTATTCTTTGTAACATCAATGATGCGGGTTATATTGAAAGAAAAATGGACATCAGTTCATATATGATCTTCGGACCTATTTTCTTTGCAAGCATCGGTTTACAGACAAGTTTTGATAACTTTAATATGCAGATATTATGGTTCTCAATCGCTCTTGTTGCTGTAGCTCTTGTAACCAAAATTATCGGCTGCGGCGGTATGGCAAAAATTTGTAAGTTCAATATGACGGATTCGCTTAAAATCGGTGTAGGTATGATGAACCGCGGTGAGGTTGCTCTTATTGTTGCGCAAAAGGGACTTGACGCAGGTCTTATGGACGCTAAGTTCTTTACAGCTGTAATCATTCTCATTATTGTTTCTTCAATTCTTACTCCTATCCTTTTGAAGGTTCTCTATGCAAAGTGGCCTGACAAAAAAGACAGTGTAATTGAAAACGAAAGGAAACTTGCTCAGGAATGTGTAGGTGCAACTTACAATATTTCTGACAATGATTTCGAACATGATGAAAAATAATTTTATTATTACAAATTCAGCCGTACTCGTCAGAGTGCGGCTTATTTGTTGCCTCGTGTTTAATAAATAATTATATTTACAATTATTTCAAAATGTTACAAAAATTTACTTGATTTGTAATCTAAATGCGAATTAAAATTCTGATATTGAATTATAATAGCGTTTTTATTGTGCTTTTTAACAAAAAAGGAGAGGAATGCTAAACTAGGGGTTGATTTTTTCTTGAATATCTGCTATAATTATTACAAATTTGTTAATAAGTGTAATTTTGATGTAATTATTACACCTGACACAATTTGGAGGTAATACAATGCAGCGAAGTAAGAAAATTGCTTCTGTGCTGTTGAGTGTAACAATGCTTTCGGGTGCGTGCGCAGTCGCAGGCAGTACTACAGCTCATGCATCAGGCACAGGTGCAGGTCTTGCAGAGTGGGCGCTCAATGCATATTACAGCGGTTGGAGCTATGTTTACGGCGGAGCTACTCCGGGTACCGTAGATTGTTCCGGTCTTATTTATTCCTATTGCGGAGGCAACGCAAGAGGTGGAGATTCACAGCTGTATGCATCAAGCGCAAGTGGATATGTCAGCAACGGTATTCCACGAATACACGGACTCGGTCTTCATATGGATGGTCATGTCGGTGTATATATCGGCGACGGTATGGCAGTTGACGCAAGAAACGATGACGAAGATGTATGCTATGACACCGTAGATTATATGGGGTGGACGCAGTGGTACAAGGTAGGCGCTATTGACTACATAGAAAACGGTTGGGAAGAGTTCAACGGAGATTATTATTACTATGAAAACGGCGAATACATTGTAGATACATCAAGAACAATTGACGGCACTACATATTACTTTGATTCAAAGGGCAGATCAAGCAATACTCCGTCAGATCCGTCTTCTTCAAATTCTTCCGACAATTCTTCTTCAAGTTCAGACAACAACTCTTCAAACAACACGGTTGACGATTCTTCAACTGACAGCGACAACAGCAGTTCGACTGAAGAGGTAAAAGAAGAAACACCTACAGAGCCTGTTCTTTACAGAAACGGCGATGAGGGTGACGAAGTAACGAAGATTCAGGAAAGACTTAAGGAGCTTGGCTACTATGATGGCGAAGTAAACGGTAAGTTTGACGATGCAACAGAGGCAGCTTACATTCAGTTCCAGCAGGCAGCAGGAGTAGATGTTGACGGTATTTCAGGTACAGACAGAGATATTCTTTACTCGGAAGATTGTCCTACCTATGCCGATGTTCAGGCAAAACTTGCTGAACAGACACCTACATATCAGTTGGGCGATCAGAGTAACTCAGTTCTCACAATTCAGAACAGACTTGCTATTCTCGGTTTCTTTAATGAAATAGCTACCGGCTACTTCGGAGAAACAACAGTACAAGCGGTTGAGGCATTCCAGCTTGCAAATAATCTTGAAGCTACAGGTATTGTGGATCAGGATACATATCAGGCAATGTTCTCGGCAACAGCACTTTCAAGCAACGGTTCCGCACTTGCTTCTACAGTAAGCTACACGGGTCCGTATGCAATGCCGCAGGTAGGTTCATCACAATTTGTTTTGCAGAATACACAAAATCAGGATTATACACATTCAGCCGCAGTTGTAGCGCAGGCTGCAAATAAGGTTACAAAGGCTGCACTTTCAAATACATCAGCCAATACACCTGCTATTATTTCGGCAGTTGTAAAGCGCAATCTTAATGTTGGTCTTTGGTTTGTGGTAGTTCTTGCTTTACTTTCGATTTTTGGCGGTGTATATATTATTAAAAATATTAAGGCTTCAAAAAAAGCCCGCCGTACAAGAGCGAGAAGCAAAAAAGCATATACAAGAGTAAAAACCGAGGCTCGTTACTGGTAAAAAATTAAGCCGTATCTTATGGTTGTCCATATGATACGGCTTTTGTATTGCAAAAAACTTTACAGTGTGGTATTATTAACATAGGAAGTGATTATTATGGATAAAGATTTAATTAAAAGAATAAATGAACTTGCAAAGAAAAAGAAAACACTCGGACTTAATGCCGAAGAACAGGCAGAACAGAAACAGCTTTATGCCGTGTATCTTGCTGAAATCAGAGAACAGTTTGATAATACTCTCGATAATGTAAGTATTAAACAGGAGGACGGTTCGGTTGTTCCGTTTAAATCCGCCGCCAAAAAGAAAACAAAAGAAGATAATAAATCAGAATAATTTATATTTTATATCAATAATTAAAAATTTAGGTTCTATTCTAAATGCGGAATACTTTTTCAAAATTATTTAATCTTAACTGTGTGCTAAACCATAAATTAATTACAATTTTTGATAAAAAACAGGGTTGATTCTATTTTCTGAATCAACCCTGTAATTATTTTTATTAATCGTCAAGACAATTGTCAAGTCTTTCAATAATATTCTGCTTATCCATATGCTGACCGATAAATACAAGTTTGGTTTCACGGTCGCCGTATTTTTCATCCCAATGCTCTTCAATATCAGGATACTCTTTAAAGTATTTCTTCTGCTCGCTCTTAGGGAATGCAGCAAGCCATTTGCCGTTTTCTGTAGCGGTAATCTGTACGCCTGCCTGCTCAAATACATAGAGGTAATCTCTCTTGTCTTTATCGGAGAACCAAAGAATACCCTTTGCACGAACAACGCCCTTTGGCCAATTGTTTACAAATTCCTGTAATTTTTCCTGATTGAATGGACGGCGGCTGTGGTACACAAAAGTACAGATACCGTACTCTTCGTCATCGTCACCGTGGTGGTGATGGTGGCAGCAGTGACCGTGCTCGTGGTCGCAGTGAGAGTGATCTTCGTCATCATGATGATGGTGATGCTCATGCTCGTCTTCATCGTGGTGATGATGCTCATGCTCGTCCTCGTCGTGGTGATGATGTTCGTGTTCATCCTCATCATGATCGTGATGCTCGTTTTTCTCGTCTTCGTCCTTATCGTAAGCCTGTGCCCAGCCTGCTGAACCCGCAGTTTCTTCAAAATCATAAAGATTTGTATTGAGAATGTCGCCAACGCTTACCTTACCGTAGTTAGCCTCAATAATTTTAGCCTTTGGCTGAAGAGTTCTAATCATAGCCTTAACTCTGCCGAGCTGCTCCTCATTTACCATATCAACTTTGTTGAGAATGATAGTAGAACAGAACTCAATCTGCTGAATAACAAGGCTTTCAATGTCTTCTTCGTCAACATCGTCTTTAAGAAGATTGTCGCCGCAGCCAAACTCTGTAGCCATTCTGAGTGCGTCAACAACAGTTACAATGTTGTCAAGACGGCAGATAGCAGGAGTGCCTTCCTCTTCGTCACCCTCAAGTACAGCAATAGACTGTGCAATAGGGAGCGGCTCGCAGATACCGCTTGCCTCAATGAGAATATAATCAAATTTACCTGACTTTACAAGTTCTGCAATCTGATTGATAAGGTCAACCTTAAGTGTACAGCAAATACAGCCGTTTGAAAGCGGAACAAGGTTGTCATCTTTTTGAGTAACAACGCCTGCTTTCTGAATAAGTTCAGCGTCAATATTAACTTCGCCTATATCATTTACGATAACGGCACATTTGTAGCCCTCCTGATTGCCGAGGACATGGTTGATAAGTGTAGTTTTACCGGAACCAAGATAACCTGTAAGAAGTGTTACAGGAATTGGAAGCTTTGGTTTTGCCATATATGTCATTTCCTTTCAAGAATAATTTTCTACGAATGGAATAATAGCACAACAGAATTATTTTGTCAAGTAGTTACGAGTTAGTTATGGCTAATTAAGTTGATATTTTTACAATTATTAATAAAAATTACTATAATAAAAAGGAGAGAGGAAAGCCTCTCTCCATAATAATTATATCAGTTCTCCGGAACATTCGGAAGACCGTCAAAGCCTTTCTGGAGTTCCTCGTCTGTCGGAATATAGTCGCTCATAAGACCGTCGTTAAACTTCTCATATGCAAGCATATCGAAGTAGCCTGTACCTGTAAGGCCAAAGAGAATAGTTTTTTCTTCGCCTGTTTCTTTACATTTGAGAGCCTCATCAATTGCAACTCTGATTGCATGGCTGCTTTCCGGAGCAGGGAGAATACCCTCAACTCTTGCAAATTGTTCTGCGGCAGCAAATACAGCTGTCTGCTCAACAGAAGTAGCCTCCATAAGACCGTCATGGTAAAGCTGTGAAAGTGTGCTGCTCATACCGTGGTAACGAAGTCCGCCGGCATGGTTAGCGGACGGAATAAATCCGCTGCCGAGTGTGTACATCTTAGAGAGCGGGCAAACCTTGCCAGTATCGCAGAAGTCATATGCAAACTTACCTCTTGTCAAGCTTGGACAAGATGCAGGTTCAACGGCAATAATTCTGTAATCAGCCTCACCTCTTAATTTTTCGCCTACGAACGGAGATATAAGACCGCCAAGGTTAGAACCGCCGCCGGCACAACCGATAATGATGTCAGGCTTAACATTGTATTTATCAAGAGCTTTTTTAGCCTCAAGACCGATAACCGACTGGTGAAGAAGTACCTGATTGAGCACACTGCCGAGTACATAACGGTATCCTTCTGTAGAAGTTGCAACTTCTACAGCCTCGGAAATTGCACAGCCAAGACTGCCTGTTGTGCCCGGGTGTTCCTTAAGAATTTTTCTGCCGACTGCAGTATCTGTAGACGGGGAAGGAGTAACACTTGCACCGTAAGTTCTCATAACTTCTCTTCTGAACGGCTTTTGTTCGTAAGATACTTTTACCATATATACCTTACAATCAAGACCAAAGTAAGAACAAGCCATTGAAAGGGCGGTACCCCACTGGCCTGCGCCTGTTTCTGTTGTAACGCCTTTAAGGCCCTGCTTTTTAGCATAATAAGCCTGTGCAATGGCAGAGTTTAATTTATGACTGCCGCTTGTATTGTTACCCTCAAACTTATAGTAAATCTTAGCAGGAGTACCGAGAGCTTTTTCGAGGAAATATGCTCTGATAAGCGGGGACGGACGGTACATTTTATAGAAATCCTGAATTTCCTGCGGAATATCTATGTATGCGTCTGTATCGTTAAGCTCCTGTGCTACGAGTTCTTTACAGAAAACAGGATAAAGCTCCTCTGCTGTCATTGGTTTTAATGTAGCAGGGTTAAGAAGAGGAGCAGGCTTGTTTTTCATATCTGCACGAACATTATACCATTGAGTAGGTATTTCACTTTCGTCAAGATAAATTTTATATGGAATCTTTGTATTTTCCATTGGTTTCAGCCTCCTAAATATCAATATTTATAATATTATAACATATTATTAGCCTCTTGTCATCACTTTTTATAGAAAATATTATTTCATAACATAATTAAAATAATTTTTTACGGGTATTTTACAAATAGGAGGTAAATAGCTTTACAAAAATTAACTAAACTAAGAGCGTACTCAAAAGAAGTACGATAATTATTTGAGGAGATTATATTTATGAAAAAAACAAGTACAAAATTATTATCGGTATTAGCAGCAGGCGTAATTATGGCAAGTGCATTTGCAGGCTGCGGCGGCAATTCTTCATCAACAGCATCAGGCGACAACTCAAGCAATGCCGATTCATCAAACACAAGTGCTTTTGATACAAGCAAATCACTTTCTGTTATTACAAGAGAGCAGGGCTCCGGTACTCGTGATGCTTTCGTAGAGCTTACAGGTGTTCTTGTTAAAGACGGCGACACAAAGACAGACACAACAAGAACCGACGCTGTTACAGTAAACGGCACAGAGGCTGTTATTACTAATGTAAAGGGTAATGACGCAGCAATCGGTTACATTTCACTCGGCTCACTTAACGACAGTGTTAAGGCTCTTAAGATTGAAGATGTTGACGCAACAGCAGAGAATGTAAAGTCAGGCGAATATAAAATCAGCCGTCCGTTTAACATTGCATATAAGGGTGACTTAAGCGGTGTTGCTAAGGACTTTGTAGATTATATCTTAAGCTCAGACGGTCAGGCAGTAATTTCTAAAGAGGGTTATGTTCCGGTATCTGAAAATGCAGCATATGCAGGAACAAAGCCGGAGGGCAAAATTACAGTTGCAGGTTCTTCTTCGGTATCTCCTGTAATGGAAAAACTTATTGAGGCTTACAAGCAGATTAATACAAAGGCAGAAATCGAACTCCAGACATCAGACTCATCGGCAGGTATGCAGTCTGCACTTGAGGGTACTTGTGACATCGGTATGGCATCAAGAGAGCTTAAGGATACAGAAACAGCTCTTGCATCAACAACAATTGCAAAAGACGGTATTGCGGTAATCGTAAATACAAACAATACTACAGAAAATCTCACAATGGATCAGGTAAAAGCTATCTACACAGGTGAAGCTAAGGTTTGGAGCGATATAACTAAATGAGATTAAGCAATATTAAAGAAAGGGCTATGCAGGGAGTTTTCTTCCTGACAGCCCTTGCCAGCATAGCGGCGGTTGTGCTTATTTGTATTTTCCTTTTCTACAACGGTGTTCCGGCAATGGCAGAAATCGGATTTTTTAATTTTATAGGCGGCACAGAATGGGCACCGACAAATGTTCCTGCAAGCTACGGCATCTTTACAATGATTATCGGCAGTATCTATGTTACGGCAGGCGCTGTTGTAATCGGTGTGCCGATCGGAATTTTAACAGCGGTTTTCCTTGCTCGTTTTTGTCCGAAACCGTTATATAAGGTTATAAAACCCGCAACAGAATTACTAGCAGGTATTCCGTCAATCGTTTACGGCTTTTTCGGACTTATGGTAATTGTACCGTTTATCAGAGATAACTTTGGCGGCGACGGTACAAGTTTGCTTGCGGCGTCAATAGTGCTCGGAATTATGATTTTGCCTACAATTATAGGCGTTTCGGAGTCGGCAATCCGTGCGGTGCCCGAAAATTACTACGAGGGTGCATTGGCACTCGGCGCAACAAGAGAGAGAAGTGTGTTCAAAACAATGCTTCCTGCCGCAAAGTCGGGTATTCTCGCAGGTGTTGTGCTTGGCATAGGCAGAGCTATCGGCGAAACTATGGCGGTTATCCTGATTGCAGGCAACCAGGTGCAGATTCCTACATCACTTACGGACGGTGTAAGAACGCTTACAGCAAATATTGTACTTGAGATGGGTTACTCAACAGGACTTCACAGACAGGCACTTATAGCAACAGGTGTAGTTTTGTTTGTGTTCATATTAATTATTACACTTTCAATGCAGGCAATTAAGAGCAGGAGTGAAAAGAATGGCTGATAACAATGAAATAAAGGCAATCAATAAAACAGGATTTGCCCAAAGATTAAGAGAATATAAAAGAAAGCCGCTCTCACTTGTATTGTTTATATTGGTTGTACTTGCAGCGGCAATATCAGTGCTTGCTCTGGTATTTTTAATTGTATATATTCTTGTAATGGGTGTTCCGCATATTACACCGGAGCTGTTTGCATGGGAATATAACAGTGATAATGTATCCTGTATGCATGCAATTATCAATACTGTTGTGGTAACTTTGCTTACCTTGGTAATTGCCGTACCGTTTGGCGTAGGTGCTGCGATTTACCTTGCGGAATATGCAAAAAGGGGCAACAAGTTTGTAAAACTTATCAGAACTATGGCAGAAACTCTTTCGGGTATTCCGTCGATTGTTTACGGTTTGTTCGGTATGTTATTCTTTGTAACTACTTTGCAGTGGCGACTTTCATTGCTTGCAGGTTCTTTTACACTTGCAATTATGGTATTACCGACAATTATGAGAACTACAGAGGAAGCTTTGCTTTCTGTTCCCGACTCGTACCGAGAGGGCAGTTACGGACTTGGCGCAGGCAAGCTGAGAACAATTATAAAAATAATTCTTCCGAGTGCAATGCCGGGTATTCTTGCAGGTATAATTCTTGCAGTCGGCAGAATAGTCGGAGAAACTGCGGCTCTTTTATATACATCGGGTTCGGCGTCGGGTCTTGCAAAAGGTCTTATGTCTTCGGGCAGAACGCTTGCTATTCATATGTATGTACTTGCAAATGAGGGATTGCATACAGATCAGGCTTGGGCAACAGCGGTTGTATTGCTTGTGCTTGTACTTTTAATAAATACGCTTTCGGCATTTATCGCCAAAAAGCTTACAAGTAAAAATAAGTAAGAGTGGAAGGAAAATAAATGGATAAGTTTACAATTAAGGATATGAACCTGTATTACGGCAAATTTCACGCATTAAAGTCTGTAAACTTTAATATGGAGGCAAACCGTATTACAGCTTTTATCGGCCCGTCGGGATGCGGTAAATCAACGCTCCTGAAATCACTTAACAGAATGAATGATTTGGTTGAGGGTTGTAAAATTACAGGTGATATCCGTCTTGATAACGAGGATATTTACGGCAAAAATATGGATGTAAATGTTCTCAGAAAAAGAGTGGGTATGGTTTTTCAAAAAGCAAATCCGTTTCCTATGAGCGTGTATGATAACATAGCTTTCGGTCCGAGAACACACGGTATAAGAAGCAGAAGAGAGCTTGACGAAATCGTAGAGCAGTCTTTGAAAGATGCCGCTATCTGGGATGAACTTAAGGACAGACTTAAAAAGAGCGCACTCGGTCTTTCGGGCGGTCAGCAGCAGCGTCTTTGCATTGCAAGAGCGCTTGCGGTAAAGCCTGAAGTTTTACTTATGGACGAGGCAACATCTGCACTTGACCCTATTTCCACAGGTAAAATCGAGGAACTCTGTATGAAGCTTAAAGATAAATATACCATTATTATGGTTACACATAATATGCAGCAGGCAATGAGAATTGCTGATAATACGGCATTCTTCCTGCTTGGCGAAATGATAGAATGCACTGATACGGCTACCTTGTTTTCTACTCCAAAGGATAAGCGTACAGAGGAATACATTACAGGAAGGTTCGGCTAATGAGAGAGTATTTTGATTTGGAATTAAAAGCACTGAACGATAAACTCATTGAAATGGGCGCTTTGGTTGAAGGTGCAATAAAAAATACGATAACCATTATTACAAACGGTGAATACGATAAACTTGAAACATCAAGAATTATTGAAGAAAAAATCAATACGATGGAGAGAGAAATACAAAACTATTGTTTAAATCTCCTCCTTTTACAGTCGCCTGTTGCAGGTGACTTAAGAACGGTATCTGCGGCTCTTAAGATGATTACCGACCTTGAAAGAATCGGCGATCAGGCTATTGACATTGCGGAAATGTCAACTTATTTGAAAGACTGCGAAAATATTTATTCAATGACTCATCTTTCTGAAATGGCAGAGCGTTCTTCAAATATGGTAACAACGGCTATTGACGCTTTTGTTAAAAAAGACTTGAAACTTGCAAAGACCGTAGCTACTATGGACGACGCAATTGATGACCTTTTCAATAAGGTAAAACAAGAGGTTATCGATATTATAAACGCAAACAAAGAACTTGATCAGCAGGCTATAGATGTTTTGCTTATTGCAAAGTATTTTGAAAAAATCGGCGACCACGCAGAGAACATCGGTGAATGGGTTGTGTTTTCAATTACAGGAAAGACAGTATAACCTTTGATGATTTTTGTTGCAAATCAAGACTATTGTGATATAATTAGGTTTAAGGCGGAAGTATGTCTGCCTTAAATCTATATCGGGGAGTTAGAATTATATGTTAATTTATATTGTAGAAGACGATACAGACATCAGGGAGCTTGAAACCTACGCACTGAAAAACAGCGGTTATGAGGTTAAAAGCTTTGGAGAAAGCAAGAGTTTTTTTAAAGCGTGTGCAGAAATAAAGCCGCAGCTTGTTATTCTTGATGTAATGCTTCCCGATTTTGACGGATTGTCTGTACTTGAAAAATTAAGAAAAGACAAGTCTACAAAAAATATTCCGGTTATTCTTGTTACCGCAAAGTCAAGTGAGATGGATAAGGTAAAAGGACTTGATATGGGTGCCGACGATTACCTTACAAAGCCGTTCTCCGTACTTGAACTTATTTCAAGAGTAAGGGCGATTTTAAGACGCTGTACGGTAGAAGAAAAGCCCGAAACCGTGGAACTTGGCGGAATTGTTCTTGACGATTCAAAGCATATTGTAACTTCAAACGGAGAACAGTGCAGCCTTACATATAAGGAGTACGAATTGCTAAAATACCTGCTTAACAATAAAGGTATGGCGCTCACAAGAGAGAACATTATCATTAATGTTTGGGGTTACGATTTCGAGGGAGAGAGCCGTACGGTTGATATGCACATTACAACTCTAAGACAAAAACTCGGAGAATGCGGCAATCTTATTAAAACCGTGCGTAATGTAGGATACAAGGCAGGAGAATGATAAATGAAACTAAGAAAAATTCTTTTAAAAAGATTTATAATCACCGCTGGTGTATCCATTCTTTTGACGGCTGTTTTTTCAACAGCCGCTTTCTGGTTTATTTTTTCTTCTTCGGAAAAAACAACATTAAAAGATTATACAAATATAGCCGCAAATCTTTATAATAAAAACAGTAGCTATGAATTGTTGCACGATTTAAGTTCATCACGAATAAGAGTTACACTGCTCGACGGCAACGGAAATGTTCTTTTGGAAAGCGATGACGGCGTTGATGTTACAAAAATGGGAAATCACTCCAATCGTCCCGAATTTATAAATGCAATGAAAAACGGATACGGCGATGACAGCAGAAAATCAGAAACACTCGGCAATGTTACATATTATTATGCTGTAAAAACTTCAAACGGAAATGTTTTGCGATTGTCTGAAACTATGGAAAACGGCTACTCCATTTTTATGCACCTTGTTCCGATTTTGTTTGCCGTAATAATTATTGTATTTATTCTTTGCTGTGTGCTTTCAAAAATGTCAACGAAAAAAATTATTGCGCCTATAGAAAATCTCGAAAGCAATGTTGACGGCAATCAATATGAAGAATTAAGTTCAATTTCCCGCACCATTTCAAGTCAGCAAAAGCAGATTAACAAGCAGGTTTCACGCTTACAGCTTGAAAAAGACAGAATAGACACGCTTATTCAAAATATGTCCGAGGGCTTTATAATGCTTGATATGGATAAGAATATGCTTATGTGTAATCATTCCGCTTCAAAATATCTCGGCACGGATTCAGAGGGCACTGTTGGCGAAAGTCTTATTTCATTTTCACGCAATGAGGTTTTGTGCGAATGTGTTGACAAGGCTTTCAGCGGTGAACGCAGCAGTAATGAAGGCAATATAAACGGCAGAGTATTGCAGATAATTGCAAGTCCGGTGTATTCCAACAGCGAACAAAAAGGTGTAATCTGTCTTATAATTGATATTTCGGCTAAACGAAAAGCCGAAAAAATGAGGCGTGAATTTACCGCAAATGTTACCCACGAGTTAAAAACTCCGCTCACTTCAATTTCGGGTTATGCGGAAATTATAGAAAGCGGAATTGTTGCACCGGAAGATATTGAAAGATTTGCCGGAAAAATTCATAAAGAATCAGGCAGACTGCTTTCTTTGATTGGCGATATTATAGAGCTTTCCGAACTTGACGAAAACACAAGACCCGTAAATTACGATAAGGTCGATTTGTCGGGACTTTCAAGAGAGGTAGCGGAAGATTTACATACAAATGCAAATAAACACGAGGTTGTCATTAAAGTTAATGCGGAAGATAAAATTTTAATAAACGGCAATCGGAACCAACTTTATGAACTTGTTTATAACCTTTGTGACAATGCGATAAGATATAACCGCAAGGGCGGAAATGTTACCGTTACTGTTAAAAAAGAGGACGAAAACGCCGTTCTCAGTGTTGCGGATACGGGAATCGGTATTCCGTTAAAACATCAAAAACGAGTTTTTGAGCGCTTTTACAGAGTTGACAAAAGCCGTTCTAAAGAAACCGGCGGTACAGGTCTTGGACTTGCAATTGTAAAACATATTGCCGAAAGACATGACGGTACTATTACATTAAAGAGTAATGAAAACGGTACGGTATTTACATTTAAAGTAAAAGCATTGTAAAAATTATAAAATGTACTTTTAGCAAAATTAAATATTAATATTTAATATTACGGCTGCGTCTTGTTTAAGTCTTACTTATAAACAGGGCGCAGTTGTTGTTGTGTAAAAAACTTTACATAGATTTTACAAATGCAAAATAAAACTTTGACTTAATACTAATATCATTACAAAGGAAAAGGAGAGTTTAGGGATATGGATATTTTTTCGATTCTTCAGCTGTTGAGTGGCTTGGCACTCTTTTTGTATGGTATGAATACAATGGGTGACGGCCTTGAAAAATTCTCGGGCGGTAAACTTGAAAAAACTCTTGAAAAAATGACTAACAATACTTTCAAGGGATTTTTGCTCGGTGCAGCCGTTACAGCTGTTATACAGTCATCATCCGCTACTACGGTTATGGTAGTCGGCTTTGTAAACTCCGGTATTATGAAGCTAAGACAGGCAATAGGAATTATTATGGGTGCTAATGTCGGCACAACAGTTACAGCGTGGATTTTAAGCCTCTCGGGTATTGAGGGCGACAGCGTATTTATGCAGCTGCTTAAACCGACATCTTTTTCTGCCGTTTTCGCTTTTATAGGCATAATTCTTATTATGTTTACAAAGAGCGACAGTAAGAAAAACCTTGCGTCCATTCTTTTGGGATTTGCAATTTTAATGTTCGGTATGGATTCTATGAGTTCTGCGGTAGCACCTCTTTCTAACGATCCTAACTTTGCAAATCTTCTTACAGTCTTTAATAACCCTGTATTCGGTATTATTGCAGGTGCATTGCTCACAGCAATTATCCAGAGTTCAAGCGCATCGGTCGGAATTTTGCAGGCACTTTCAAAAACAGGTGCGATTACATACTCAATGGCAATTCCGATTGTAATGGGTCAGAATATAGGTACTTGCGTAACTGCCTTGATTTCTTGTATAGGTGCAAAGAAAAACGCTAAGCGTGCTGCTTTGGTACACCTTTATTTTAATATTATAGGTACACTTGTAATTTGTGCGCTGTTCTACGGTTCAAATTTAATATTCCAATACGGATTCCTGGACGATGTGGTTGCCGAGGCAAATATCGCTGTTATCCATACAGCATTTAACATTGCAGCAACAGCTATGTTACTTCCTTTTACACGCCAGCTTGAAAAACTCGCTTGCCTTACAATTAAGGATACGGAAGAAGAAAGTGAAGCACCATTCCTCGACGAGCGTTTCCTCAACACACCTTCACTTGCAACAGACCGTGCTTTAAATGTTACGGAAAAAATGGCAAGACTTTCAGAGGGTACACTTCTCGGTGCACTTGAAATGGTTGGTAATTATAACGAAAAAGCGGCTGACACCCTTTCTGAAAACGAAGACACAATTGATATGTACGAAGATGTAATTTCGACATATCTTGTAAAACTAAGTCAGAAAAATCTTTCTGAAAACGACAGTAAAAGTGTTCAGAGAGTTTTGCACGGTATAGGTGATTTCGAGAGAATCAGCGACCACGCAATGAATATTGTCGGTGCCGCAAAAGAAATTGAGGAGAAAAAAGCGGTTTTCTCCGAAGGGGCTATGGCGGGTCTTAATGTTATGATGGACGCTATAAAAGAGATTATAAATAATGCAACGCTTGCATTTATCAATAACGATGTAAAACTTGCGGCGAAAGTTGAACCTCTTGAACAGGTTATTGACCGCATCAGAGATAAACTTAAAGAGGCTCATGTTAAGCGTCTTACAAACGGCGAATGTACAATAGAACTCGGATTTATTTTCTCTGACCTTATTACAAGTATGGAAAGAGTTTCCGACCATTGTTCAAACATTGCGGTCGGTGTTATTGAAATCAACAACAACGGCTACGATGCACACGAATATTTGCACGAACTTAAAAATTCCGATGATATTCAGTACAACGCAGACTATAAGGAATACAAGAAAAAATATGCACTTCCCGCAGCTGCTTTGAAAAAATAATTTATTTAACCCACAGCAAATTTCAGCTGTGGGTTTTTTATTATGCAGATGACAAAATGCGAATTTTGTGTTATTATATATTATTATGATTATTGTTGAATAGGGGTAGATTAGTTTGGCAAAAGCGGTCCCGCTTTTTAGCGGCAGTAAAGGTAACAGTTATTTTCTGGGTACGGCAACACAGGGCGTGCTGATAGACGCAGGTCGTTCATGCAAACAGATTGAAAATGCATTACTTACAAATTCAATAGATCCACGCATAATAGGTGCGGTATTTATTACCCACGAGCATACAGACCATTGCAGTGCCGTAAAAGTGCTTGCATCACGCTATAATTTTAAGGTGTATGCAAGTCAGGGTACACTTGAGGCTCTTGAAAGGGCAAATCGTCTGGATAAACGCTTTGAAACCGAGGTTATCGAAAACGAAGTTGCGGTAGGCGATATGCTTATTAAAAGAATTGATACTCCGCACGATGCCGCTGAAAGCTGTTGCTACAGTGTTACGCTTGCAGACGGAAAGACTGCCACAATAGCAACTGATATGGGATATATGACCGATGATGTAAGAAATGCCGTTGCACACAGCAATTTTGCGGTTATTGAGTCAAACCACGATGTTGATATGCTGAAAAACGGCCCGTATCCGTTTGTACTCAAAAAGCGAATACTCTCTAAATACGGTCATTTGTCTAATCCTGATTGTGCCGCCGAGCTTGCGGGACTTGTGCAGTCAGGTACTTTAAGACTTATGCTCGGTCACTTAAGCGAGCAAAATAATACTCCCTCAATAGCGCTTAATACAGCTGTAAACGAACTTTCAAAGTACGGAATGAATAGGGGAATAGATTATACTCTCGATGTAGCGCCCGTAGAAACTAATGCTAAATCGGTAATTTTTTAATGGTGAAAGATGATTAGAATAAATATAATTTGTATAGGAAAAATTAAAGAGAAATATTTTACAGACGCAATTTCCGAATACGCAAAACGACTTACTGCCTTTTGTAAATTTGCGGTAGTTGAACTTGCGGAAGAAAAAATAAGAAATAACAATCCGAACGGGGCTGAAATTTCAGAGGTAATTGAGGCAGAGGGAGAAAGAATACTTAAGAAAATCGGTGCAGGTGATTATGCGGTGGCAATGTGCATCGAGGGCAAACAGCTTTCAAGCGAAGAACTTTCTGCAATGCTCGACAATGCGGCAATTACAGGAAAAAGTACGGTGGATTTTATTATCGGCGGAAGTTACGGACTTAGCAATAAGGTGAAAAACAGAGCGGATTTCAAACTTTCTATGAGTAAAATGACATTTCCTCATCAGATGGCAAGAATGGTACTGTCAGAACAGATTTACCGTGCGTTTGAAATTTCTACCAACGGCAAATATCATAAATAGAGGTAAAAGATGGCTTTAGACGGAATTTTTTTAAGATATATAAAACACGAAATAGAAACCGAGGCGCTCGGTGCCAGGGTATCGCAGATTTATCAGCCGAACAGAGATGAACTTGTATTTGCGATGCGTACCTTTAACGGCAATAAAAAACTTTTGCTTTCGGCAAGGGCAAATTCACCGAGGGTGCATTTTTGCGGCAATACACCTGAAAATCCCGCTTCACCGCCTATGTTTTGTATGCTTTTGCGTAAGCGTATCGGCGGCGGAAAGCTGGTTGCGGTTCGTCAACAGGAATGCGACAGAGTGCTGTTCCTTGATTTTGAGTGTGTAAACGAACTTGGTGATACCGTTCTAATAACAGTAGTTTGCGAAATTATGGGAATGTACAGCAATATTATTATTGTGGATTCAAATGGAGTAATTATTGATTCCCTCAAGCGTGTTGACCTGACTATGAGCAGCCGTAGACTTGTACTGCCGAATATAAAATACGAACTTCCCGAGGCGCAGGATAAACTTTCAATTCTTAAACATTCGGCAGAAGAAATAGCGGAAAAAACAGTTGATTTTGACGGCGAAATGATGCTTAACAAGGCACTGCTAAGGGCAATTCAAGGTGTATCGCCTCTTGTGTGCAGAGAACTTGAGTACAGAGTGGGCGAGGGCACAACTACCCGTATGGATAAACAGCATTATGACAGACTTGTTGATGTGCTCAATAATTTGTATGTAAATGTTAATAAATATGCAGGCAAACCGTGTATGGTTATAAGAGATGACGGCAAGCCGATTGATTTTACATTTACAGATATTGAGCAATACGGAAATTTTGCTCAAATAAAGCACTTTGACACATATTCACAACTTCTTGACAGCTTTTACGAAACCAGAGATTCAAGAGAGAGAATGAGGGTCAAATCTCAAGACCTTACAAAAATGCTTGTTAATTTAAGCGAAAGAATTTCCCGTAAACTTGCAAAGCAAAAGATTGAACTTAAAGAATGTGCAAATCGTGAACAGCTTAGAATAAACGGCGATTTGTTGCAGGCAAATCTCTACCGTATTGAGCGTGGCGCATCTTTTGCGGAAGTGGAAAATTTTTACGATGAAAATATGTCGCTTATCCGCATAAAACTCAATCCTGCAATTTCTCCGGCAGCAAATGCTCAAAAATATTATAAAGATTATCAAAAAGCGAAAAATGCAGAGCATATTTTGACCGAACAGATTGAGAAAGGCAGGTCAGAGCTTGAATACATTGATTCTGTACTTGATACGGTCAGCCGTGCAGAGAGTGAGCGTGAACTTGCGCAGATAAGGGAAGAGCTTACCGAGCAGGGATATTTACGCAAACAAAAGGGTAAGCAAAGACCGCAGGCGGCACTGCCGCCGCTCGAATTTACTTCAAGTGACGGATTTAAAATTTTGGTAGGCAGAAACAATACTCAAAATGATAAACTTACATTAAAAATTGCAAATAAAAATGATATGTGGCTGCACACAAAAGATATTCACGGTTCGCATACAGTTGTTTTTGCGGAAGGCAGAGAAATTAGCGATACCGCAATTTTAGAGGCGGCACAGCTTGCCGCATATTACAGTAAAGCAAGAGAAAGCAGTCAAGTGCCTGTAGATTACACGCTTGTGCGTTATGTAAGCAAGCCAAGCGGTGCAAGACCGGGTATGGTTATTTATGTAAATAACAAAACTGTTTATGTCACACCAAAAGCAAATATTTCCGAATAAAAAACTCGGCAATCTTTATGGTTGCTGAGTTTTTTGCTGTCAGTCAATATAATCAAGATATTATAAGAGCCGTTTTACGGCAATGGAGGCGGTCTTTTTGCCTTTCAGTCCGACATTTTCAAATAATTTGATTTCTTTCAATACTTGAAAAAATATTTACAGTGTGCTAAAATATTCTTATAAATTTGGACAAGGAAGTTCGGTAGGACTTTCTTGTCTTTTTTATTGGAGGTAATAGGTATGAAAAAGCCGTTAATAGGTGTTGTTCCGCTTTGGGACTCTGAAAAAAACTGCTATTGGATGTTGCCAAACTATATGCAAGGAATTGAAAAATCGGGCGGTATTCCCGTTATATTGCCTTTAACCGAGGATGAAGAGATTATAAAACAGCTTGTAAATAATTGTGACGGATTTCTTTTTACAGGCGGACAGGATGTTGACCCAAAAATTTATAACGAAGTGAGAACAAAGCAGTGCGGAGAAAGCTGTACGCAAAGAGATAATATGGAAACAGAGCTTTTTCGTCTGGCTTATGAAAAAGACAAGTCAATCTTAGGCATTTGCCGTGGCATACAGTTTATTAATGCTGTTATGGGCGGTACGCTGTATCGGGATTTACAAACAGAGCATCCTACCTATACCGTGCATCATCAGCCCCACCCGTATGATAAACCTATTCACAGTGTAAAAATAATGAAAAATTCGCCTTTACATAAATTGTTGAATACAGATGCCTTAGAGGTTACAAGCCTGCACCATCAGGCAGTAAAAGATATTGCACCGAATCTTGAGTGTATGGCGGTTTCGGAGGACGGACTTATAGAGGCGCTGTTTGCACCCGACAAAAAATTTGTATGGGCGGTGCAGTGGCACCCGGAGTATTCTTTCTTTACAGATGAAAACAGCAGAAACATATTTAAAAAATTTACAGACAGTGTTAGTTGATTACCTAAATATATTTTAAAGCCTTGCCTTGTGCAGGGCTTTTTTACTGCCCAAAACTTTACAATCTTTTACAAGAGTGATAAAAGAATATGACTGTATTATAAAATTACGGTGTTAGAATATCGTCAGAAAAGGGGAAGAAAAATGGAAGATAAAAGTATAAACTCAAAAGTTTTGGTAATTGTTCTTATTGCGGTTATAGCAATTCTTGCGGCAGTAGGCATTACTATGGGTGTGTTGCTGATGAATAACAACAGCTCACAAACACAGGATACGGCAAAGCATCAGGGCGTTGTGTTTGACAGTGACGCATCGCATTACGAAAAGGAAGTTTCAAATGCGGGCGGCGCTGAACAGGGAATTAAAATTCCGGGTTATCCCGATATGACAATCTCAAGTGAAAGCACAGACTTTCCTATCACTCTTTTAAATCCCGAGGAAAATCCGTGTAATTTTAAATTTACGCTTTCTTTGCAGGAAACAGGCGAAACACTTTGCACTACAGACCTTGTAAAACCGGGTGATGCAATTAAGGGCGTAACTCTTGACAAACCGATTGAAAAAGGTACATACACTTTAATAATTAATATTTCAACATATTCTGTTGACAGCAATTCACAAATGAACGGCGCACAGGTTAAGAGTACGCTTACAGTTGAATGACAATAATCCCTTATGGGTTTATTATATATAAACAGCCGTCAATTTGGCGGCAAGGACATTAGAATTTGAAAATCTAAGGAGAAGAAAATTTATGAAAATCAATGCAAAAAGAATTACAGCAGTATTAATGGCAGCAGCTATGAGCGTATGCGCTACAACGGCAGCATTTGCGGCATCTACAACAGACACCACGATTGTTGACGAAAACCACGCAACAGCAGACTTCCAGCAGAAAATTACATATTCAAAAAGTGAATCGGAAATCGTACCCGCTTACACTGTTTCTATCCCTCTCACAGCAGAACTTCAAAAAGAATCATCAACACTTTCATATTCACTTGCACTTGAAAATGATACAGCCTTTGTTCCAAGCGGCAAAAAAGTAAGCGTAAAGATTGAGAGCGCAGGTTACTCCGGCAATCTTCACACTCTTGCAGTATGGGATTCAAGAAATCTTCAGGAGGCTGAATATGTAATCTACAATTCAGACGCTTTTGCAAATCCTACTTACTACACAATCGGTGACGAGATTGCTTCTTGGGACGGCTCAAACTTCGGTACAATCACAAGAAAAATCAAACTTAAAGACTACTATAGCGTAGGTGCCGGCAACTATAACGGTGTAATTAACTACACAGTATCTCTTGAGGACAAATAAGATAAATAAAACTCGAGGTTAATTATGAAAAAAACCGTTATTACCGTAGTTTTAGCTTTATGTGTTATTTCGACAGTTTGCTGCGCATATGCAGCGGCTGCCGAAAGTGCAAAAACAGATGTAATTCTTACAATCGAAGAAACAACCACACAATTCACTACAGTTCAGACTGCAGCACAAACAACAGAAAATCAAAACACAGTTGTAGAAAATGATACTAACACAATCAAAACAGGCGCAATTGTAAGTTACACAACTGTTGTAACAGTATTTTTAATGCTCACAGCGACAGTATCATTTTTCTGGTTCTATAAAAAGAAAAGACTATTATGTAAGGAGTAACAATATGAAGAAGTTTTTATCAATCGCAGCAGCACGCTGAAAAAGTTATCTAAACTTTTCCTTCCCTTACAGCAGATCGTTACACTACAGTAGCGGTCTGTTTTTATTTATAATATCTTTAATTTTCTAAAAAAGTATGTTACTATTGAAAATTTAATAATTAATAGTCTTTTCCTTCTATTAATACCGCTCCGTCATCAATTTTGTAATGTTCAGAAACCTCAAGGGTATTTGCAACCCATAAAGCAACATCTCCTGAAGAAATCTCGTTGCTATCATCAAAAGCTCCGCATACGGAAAAGTCGTCATCACGGTAGCAATTAATAGCTTTGTAGGTTTTATCTATAATTACATAGGAATATTCTACCGCAATAATCTTTCCGTTCTTACCGTTATATTCACTGAAAGTAAAATCAGTTGCCCATTTTTTATCATTCCATGACTCTGGCATTGTAACATCCGGTGTACTTATACCGTCAACAAGTATATTAAAGTAATCCATAATGCTTTCAGGAGTTTCAAAAGTAACGTCCGGGAAACTGTCTATTACCTTCCCTATATTTATATATTCAATGTTATCGCAAATTAAATCTTTAATACCATCATATTTGCCACTAAATAAATCTTTATAAGCTTGTTTATATTTGTCATCTATTGGCATTAGTGATGGAATGATATAGTTATCTATACTTAATTTGTAGGGAGAAATATTTTCGCTGGCATTTGTTTTGTTTGCATCAGGACTAAAACAAGCAATAGATGTATAATTCTGAGCGTATAATTTCCAGTTTGAAGGAATATCAAGTGAAAAAGTTATATAATCACCTTCGCTGTTTTCCGTGACCTTTTTTGTTTCTACATAAGGCTTAATAATGGTATTATTCTGCTGACATCCTACAAGTGAAATCATAAGCACGATGGATATTATTGCTGATAAGATTTTGTTTTTCATTTGTATGCTCCTATTCCTATTATATATTTTAACTGGAAATTATTTGGGATTTTTTGATTTTATGCATTTAATATTACTAAATTGTGATATTTATTATACTTCTTGTATTGCTTTTTGTAAAGTAATAATAAAAATAAATTTCAAACTTAATTAAAGTAATAAAGGTAAGTATATCAGGACTTATGCAAAGTTACATCAGAAGGAGAAGCCAAATGAAAGTATTTCTCTATATCCGCGTTGCCTGTGCGGATCAGCTTGCAGCGGCAAATCAGCGTGAAGAGCTGGAATGCTAACGATACTCCTACAACAGTTGAACTGACCTTTGTAAACGGCAACAAGCAGTATACCGTGAAACGCAATCCCGAGTATGAAAGGAAAAAGGCGAGAGGAAACGGTTTTACAAAACAATCGGCAGGCGGCATTAAAATGGAAACAATGTTTGTTGACGAAGGATTCGGTTCGCTTGATGAAGAAACTTTAAGACAGGCAATGCAAGCACTGTCGGGACTTTCGGAAAATAATCGACTTGTCGGTATCATATCTCATGTGGCTGAACTTAGAAGTGAGATAGACAAACAGCTTGTCGTAACTAAAGAAAAGTCAGGCGGCAGCAAGGTTGAATTGAAACTTAATTAGCAATTTGCAGGTTTGACATTTTTACACGAAATATGTTATAATCAATTGTAAATATCGGGGGAATTGTACGCTGTTTACAATTCCTCTTTTCTATTAAAAAAAGAGGCGGTAAGATGAAAAAAATTATTGCACTTCTGCTTGTTGTGTTAACTGTTTTGCTTTGCGGTTGTTCGATGGGGGACGGAAGTATTCGATTCGGAGCGGCAGGTTTGGGCGGTGTTTATCACCAGGCGGCAACTTCATTAAAACAGCTTGCCGAAAATGACAGCGCTCTTAAGATTGAAGTAAAGACCACAGCAGGCTCTGCGGCAAATGTTCGTTTGCTGTCACAAGGTTATCTTGATGCGGCAATTGCTCAATCTGATATTATAAGCGACGCATATAACGGAGAAAATTCATTTAAAACAGCATATAAAGATTACAGCGCTGTTGCGGCTCTTTACACCGAAGTGTGCCATATTATAGTAAGGGCAGATTCTGACATTAACAGCGTTCATGATTTACTCGGTAAAACGGTCAGCGTCGGTGAAGAAGAATCGGGTTCACAACTCAATGCAAAACAGATTTTATCCGCATACGGTTTGAATGAAAAAATGGTTAAAGAAGAAAACTTTAATTATGCGGATTCAGCCAAGGCACTCGTATCGGGTGAGGTTGACGCTTTGTTTTGGACAGTCGGCATAAACGCCACAGTTGTGGAAGAGCTTTCGAGACAGTGTGACATAAAACTTCTTAGCATTGACAAAGAAGCGTCAGAAAAGCTTAAATCAGCGTATTCGTACATTGACTGCAAGGTTGACGGAAACACATACAACGGTCAGACTAAGGATGTAAATACCGTTGGAGTAAAATCGGTACTTATTGTAAGTGACAGACTTTCAAATGATAAGGTAAAAACACTTACAAAACTTGTGTTTGATAACGCAAACGAACTTCAGCTTACAGTTTCGGCTGACCTTGATATTATAGAAAAAGATGCCGTAACAGGTGTAAATATTCCGTTCCACAGCGGTGCGGCAGAATATTACAGTGAAAAAGGCATTGAAGTAAAAACAGCAGAATAACTGCGAAAGGAATGTAAACATTGAGCATTACACTTGATATGTATCAGACAATCGCAGTTGCTGTAGTTGTACTGATATTAGGAGCTTTCCTTAAAAGAAAAATTTCTTTTCTTGAAAAATTCTGTATTCCCGCACCGGTAATCGGCGGATTGATATTCGCAATATTTACTTTGATTTGCTATTCTACAGGAATACTTGAAATTGATTTTGACGATACTTTAAAAGAAGTATGTATGGTATTTTTCTTTACCTCGGTAGGCTTCCAGGCGAACTTAAAGGTACTTAAAAGCGGTGGAAAACCGTTGCTTATTTTTCTTGTACTTGTAATTGTTCTTATAATAACTCAGAACTTCACAGCCATAGGACTTGCAAATCTCCTCGGACTTGATTCGCTTACGGGTATGACAACGGGTTCAATCCCAATGGTAGGCGGTCACGGTACGGCAGGTGCTTTCGGTCCGGTGCTTGAGGACTTCGGTATTAGCGGAGCAACAACTGTATGCACTGCGGCGGCAACATTTGGTCTTGTTGCAGGTTCGCTTATGGGTGGCCCAATCGGCAACAGACTTATTAAAAAGCACAATCTTCTTGAAACAATCAAAAATGATGACGATACTCTTCTTGTTGAAGAAGAAGAAAAGCACGAAAGACATTTTTCAATGTATGCGCCGGCTGTATTTCAGCTTATAATTGCGGTAGGTATCGGCACGATATTTTCAAAATTGCTCTCGCTCACAGGTATGACATTTCCAATCTACATCGGAGCAATGGTTGCAGCGGCAATTATGCGTAATATCGGCGAATACACAGGCAAAATCACAATTCATATGGGTGAAATTAACGACCTCGGCGGTATTTGCCTTTCGCTTTTCCTCGGCATTGCAATGATTACACTAAAACTCTGGCAGCTTGCTGACCTTGCACTTCCGCTTGTTATATTGCTTGCAGGACAGGTAGCTCTAATGTTCCTATTCTCTTATATTGTGGTTTTCAATGTAATGGGCAGGAATTACGATGCGGCGGTATTAGTAGCCGGTACTTGCGGATTTGGTATGGGCGCAACTCCTAACGCTATGGCAAATATGCAGGCAATCTGTGAAAAGTATGAGCCTTCTGTAAAAGCATATCTGATTATTCCTATAGTCGGCAGCTTGTTTGCAGATTTTCTTAACAGCCTTACAATCACATTCTTTATTAATCTGTTGTAAAATGGAGGTAATATTATGAAGGATAAGGATAAATATTTTGTAGAAACCGAAAACCTTGCTTTTCCTGAAATTCACACAGGTAAGGTAAAGCAAATATCAAGCGAAAAACCTAATGCCGACGAATCTGTTATTTATGATACAGTGGCAGTTCCCGAAATTCATATAAAAAAGAAAAAAGATAAGCACAGCAAATAATAACAAAGAGCCGTACATTAATTTGTGCGGCTCATTTTGTCAGTCTTTAAATAAAATTTGATAATTTAGCATATATGACAAAAAGTGATTGACAATGCTTGTTATATATAGTATAATGATAGTCCTAAAACAGGCTAAACTTTGTTTATATCCGGGGATGTAAAGGCTTCGACGGGGAGCGTGAACCTCGGTAAGCGAGCAGTGGTGCGGAGAGCCACTATAAAATCCGCAACTTTTAAAATAACTGACAAAACTACAGTTAGATTAGCAGCGTAAGCTGCTCGTTCCTGCACAGAGTACCACGGCTGTGTAAGGGGCGTCGATTAGTGGTAAATGTGAATACAGCAATGCTTCGGGCTGTGTCACACATTAGAAGCTACCGAGCCGTATAACCCGTTGTCGGGTGCTGCGGTAAGGGAATTTTAAAACGACAACTACGCTCGTAGAAAGCCTTGGCAAATACTTTTCGGACAGGGGTTCGATTCCCCTCATCTCCACCAAATAAAAAATCAGCAAACAAGCCACATTTAGCATTTATCGGCTTATTCGCTGATTTTTGATAATCAATATTTTATTTTAAAATGCGTTATTTTGTGTTAAAAGTCGCTATTTTGTTTTAAAATCCAACACGAAATCCAACACGAAATTAATACGAAATTAATACGAATTATGCTTGTTTTTGTGAATGACTTTCTTCTGAAAAATTATTTGCAAAAATGTCTATGATTTTGTTGTTCATCTCAACTTGTTTATCTCTTAGTGTATGTTGATAGATATTTTGAAGAATACTTATTGACCGCCAGCCGCCCACTTGCGCTATGTGCTTGTCAGGAATGCCTCTTGCGTGAAGCTCTGAGGCGAAATAATGTCGGAGCTTGTGAAAAGTTATATGAGGTACATCACATTTTTCAACAAGTCTGCGAAACTGACCATACAGTGCAGCAGGCGAACAACCGAAATATTTCCACTCTTTCACTTCGTTTAGAATGTGCGAGGAAAGCGGAACAAATCTGTTTCCTGCGCTTGTTTTCGGTGGCTTAACAACTATATTATTATTTTTGTCGTAGACTGCCGCTTTGGTAACATTAATGCCCAGATCTGTGATATCGTCAAGAGTTAAAGCACAAATTTCAGAACGGCGAAGACTGCCCGAGCTTGCGAGTAATATAGGTACTCTGATAAAGTCATTTGCGTTATCAAGCAGCGTATTGATTTCAGCAGTTGTCGGTATTATATATTTGGGTTCAACCTTCTGCGGAAGTCTTGTTGTTATTATAAATCCGGGGCGATACGCTTTGAGAACTGCTGAAAGCAGCCCATGTGAGTTTCTCACAGTCTTGGATGAGTATTTAGCGGACATTTCGTTGACCGCCAGCTGAATATGCTCCTGCGTGATGTTATCGAGCTTCATCGGCATAAGTGCTTTAAAATCGTTTCTCAGGTTCTTTTCGTATCCGTCAACTGTTGACGAGGAAAGAACTGAAGACTTACAATCAATATATCTGCGATACGCTTGTGCAAGCGTGATGTTGCTGTACGATAGTTTTTGACTTTCTCTGTTGTGCGTAAATTCTGCAGCGGCATATTCTGCTTCTTTCTTTGTTGCTGCGGTAAATGACTTGTAGTGCCACTTGCCGCTTTTGTCCTTGTAATCGGGAACTAAAACACGCCAGTTCCCTGACTTAAGTTTTTTTGCTTTTGCCATATAAAACACTCCTTTTGTTTTTAAAAAAGGGTGCAAAAATCCCTTGTGTTATTTATCTGCTAAACTTGCAAAACACAAGGGAGTATGGTACAATTATATTGCGTTTAACTGCACCGTTGCACCTTATGTGTAATGGTTTCCGCTCTATCCTGTTGGCGCAGGATAGGGCGGTTTTTTTATTGCTTATGTTCGGATGGTAATGCTTTAAAGCAAAGTCCTGAATATTGGACTTTGAAAAAAATGGAAAAATTTGGGGGTTGCAATTGTCGAACAGGTGTTCTATAATTAAAACATAGCCGAAACGAAAGGAGAAACGGATATGAAGAATTACAAACAATACATAATAGAAATGTTAGAAAAGATTACCGATAGAAAAATACTTAAAAGGATATATGATTACATATGTTTTGTTTGCTTCAAGGGTGGCGATTAAGCCACCCTCTTTTTTTATGTAAATAATTTTTTGATTGTTTCAATAACTTGCGCTCTTTCCGCAGGCGGAAGTTTCACGAAGTTTGAAACAATCTTTTTTTCTATGTCTGTCAATTCGTACTCAATCGCTAAATCATCAAGAAATTCATCGGCAACCTCAAAAAACATATCACCTTTGCCCTCCGTAAGCCACAAAGGGTTTACATTATATGTTTTACATATGAGTTTTAACATGAATTCTTTTAGTTCAACACGCTCAAGTTCAATGTTGACTATAACATCTTTGCTCACGCCTAACTTCTCTCCAAAACTCGTTTGGGACAATTTCAAGTTTTTTCGCAATTCTCTTACCCTTGAATTAGGAGTCATTTAACCACCTCCTTTTATAATACTATTATATCAGTTAAAAAGTTGTTTGTCAACACAAAAAATAAAAAATAATTTAAAAAATGTGTTGACAAACAAATTTAAATGCGTTATAATTTTGTTGTAAAACAAAAACGGAGGAGATGAAAAGAATGTCAACAACAACAAAGTCAACAGCAACAAAAGATAGAGCTGATATAAAACAGCTTATTGAACTTATCAAGAGATTACCCGAAAGCAAGCAGAACTTCGTTAATGGATATGTGCAGGGCGTTTGTGAAACACTGTCCGATAAAAACAAGTCTGCCTAACAGCGGCAAGCAGAAAGCGAGGTGAGAGCAATGTTTTACAATGAACTTGACTATTTGGACGATGAAGAAGCTGATACAATTTGTTCAAGTAAAATTCCAACCGAAGATGAATTGGAAGATAATCTAAACAAAGTTATTGACGAAAAGCTACTTCATTCGTTCTATCTGCTTGGCAAGTATGATGTCAAGATAGAGAGAGCATACCGAGAGGGTTTCAGGAGCGGTCTTGCACTGACTATTTCGGTTACCGCTCTATTATTATCACTGGTGGCATTAATATGGAAACTACAGACAATATTAACGCTATTACCGAAATAATTATCGGGACCCAAAAGCAGAAAACAGCATAACCCCATACCACACAAAAAAAGAAAGGGTGAGAAAAATGCCGAGAAAATTAGCAAAACCCGAGGATAAAATGAAAAGACAACTGATTGCTAATATACAATATGAAGCTGAAATCAGAAGTATTGACCGCGAAGGGCAGGCCCTTGTGGCACACTGCTCGGAGGGCACATACAGAAAAAGAATTAAAGACCCGGGCACTTTCACGGTAGAAGAGTTATCAAGACTTGCTAAAAAATTTGATATACCTGTTCAGAGTCTTTTCAAAGCAAGAGTGGTGCCTGATGAATGAGCGCTCAAGCACTTGCCGACACACAGAAAACAGCATAGGAAAGGAGGCATAACTAATGGCACTTAGACACATAAAAACAAAACGCAGTCTTAAGGATGAGAACAAGCACTTACATAGCTTAGTCAAGCACCTACGGATTGAGCTTGAGAACGCAAGGCTTGACCTTTGCATTAAGAATGACGCAATCAACGGTTACAAAAGCGAAAACGCAAGGCTTAGACAACGCATTAACAGTATGTATGCGTATGATGTTTTTGGGGAGGAGGTGTAACAGATGATAGAAAATGTTTTAGAACGAATGAAAAGGATTGACGGGCAGAGGAAAATCTCTGATTTCATTGTTAAGCAAAAACAAGATTATGAATTTAAAATCAGATATGCAACTATCAGAGCAAGAGAATTTGTAGAAGAATGCGATAAGCGAGAATTAAACTATCACGTTTCCGTTGGCGGTCTTGACAGCATTACATTATTTATCTTTTTAAAATCAATCGGAATCCACGCACCGGGAATCAGCGTTTCTTATCTTGAAGATTCAAGCATCCAAAAAATTCATAAAGAGCTCGGAATAGAAAAATTAAAACCGTCAGTTCGATATGTAGATAGTACAGGAAAAGAACACCGTTGGACTAAGCAAGATATAATTCAGGAGTTTGGATTCCCTGTTTTATCAAAAGAAATAGCGTCAAAAATTGAAACGCTTGCAAATCCGACCGAAAAAAACAAAACTGTTCGACACGCTATTGTAACAGGCGAAACAGGTGCATATGGTGGTTATCAAAAAAACAGTCGTATGAAAATGTCGCAAAAGTGGCTTGAAAAGTTCGGTGGTTATGCAAACGATGAAGAAGGCACGAGTTATCAAATTCCAAATTTCAAAGTATCATCAAAATGCTGTTATTATCTGAAAGAAAAACCTTGTGATGTTTGGGCAAAAGAGCATAACAGCGTACCTTTTCTTGGGCTGATGGCTTCCGAAGGCGGAAGAAGAGCTAAATCTCTAATGATAAATGGCTGTAATTATTTCGGTAAATCTACAATCAGGTCAGCACCGTTTGCAATTTTCAACAGACAAGATATTTTACACCTTGCACTTGAACTTCAAGTACCTGTTCCCGAAATTTACGGAACGATTGAGCGCAAAGATGACGGTACTCTGTATACAACAAAAGCTCAGCGCACAGGCTGCTCTATGTGTGGATTTGGTATTCAACTTGAAAAAAGGCCACATCGATTCGACTTGCTTAAAGAGCGCAATCCGAAAGAATGGGAATATTGGATGTACCGTTGCTGTACGGATAGTAAAACAGGTGAAAAATATGGTTGGGCAAGGGTGCTGGATTATATCAATGTTGACTACAAAGAAGAAAACCGTTGACAGCACGGCAAGCTTTCAACGGTTCAAGGATATAATATGAAATCAATCAACATTATTATATCCTTAATTTTATAAAAAATCAAGATATAAAGGAGAAAAAAGAATGTCAGTAAAAATATCAGCTTTTGAAATTGAAAATGTTAAGAGAGTAAAGGCGGTTGCTTATGAACCGACCGAAAACGGACTTACCGTGTTGGGCGGTAAAAACGGGCAGGGCAAGACGTCTGTTCTTGACGCAATTGCGTGGGCTCTCGGCGGTAATCGTTTCGCTCCGTCTGCTCCGTACCGTGAGGGTTCAACAATTCCGCCACATCTAAAAATCAAGCTCTCAAACGGTATTGTTGTGGAGCGCAGCGGTAAGAACAGCAGCCTTAAAGTAATTGATACCTTAGGCAACAAAGGCGGACAGGCTTTGCTTGACGCATTTGTCAGCAACTTTGCTCTTGACCTGCCAAAATTTATGAATGCAACAGGCAAGGAAAAAGCTGACACGCTCCTGCAGATTATCGGTGTAGGCAACAGAGTTTACGAGCTTGAAACGCAAGAAACACAAGTATATAACGAGCGCCGTGCTATCGGTCAGATTGCAGACCAAAAGAAAAAGTTTGCCGCCGAAATGCCCGAGTTTGAGGGCGTGCCTAATGAACCTGTGTCAGCCTCGGAACTTATCAACAAACAGCAGGAAATTCTTGCACGCAACGGTGAAAATAACCGTCTGAGAGCAGAAAAAGATAACCTTGAAAACCGTGCCAATAATTTGCAGAGCGAAATCAACAGGCTTAACGAGGATTTGAGGAAATATAATTCCGAGCTTACAAAAGTGCTTGCACAGCTTGAACAGAGCAGAAAGACCGTTGCCGAACTGCACGATGAAAGCACGGCAGAGCTTGAAAGAAACATTACCGAGATTGACGAAATTAACCGCAAAGTCAGAGCAAACCTCGATAAAGCAAAAGCTGATGAGGACGCAAAGGAATATTACGGCAAGTACGCCGATATGACGGCACAGCTTGAAGAAATCCGCAAAACAAAATATGACTTGCTCAACAACGCGAATTTGCCCCTTGACGGTTTATCGGTTGAAAAGGGCGAGCTTACATACAACGGTTTTAAGTGGGACAACATGAGCGGTTCGGAACAGCTTCGTGTCGCTACGGCAATTGTTCGCAAGCTCAATCCCGAATGCGGATTTGTCCTTCTTGACAAGCTCGAACAAATGGATACTGACACACTCAAAGACTTTGCAAAATGGCTTGAATCAGAGGGATTGCAGGCTATTGCAACAAGAGTTTCAAACGGCGATGAATGCTCAATTATCATTGAGGACGGCTATATTAAGTCCGAAACAACCGCACCTGCAGCAACTTGGACAGAAGGAGAGTTTTAATTATGGCTACAAGAACTACAACTGCAAAAACAAATACAAATGAATGTGTAATCAAATGTAATCCGCACAGAGAGCTTGCCTGCGGTTATACCAAAGTCAAGATTATGCCCGAAAATTATTCAAGAATTGTTTTGATTGCAGGTATGACAGGCAAGTCAATACAGGACCTTACAAACGAACTGCTCAACTATGCAATCGACTATGTTGTCATTGATGTTGACGGCAATAAAATCAACTTTTCAGATGTACAGGGGGTAAGATAATGAACATCACAAGAGGTAAAATCAAGTCGGCTCAAAAGGTTGTAATTTACGGTCCCGAAGGTATCGGCAAATCAACTTTTGCTTCGCAGTTTCCGAACCCTCTGTTTATCGACACAGAGGGCAGTACAAAAAACCTTGATGTTGCGAGAATGGATAAACCGACATCGTGGACTATGCTCAAAAGTCAGCTTGAATATATCAAAAACAATCCGACTGTATGCAAAACAGTTGTTATTGATACAATTGACTGGGCGGAACAGCTTTGCATTGACGATATTTGCTCAAAGTACGGCAAAAAAGGTATTGAAGATTTCGGCTACGGAAACGGCTATGTTTATGAAAAAGAGGAGTTCGGCAGATTCCTGAACAGCCTTGAAGATTTGATTGACAGAGGTATCAATGTTGTGCTTACCGCACACGCACAGCTCCGCAAATTTTCACAGCCTGACGAAATCGGCGAGTATGACCGTTGGGAGCTTAAACTCGGCAAAAAGACTGCTTCACAGATTTCTCCGCTTGTAAAAGAATGGGCGGATATGGTGCTTTTCGCTAATTACAAAACTATCGCAGTCGCATCGGATAAAGACGGAAAAAAATATAAAGCTCAAGGTGGCGGCAGAGTGATGTACACACTTCATCACCCTTGTTGGGACGCTAAAAATCGTCACGGACTGCCGGAGGAAATGGAGTTTGATTATTCAGGTATTTCACATATTTTTAATAATAATACAGTTTCAAACCACACTGCCCCAGTTACACCTACTCAACCTGAACCGAATGCTTCGACTGTGCCGGCACCTATACCAATTCAGCCTGAGCCACCTGTAACTGAACCGGTTGCACAGCCTAAACCGTTATACGAGCCTAATATTCCTGACGATATTCCAAAAGCTCTTGCCGATCTTATGAGAGCAAACGGAGTTGATGAAAGCGAAATCAGACAGGCAGTATTTACACAAGGGCATTATCCTTATGAAACACCGATTAAAAATTATGACCCACGCTTTGTTCAAGGCTGCTTAGTAGGCGCTTGGGATAAAGTCTTTCAGGTAGTAAGCAACAACAGAGATTTACCATTTGAATAAGATAAGAAAGGGAGATGAATAATGGATAGAGAATTTGGTTGGAATGACGAAATAACCGAAGAGGGCGTAAATTATGAACCGCTCCCCGAGGGTAATTATGATTTTACAGTAGCAAAGGTTGAGCGTGCTCGCTCACAGGGTAAAGGTAAACTGCCACCCTGCAACATGGCAAAAGTGACTTTTGATGTATGGGGAGCAGATGACAAGAGAGAAATTACAGTTAATTTCGTACTACACTCATCGCTTGAATGGAAGCTGTCACAGCTCTTTTTGTCCGTGTCAATGAAAAAACACGGCGAACCGCTCCGTATGGACTGGACAGGCATTATCGGCAAGAAAGGTAAATGTCAGGTTATCATCCGCAAATATGTCAAGAATGACGGCACAGAGGGCGTAACAAATGACATCAAGTATTTCTACGCTTATGATGAGCAAGTGACAACTGTATCGCCTGTTGTAGCACAGTCTGCACCTCAGCAGTATGTACAGCCTACATATCCGCCACAGTATGTACAGCCTACATATCCGCCACAGTATAACACACAGCCTGCAATGCCAAATACTGCGACGCCGAATAACTGGACACCGGGTAGCTTTTAATGCAGTTACGACCGTACCAGAATGAAGCGAAGAATGCCGTCTTCTCCGAGTGGGAAAGCGGCAATTTAAAAACATTACTTGTCTTGCCTACAGGCTGTGGCAAGACAATAGTTTTTGCAAAAATCACTGAAGAATGTGTCCGTCGAGGTGACAGGGTGCTGATACTTGCCCACCGTGGAGAATTGCTCGACCAAGCGGCAGACAAAATCAAAAAAGCAACAGGACTTAATTCGTCGGTTGAAAAAGCCGAGCAAAGTTGTATAGGTTCGTGGAACAGGGTTGTTGTAGGCTCTGTGCAGACGCTTATGCGTGAGAAAAGGCTGTCAAACTTTGACAGTGATTATTTTGACACAATCATTATTGATGAAGCACATCACTCAATCAGCGACAGCTATCAGCGTGTGCTTGAGCATTTTGACAATGCGAAAGTGTTGGGTGTTACCGCAACACCCGACCGAGGAGATATGAAAAATTTAGGAACAGTATTTGATTCGCTTGCGTATGAATACACACTCCCTAAGGCTATCAAAGAGGGGTATCTGTCACCGATTAAAGCTGTGACTATACCGCTTACACTTGACCTTTCGGGAGTTGCCACACAGGCAGGAGATTTTAAAGCAAGTGATATTGACACGGCACTTGATCCGTATCTTTATCAGATTGCCGAAGAAATGAAAAAATACTGTAAGAGTCGTAAAACTGTTGTGTTTTTACCACTTGTAAAAACATCGCAGAAATTTAGAGATATTTTGAACGAAAAAGGCTTTAAAGCGGCAGAGGTAAACGGTAACAGCGAGGACAGAGCAGAGATATTGCAGGACTTTGAAAACGATAAATACAATGTCTTGTGTAACTCAATGCTTTTAACCGAGGGTTGGGACTGCCCAAGTGTTGACTGCGTTGTTGTTTTAAGACCTACAAAGGTGCGTGGGCTTTACTGCCAAATGGTCGGCAGAGGTACAAGACTTGCTCCAAACAAGACGGAGCTTTTGCTGCTCGACTTTTTATGGCATACAGAGCGACACGAACTTTGCAGACCTGCACATCTCATTTGCGACAACGAAGAAGTCGCACAAAAGATGACCGAAAACTTATCAGAACAGGCAGGCTGTCCGATTGACATTGAAGAAGCGGAGAAAAAAGCAAGTGAAGATGTTGTTGCTCAGCGTGAAGAGGCGCTTGCAAATCAGCTTGCGGAAATGCGAACACGCAAACGCAAACTTGTAGATCCGCTGCAGTATGAAATGTCGATTCAGGCGCAGGACCTTGCAGGCTATGTTCCTGCATTCGGCTGGGAGTGTTCTCCGCCTACAGACAAACAGAAAGCAAAACTTGAAAAGCTCGGAATATTCCCTGATGAAATTCAGAGTGCCGGCAAAGCAAAACTTATTCTTGACAGGCTCGAAAAGCGAAGAATTGAGGGCTTAACCACACCTAAACAAATCCGTATGCTCGAAAGCAGAGGTTTTCAGCATGTGGGCAAGTGGCAGTTTGACGAAGCGTCAACCTTGATTTCAAGGATTGCCGCAAACGGTTGGAGAACTCCGAAAAACATTAACCCGAAAACATATGTACCGCAAAGCGAGGTGAATACGGTTGGACTTACTTGAAGCACTTGAATATATAAGACCGGCTGACCTTGACTATCAAGAATGGGTAAATGTCGGAATGGCACTCAAGCAAGAGGGATACAGCGTAAAGGACTGGGACGATTGGAGCCGAGCAGACAGCCGATATCACAACGGTGAGTGTGAAAAGAAATGGCAGAGCTTTAACGGCTCTGCCTCACCGGTTACAGCCGGCACAATAATCCAAATGGCTAAGGACAGAGGGATGACTTTTCGGGAATCGAAAGAGCTTGGTTGGGATGATGAAATTGCTTTTGAACAGGGCAATATCGGAGTAACAGCCTGTGAGGGTGTAAAGTTTCACGAGCCTGCAAACTGGAATCCTGTGAATGAAATTGTAACCTACCTTGAAACCCTCTTTGACAGCTCCGAAAATGTCGGCTATGTAACCGAAACTTGGGAGAAGAACGATAACGGCAAGGTTAAATATCTGCCTACAAAGGGCAGTTGTGACCGTACGGCAGGTGAGCTTATTGCCGCCCTCAACAATTGTGACGGTGATATTTCAAATGTATTCGGTGATTACAAGCCCGAGGCAGGAGCGTGGATAAGGTTTAATCCGTTGGACGGTAAGGGTGTTAAAAACGAGAATGTAACCGATTATCGTTACGCTCTTGTGGAATCTGACTGTATGGCTCTTGAAGAACAAAATGCAATCATCAGAGAGCTTGAGCTGCCTGTTGCGGTGCTTGTTTATTCGGGCGGAAAATCAGTCCACGCTATTGTTAAGATTGATGCTGCAAACTATGACGAGTACCGCAAAAGGGTTGATTATCTTTACAATGTATGCCGTAAAAACGGCTTTGAAATCGATAAACAGAACCGCAATCCGTCAAGGTTGAGCCGTATGCCCGGTGTTATCCGCAATGGCAAAAAGCAGTTTATCATTGACACAAACATCGGTAAATCCGATTTTTCCGAGTGGAAAGACTGGGTGGAGAGTATCAACGACGATTTGCCTGACCTCGAAAACCTCGCAGATTTTTTTCAAAATCCTCCCGAACTTGCTCCGCCTCTTATTGACGGTATTTTACGACAAGGACATAAAATGTTACTTGGTGGTCCTTCAAAGGCCGGCAAATCTTTTGGACTTATCGAATTGTGTGTAGCAATAGCAGAAGGCACGAAATGGTTTGGCTTTCAATGCACGCAAGGAAATATCTTGTATGTAAATCTTGAACTTGACCGTGCTTCCTGTTTTCACAGATTCAAGGATGTATATGAAGCACTGGGACTTGAACCGAAAAATCTCAACAGAATTGATATTTGGAACTTGCGTGGCAAGTCCGTGCCTATGGACAAGCTTGCACCTATGCTTATACGCAGAGCCTTGAAAGGCAATTTTATAGCGGTTGTGATAGACCCAATATACAAGGTAATTACCGGTGACGAGAACAGTGCTGACCAAATGGCACACTTTTGCAATCAGTTTGACAAGGTATGTACAGAAATCGGATGTGCGGTAATCTACTGTCACCATCATTCAAAAGGTTCTCAAGGCGGTAAAAAGTCAATGGATAGAGTTTCGGGTTCGGGGGTTTTTGCTCGTGACCCTGATGCACTTCTTGACCTTACACAGCTTGAAATCGGCGATAATCTAATCAAGCAACAGCAAGACGAAGCAACCTGTGCGATATGCAAAAACTGGATAAGCAGATTTAATAAAAACATTGATGAGTTATGTTCTCAAGATGATTTAGTTACTGCTTCTAAAATGCTTGATATAGCCGAAAATGCTCTTCCTAAGCAGTCATACATGCTAATGCTTAATGATATAGCTAAGTCAAATAAAGCTGTACAGGGCCGCACAGCGTGGCGAATAGAGGGCACACTAAGAGAATTTCCAAAATTTGATGCTCTGAATTTGTGGTTTGATTATCCTATACACAGAGCTGATACAACAGGTGTGTTGAAAGACTGCAATTTTGAGGGCGATTTTAACATCAAAGGCTCGCCCTACAAAAAGAATTTCAGCAAGAAAAAGAGCAATTCAGACCGTAAAGAAGAACGCAAAGAGGCAGTTATGACAGCCTTTACTGCAGAAGAAACAGACGGTCAGGCTGATATAAACGACATTGCTGCATACCTGGGCGTTACCGAAAAGACAGTGCGAAATCGACTAAAAGAGCACGGTGACTTTTGGATTGATGGCGGCAAAACAGGTTTAAAGGGAAAGGAAAAAGTCGATTAATTTTCCTTTTCCCTGTCATTTTGGAAAGTGAAAATCTCGATAAATTTTCCGTATTTTCCGTGTTAGAGAAAGGAAAAAGTCGAATAAATTTTCTTTTTCCGCAGGGAAGAAAAAGTCGATAAATTATCGAGATTTTCCGAAGGAAAGAAAAAGTATATATACTACGTATATATAAACGGTTTCCGTTCCCTAAAGGTCACAGGGGTGAAGTAGTTGTGCGAAGCTTACGCACAACAACTCCTTCCCCAGACCTGTGACTAAAAGCAAAATTCAAAAATCAAAAGTAACTTTAATGCTTTAAAGGAGTGAAATATTAAAAATGGATTTTTTTATGGCGATGATACCGCCGACTGTAACTGCACAGGAACATAAGGTTATGGTAAAAAACAGCAAACCTGTTTTTTATAATCCGCCCGAGGTGAAACAGGCAAGAGAAAAGCTCACATCACATTTGGCAAAGTTTAAACCGTCAGAACCGTACAAGTCGGGTGTCAGACTGATAACAAAATGGTGTTTCCCTCGTGGTAAACATCAGGACGGCGAATATCGTATAACAAAGCCCGACACGGACAATCTGCAAAAAATGCTAAAAGACTGTATGACCGCTCTCGGCTTTTGGTCTGATGACGCACTTGTCGCAAGTGAGATATGCGAAAAGTTTTGGGCAGAGGTTCCGGGCATTTACATCGAGGTGGAAGTGCTGTGAATATCTCGGAAGTTAAACGCAACCTTGAAAGAACTGTGTTGTACAATGGTGCAGAATACATTCTGACAGGCTGTATCATCAGACGAAGCATAACAGGAAAGTTTTATTATCAGGCTGAAATAAAGGATTTAAACGCTAATTCTGCATTGTTGTATTGCAGACTTGAAGATTTGGAGGAGATGAAATAAATGTATTCAGCTATATGTCAAATATGCGGTAACAAATTTACCGCAAGAGCAAAAACAACAAAATATTGTTCAGCTTGTGTCAGTAAAGCCAAAGCCGAGGCGGCGTTACACAGAAAAGAGCAGTTAAATAGACCGCCGACAACCGATACAGAATTTTTAATATGTTTATATACATACAGAGGTGATTCTATATCACGCATTGCAACGGATTTGAACAGAAGCGAAGAGAATGTTCAAAGCATATTAAATGAAGCAAAAGCAAGCGGTCGTTATAACGAGCACATACAAAAACATCTTAACTCTGTGAATTACAAAAGTACACTTAGTGACGATTATGTAGACAGCAGTAATGCTATTATGGACGGCTATGAATAAGGAGGATAAAGAAAATGATTGATTGTTCAAAAACTATGAATTACTTTATTGAAAAATCAAGAATGATTAAACAACAGAAGGACGGAATATGCAAACTTAACTGTACAGACTGCCCTTTAAGCATTGAGAATAATGGCACAAGTGTTTCGTGTACATACTTTGAAACGAATTATCCTGAAAAAGCAATTGCAATTGTGCAGAAGTGGTCGGATGAACATCCGCAGAAGACTTATTTGAGTGAGTTTTTAAAAAACTATCCGAATGCTCCTCTTGTTCACGATGGACCACCTGAAATATGCCTTCGGAAGTTAGGCTTGACAGATATAAAGACTTGTAGAGTAGGCGGCTGCGTAGAATGTTGGAATCAGCCTATTGAGGGCGGTGAAAAGTAATGGACTTAGAAAAGGTTGCTATAATGCGACTACGCGAAGGTGCCGAAATAAGCAAATATTATTATAATAAGCCTTTGCTACTATGCTATTCCGGCGGCAAAGATAGCGAAATAATTTTAGACCTTGCGCTTAAGTCAGGTATAGATTTTGAGGTTTTACATAGTCATACAACTGCCGATGCGCCCAAAACCGTTTATCACATTCGCCGAAAGTTCAAAGAGCTGGAGTCTAAAGGAATTAAGTGTACAACGCAAATGCCAACCTTCAAAGGTAAATCTGTCAGTATGTGGAGCTTGATTCCGGCTAAGAAAATCCCACCCACTCGCAATGCACGATATTGTTGTGCAATACTGAAAGAAACAGCAGGACACAACAGAGCGATTGTGACAGGCGTAAGAAGAGCGGAAAGCACCAACAGAGCTAAAAGCGGAATTATTCAGACTTGGAGTAAAGACATCTCAAAGAGAATTATCATTAACAACGATAATGACGAAAAGAGAAAAATCGTTGAGCATTGTCAACTACAAGGGAAAACGGTATTCAATGTCATATGTGATTGGTCAAATGACGATGTAAAAGACTATATCAAAGAAGAACATATAAATTTAAATCCTTTGTATAAGTGTGGCTTTCACAGAGTAGGTTGCGTTGGCTGCCCTATGGTAGGAAAAGGAAGATACAAAGAATTTGCACTGTATCCTAAATACAGAAATTTGTATATCAGAGCGTTTGACAGAATGTTAGAAGTTCGCAAGCAAGCAGGATTAACAACTAATACGTGGCAATCAGGAATAGATGTGTATCACTGGTGGATGGAGGACAATGTTCTGCCAGGGCAGCTAACAATAGACGGAGAAAATGATTGGTAAGGTGAGGAGTAATGACATTCCCCGAAAAGCTAAAAGCGTTAAGGCTTAAACATAAATTAACGCAAGATGAGTTGGGCGAAAAGCTCTGTTTGAGCAGAACAAGTATATCTAACTATGAATACGGAAAATTTGAACCTGATATTAAAACCATAATAGATATATCTGATTTATTTAATGTAACGATAGATGAACTATTGAAATGAGGTGTGAACACAATGACTAATTACGAGAAAATCAAACAGATGTCGATTGACGAAATGGTTCAAGGTGATATTACTTTGCTCGGGTGTGTCGGCCATGTTCCGATGGAATATTGTAATAAATTCCACGGTAACTGCATTGATTGCAAAAAACATTGGCTTGAAAGCGAGGCAGAAGAATGACCGCAAAAGAAATCAAAGACATAAACCGAGAAATTACGAGGTTAAAAGCTAAGATTGCACGCATAGCCGCCGAGGCTGACAATACATCGCCTAAGCTGTCGGATTTACCGAGTGCAGGTCAAACATCGGACAAAGTCGGCAATGCGGTGGTGCAGATTGCAGATATTCAGAGGGAGATACAAAACCTTGAAATCCGCCGAAACGCAGCGCTCAACAGCCTCTCCCGTGACGATTTTGTGGAGAACTGTTTGTTTATGCACCTTAGCTTGCGATACAGCTGGGCGAAGATAGCAGTTGATACAGGCGGAATAAATACACCGGATAACATAAGAATTATGTGCAACCGCCATCGTTGGTAAAAGTTGTTCGGTTTTTCGGTTTAGGTGCAGTATAATATAAAATGAAGAAATCGATAATAAGAGGCATTTTGTAGTTCTCCTTTTTCAAAAATAACGGCAGACCGCTCTCATTTGAGGGCGGTCTGTGTTGTGAGTAAAAATCAGATAAAAGAGGTGAGGCGATTGCCCAATGAGAAAAATTTAATACCGTTTACATCTGACCAAAGCCGTGATGAAGCCGTGAAAAACGGAGCAAAGGGCGGTAAGGCTTCGGGCAAGTCACGCCGCCGTAAAAAGAGTATGAAACAGGTTATGGATATGTTACTTTCGTTGCCTGCCAACACTCCTGCCGACTGGGAAATGCTTATTGACATGGGAGTTAATGTTGATGAGATTGGCGAAGATTTGGTCAATAATTTGCTCGTTGTAAATGCAGCACTTCTCAAAAAGGCTAAAACAGGTGATCTTAATTCCATTAAAGAATTAAGAAATATTATCCGTGACAATGTTTTTGAAAATCATAAAATCAAGCTCGACAATGCCTATCTCGACATTGAACGCAAAAAGGTTGAACCGCCAAAGGGTGACGGTTCTGAGTACAAAGGAATACCGGCTAATATGGTTGCACCGTCGTTTTCGTCGGTGCTTTTTGATATTGAGGGTAAAGAACATTCGGAATATGTTTTCCCCGGCGGAAGAGGTTCAACAAAATCGTCTTTCGTCAGTCTGAATGTTATTGATTTGCTTATGAAGAACGAGGGTATGCACGCCTGTATTTTTCGTCAGGTAGCCGACACTCTGCGCAGTTCGGTGTATCAGCAGATTTTGTGGTCAATCTCTGCTCTCGGTCTTGAAAGCGAGTTTAACTGCACTGTGTCACCTCTCGAAATCACGAGGGTAAGCACAGGACAGAAAATATACTTCCGTGGAGCAGATGATCCGAGCAAAATTAAATCAATCAAAGTACCGTTCGGCTATATCGGTGTTTTGTGGTTTGAAGAACTTGACCAGTTCACTGGCGAGGAGGCTGTCAGAAAGATTGAACAGTCGGTGATTCGTGGCGGTGACACGGCTTTTAAATTTAAATCGTTCAACCCTCCGAAATCCGCACAGAACTGGGCGAACAAGTATGTTAAAATTCCCCGTCAAGACAGGCTCATTATTGAGAGTACATACCTTACAGTACCGTCAAAATGGCTCGGAAAGCCGTTTATAGATGACGCAGAGTTTCTGAAAGAAACAAACCCTACCGCCTATGAAAACGAGTATATGGGCATTGCTAACGGCACAGGCGGCAATGTATTTGATAATGTTGTTATTCGTGAGGTCACAGATGACGAAATTCAGACCTTTGACAGATTTTACAGAGGAGTTGACTGGGGCTGGTATCCTGATCCGTTTGCCTATGATTGTATGACTTATATTCCAAGTCAACACAAGCTCATTATTTTTGACGAGGAACATTGCAACAAGACAAGCAACAAAGAAACAGCCGAATTGCTCAGAACTAAGCACGGAGTTACAAGCAATGATTTAATCACTTGCGACAGTGCAGAACAGAAGTCAGTCGGCGATTACAGGGCTGACGGTTTAATGGCTCGTTCGGCAGAAAAAGGACCCGGTTCGGTTGTTTACTCGATGAAGTGGTTGCAGTCTTTACGGGAAATTGTGATTGATAACACACGCTGTCCGCATACTGCACAGGAGTTTCTCGACTATGAATACGAGCGTGATAAGGACGGTAATGTTATCAGCGGTTATCCCGATAAGGACAACCACCATATTGACGCTGTCAGATATGCAATGAACAGAGTATGGAAACGCAGAGGTGAATAATGGGACTTATAGATTTTTTGAAGGGAGTGTGGAGGCGAATGTTTCCGCTTGAAAATATTCGGCAGGCGCTTAATTTACGGCTTGCGATTACAGCAGAAATGCAAAAGGCTATCGGCGTATGGCAAAACTGCTATGTCGGCAAAGCTCCGTGGCTTGATGAAAATGTCATCAGTTTGAGGCTTGAGCAGTCAATCACAAGGGAGTTTGCTAACATTACGCTTAACGAAATGACGGTGAACATCTCAAATGAAACGCTGTCAAAATTGTTTGAAACTGCAACCGAGGAGCTTAATTCAGAGTTACAGTCAGGTCTTGCAACAGGCGCAATGGTCATCAAGCCTTTGGGCGGTGACAGGGTGCAATATATCTCGGCAAATGCTTTTGTGCCGATTGAGTTTGACGCAAAGCGCAGGCTTGTAAAGGTCATCTTCCCCGAATTTAAGAAAATCGGTGACAACTACTACACAAGGCTTGAATATCACAGCCTTGATAAGGACAAGGGCTTGACTATCACTAACACAGCTTACCGTTCGTCATCACCCGAGGTTCTCGGTACTGAAATTCCTCTCGCTGTCATTGACGAGTGGGCAGACTTACCGCCTGCGGTCACATACCCCGATATGAAAAGACCTGCGTTTGGTTATTTCAGAGTGCCGATTAAAAACACGGTTGACGGCTCATCATGCGGTATGTCGATTTTTGACAGCGGACTTGAAATCATTCAGAAAGCCGATATGCAGTTCGGACGGCTTGACTGGGAATTTGAAAGCGGAGAGCGTGCGATTCATGTTGATTCTGCCGTGTTTAAGGACAGCAAAGCCGATAGACTTAACAGGCGTTTGTACCGTGCTGTTGATGTGGATTTGGGCGACGAAGAACTGTTCAAGGACTTTTCGCCTGCGTTCCGACAGTCCGATATTACGGACGGCTTGAATACATATCTGCGTATGATTGAATTTGCGGTCGGTCTTGCATACGGTGACCTTTCAAACCCCGACACTGTCGCAAAGACGGCTACGGAGATATTATCTGCTAAGAACCGAAAGTACAACACGGTATCGGCAATTCAGAAACAGCTTAAATATTGTCTTGACGATTTGGTGTATGCTCTCGCCTTTTACAATTCGCTGACAACAAGCGGTTACACATTCGTTTGTGACTTTAAGGACAGTATTCTCACCGATGAACAGACTGAACGCACACAGGATATTCAGGACTTGAGTCTTGGAATTATGCGACCTGATGAGTATCGTATGAAATGGTACGGAGAGGACGAAAAGACAGCAAAAAAGAACCTGCCGCAGTCCTCGGAGGTTGTTGACTGATGTTTACGCCTGAGATTATGGAGGCAGTCCCGATTGCGCTCGAGCAAATTTTTGACAGCCTGCAAATGAGCATAATGACAGAAATAGTAAGAATGTTACTTGAAGCTGCGGAGATTATACCGTCAACAGGCTATAAAATGAATAGACTGTACGATTTAGGTACAAGCAAAAAGCGAATCAAAGACATTGTCGCAAGGACACTTAACCTTAGCGATAAAGAAGTTGAAAACATCTTTACAAATATAACGGAAAGCGGATATAACGAGGCGGAGAGCGCTTTTATTGAACAAGGCAAGGAGTTTATACCATATTCAGAAAACGAGCCACTACAGCAATTTGTGAGGGCCGTACAAGAGCAGACACAAAACGAATGTAAAAACATTACACAGTCAATGGGCTTTGCAAAGCGACAGCCTGACGGCAGTTTGGGCTTTACTCCCGTTGCAGACTATTATCAAGAAACACTTGATAAAGCCGTCACAGAAATTGCAAGCGGTGCGAGTGATTATAATACCGTACTCGAAAAAACCGTAACCGAAATGACAAACAGCGGATTGCGTACGGTTGACTATGCAAGCGGTCACAGCAATAGAGTTACCGTTGCGGCAAGGCGTGCGGTGTCAACAGGACTGAATCAGGTTGTGGGCAAAATCAATGAGGAAAACGCCGTAAAACTCGGCACAAATTACTTTGAGGTATCGTGGCACAGCGGTGCAAGACCGACGCATCAGGTGTGGCAGGGCAGAGTTTACAGCAAGGAAGAGCTTGAAAGCGTGTGCGGACTTGGTACAGTAACAGGGTTGTGCGGTGCAAACTGTTACCACTCATATTCTCCGTTTACTCCCGGCATAACCCCACGCACATACACAGATGAACAGCTCGACAAGATGAACGCAGAGGAAAACAAGCCTGTAGAATACAACGGCAAGACATACACAAAGTACGAGGCAACCCAAAGACAGCGCAGACTTGAAACCACAATGCGGGCACAAAGGCAGAAAATAAAATTGCTTGAAGAAGGCGGGGCTGACGAGCAAGCAATAATTAACGCTCGTGCAAGATATGTAAAAACTTCCGATGAATATGTGAACTTCTCAAAAAGCGTCGGACTTTCTCAACAATGGGACAGGGTAACGGTTGGCGGCAGCAGCGTTGAGGGTATTACAAAGCCTAAAAAAGCCAGTTCACCGATAGGCGGAATAAAAACTACTTCTTTGCCGATTAAAAACACAGAAAATCATACCTTTAAAGGTAAATTCGGTGTTGAAAAATCGGGCGGTAGTGGTATAATAAAAGAGGAAAATAAAAAGCCTATTACGCCAATAACAGATAAAGCTATCGAGCGAGTGCCGAAAGTTGATATTGCCGGATATTCTGAAGAACAAAGGGTTGAAATTCAAAAACAACATAAGGAACTTTTGAAATTTTCAAAAGAACAAAATGACAATAAAGAAGTTGCATTTGTTTTTCGCGACGGATTGGTTGACTATAAACCATTTACAGGTTCTGATGAAAAAATTGACTTTGGCACATACTTGGAGACAAAAGGAAAAAATTTAACTATTTTACATAATCATCCGAGAAACAGTAGTTATTCTATGAACGATTTGGATGTATTTGCAAATAAAAATGTTAGAACAATTACTATTGTAAAAAACAACGGCACAGTTGAATATTTAACTAAAACCGATGATTTTGACAACAATAGATTTGCTCTTGAGTGTAATAGATTGTATAAGAAGATAGTGGTTAAGGAAACAGATGAGGAAAAAGATAGATTTGTTAAAACTTTGCTAAATAAATCAAAAGCTGGGGTGATTTGGAGTGGAAGAAAATAAATCAAGAAACGCAATTATCGACGGACCTATTGAATTGCAAATAAAATGTATGGAAAAATTTCTTTCTACATTAACAGACGAAGAAAAAGAGCGCTCAATGTCGAGTGAATTTGACTACTTGGAAGAAGACTAACCGCTCCTTGTGGGCGGTTTTGTTATGCGTGAATTTAATACAGAGATTAGCACTTAATCAATCGGATTGAGTGCTTTTTTTAATACCCAAAATCAGAAAGGCGGTGACAAAATGAAAGTAAAAGTAGTTGTGTCGTTTAACGATAAAATGAACGGTCTTATCAACAGACCTGTCAATGAAGTCTTTGAATGTACCAAAGACCGAGCGAAAAGCCTTATTGACAGAGGTTTTGTTATTGAGGTTGAAGACAACAAAAATAAAGCAGATTAAGCACCCTTGCATTTGATTGCATAGGTGCTTTTATTTTACCCCGCCGTTGGTTTATACGGCTGAATTTCTACCGCAGGCAAAGCGGAATATAAGCTATGCAGAAAGGATTTATATTATGAAGAACATACACACACTTCTCTCTGAAATTGGTATTACGATTCCCGATGAGAAAAAGGCAGAGTTTGACAAGGCGGTGCTTGCAAATTACAAGACTGTTGCAGAGGTTGAAAAAATCACAACCGCAAGAGATAATTACAAATCACAGCTTGAAACAGCACAGACAGCACTTAAAGAGTTTGAGGGCGTAGATGTCGAAAATCTTAAAAGCGAGATTGCAAAACTGAACATAAGCCTTAAAGACAAAGAAACCGAGTATCAAACAAAAATTGCGGATATGGAGTTTAACTCTGTACTTGAAGGTGCTATTTCAAAGAGCGGTGCGAGAAACGCAACGGCGGTTAAGGCTTTGCTTGACCTTGACAGTCTTAAAACATCAAAAAATCAGGCAGACGATATTACTAAGGCTCTTGAAAGCGTTAAGAGCGAAAACAGCTATATGTTCGGCTCGGACGAGCCTTTCCAAAATCCTGTGAAAAATACAGGAAATGCAGGCATTAAGTCTAATCCGCTCGCAAGTATGAGGGCGGCAATGGGACTTAGTACAGACGAAAAATAATTAATGAGGTGAAAATTTATGGCAAATTCTATTGCACTTTTTAAAACTTACACTACTTTGCTTGACGAGGTTTACAAGCAGAGTTCACTTACAAGCGAACTTGACGGTGCGTCCGACCTTGCGACAGCGGGCGCAAACTCCAATGAACTTATTATTCCAATGATTTCAATGGACGGACTTGCAAATTATTCCCGTAACAGCGGATATGTTGGCGGCGATGTTACCCTTACTAACGAAACGGTTAAATGTAACTTCGACCGTGGCAGAATGTTTACTGTTGATACAATGGACAATGTAGAAACCGCAGGCGTTGCGTTCGGCAGACTTTCGGGCGAGTTTATCCGCACAAAGGTTGTGCCGGAGCTTGACGCATTCCGCTTTGCCGCATACGCAAGTCACGCAGGTATTACCTCTGCCACACCTGGAAACCTTACCACAGGTGCGGCGGTAATTGAAGCACTCCGCAAAGGTACTACTCAGATGGACGAGGACGAAGTTCCGTACGAGCAGCGTTACCTTTACATTACACCAACTCTTTACGGACTTGTGCAGGATTTGGACACAACAAAGTCAAGAGAGGTTCTCAGCAGATTTGCTAAGATTATCACAGTGCCGCAGACACGCTTTTATACAGCGATTGAACAGCTTGACGGCACATCAAGCGGCAAGACCAAGGGCGGCTATCAGAAAGCCACTGCCGCCTCAAACATCAACTTTATGATTATTCATAAGCCTGCGCTTATTCAGTTTACAAAGCACCTTGATACCAAGGTCATCGAACCTGCTGTGAATCAGGATTCGGACGGTTACAAGTTCGGTTACAGAATGGTAGGCATTGCAGATGTTTACGAAAATAAGACAGCGGGCATTTATCTCCACGCTGCCGCTAAGGCTTAAGAAGGTGCTAATATTGACCGTTTACGCTGACGAAAATTATTATAAATCCGAATATCTATGTGGCAGAAAAGCGGTCATTACCTCCGCTTTTGCCTACTATGCAAGAGAGGCAACGCTTATTATTAATGCTTACACAGGCTCAAATATCGACGATACAAAGGATATAATCGAGCCTGTGAAACTTTGTTGCTGTGAGGTCGCAGAGCTGATGTATAAAGCCGATAATATGAGCGGCAGTGAGGGCATAACATCAGAAAAAGTCGGAGATGTGTCACGCTCGTTTGAAAGCTGTGAGGTTCGCAAAAAGCAACTTACACGATGTGTTAAATCCGCAGTATATAAGTATCTTGCAGACACAGACCTTTTGTACAGAGGTGTTTGATTATGTTTACGGATACTATGATGACCCTTTACAGATTTAACGGCAAAGGGTTTGACAGGCTTATTATTCCGCATTGCCATTGGCAGGAGTGCAAAGCCGCTAACGTACTTAAAAGCGGAATGCAGAACGCTGACGGAATAGCTATATACATTCCGTTAAATGCGCTTGTTCTTGCTCCAAATGATTTTTTATTTCCGAGCAACGGTCTGTTTCCAAACGCTGATATATCCCCTCTGTCCCCCTCTCAAGACATTATTGTAAAAGGTGAGTGTAATTTCATCTTTGATAATTCAAGCGACAGGAGCGTATCAGAGAGCCTAAAAACCTTGCGTGACAAATACGAAATTCACACAGTAATGAGTATTGACCGTTTGCTTTACGGCCCTGCGGATTTACAGCACATCAAAGTATCTGCGAGGTGATTAAATGCTTTTTAATGTGAATCAGCCGTCTGATGTTAGCGGCACTCTTTCTCTCAAGTGGAGCAAGAACTTTGCAGGCAATCTGAATAATAACCTGTTACTTGCTCAAAAAGAGGTTGACGAGGATTGCGTTAAGCTGATGAAGCCGTACACACCTTTTAAAATCGGCGTACTCGAAAACTCCGCAACTATACATACCGTTATAGGCAGTGGAGAAATCAAACAGGTTACACCTTATGCAAGGTATCTTTACTATGGCAAGGTGTATGGTCCTAACTATCCTATCGTGCGAGAAAAAGACGGTACGGAGCATATCGTATTCGGACGCTATAGCGGTGACGGCATTATAATCGGTTGGCGAAGTCCTAAAGGCAAGAAAAAACACCCGACAGGCAGAGATATTCAGTACAGCAAGGACAAGCACCCGCTTGCGGGCAAAATGTGGTTTGAGCGAATGAAAGCCGACCGCAAAAGGGATATTCTGCAAGCGGCGGCAAGAAGACTTGGGAGTAATGCAAAATGAATATAATCGAACTTGTAAGGTCCGTTGTGCAGGAGTTTCCGAAAATCGGCGAGCTTGTGCACATTGATTATTCAACAAATAAGGTACAGGATTTTGGACTTTCCCCAACAGGCGACACGCTTGTAAAGGAAGATATTTTAGGAAATCAAACACGCAATCACACCTTTATCCTGTACGCTACCTGTCAGTCGCTCAACGACTATGACCGACTTGTAAACAGTGGAATGTTGCTTGAACTGCAAATGTGGCTTGAACGGCACGCAGAGGGTGACATAGAAGTTGAAGTCGGCGACAACATTTTATACGGTGAGCTTAAAAAACTCACTTGCTCAAACGGAATGCTTTACAGCATACCTGACGAAAACAACAACGGCGGTGTGCAGTACCAATTGCAAATCACCGCCCAATACACTATTGAAAATTGAAAGTGAGGAATTATTATGGCAGTATCAACACCCGATATCGGTAAACTCAAAAGAAGTTACCTTTTACATTTTATTGACGCGAGCTTTGGCACAGGCGAAAGTCCAAAGTGGTATCTTATCGGCAAGGACATTGACGATATGTCGGTCGAGCTTAGTCCGGACACAAGCACAGTAAAGAACATTCTTGATGAAACCTCTGTAAATGACAATGGCTACGAGCCTACCCTTGACGCAGGTACATATTACGCAAATACAGGTGACAGCATTTACCCGAAAATCAAGGATATTGCAATGAACCGCCTTACCGGTGATGACTGCAAAACCAAAATTCTTGAAGTGCTCATTGACAAGAAAACAGGCCCTTATGATGCTTGGATTGAGGACTGCATCGTTAAACCGCAGTCATACGGCGGTGCACAGGGCGGTGTAAACATTCCGTTTAATGTTACATTTGACGGCAACAGAAAGCAGGGTACAGCGACAATCTCAGATAAGGTACCGACATTTACCGAAACTGTATAAGGAGTGATTCTATGCAGAGTTTGAATTTTAAAACACCGCTGAAAACATATGCAATCAACAATGATGAAAACACAGTAATCAAGATTAACACCACAGACTACTCACTCGTTGAGCGACTCAACAAGCTGACAGAACGCACAGAAGAGCTTGTGCAGAAGTACAAGAATATGAAACCCGAGGATGTAACCTTTGAAATTTTTCTTGATGTTGACAATGAAATCCGCCGAGAAATAGACTATGTTCTCGGTGCAGGTGTAAGTCAGGTTGCGTTTGGCGATGTAAATTGCCTTTCAATCTGTGATGATGGCAGTATGATTTTTGAGAACTTTCTCAACTGCGTTGTGCCGGTCATCGTAAGTGACATTGAAAACGCACACGCTCAGCAGAGCAAGCATATTGAGAAGTACCTCAATCAAGCAAAGAGGCTTGCAAAGTGATTGGATTACTTCCTACAAGCCTTGAAATAGACGGAGAGCAGTACGAGATTAATTCCGATTTTCGTATTGCTCTCTTGATTTTCGAGGCTTATGCCGACAAAGAGCTAACCTACGGCGAAAAAGCGGCAGTATGCTTGAATTGCTTATACAAGGAAGTTCCAAAGAATGTTGAGGAGGCGCTCAAAAAGGCATTGTGGTTTCTTGACGGCGGAGATGTGCCGAAATCGAAAAAAGCTCCAGTCAAAATTATTGATTGGAGCTATGACGAAAGCATTATTTTCCCAGCACTTAACAAGGTTGCAGGCTTTGAAACAAGGATTGCAAGCTATGTGCATTGGTGGACTTTTCTCGGCTATTTCAGTGAGGTAGGCGACGGCTTGCTCTCGCAGGTAATGAACATAAGAGGCAAGCGTGCTAAGGGCAAAAAGCTTGAAAAATGGGAGCGTGATTTTTACAATGAGCACAAAGAGCTTGTTGACATCAAGGAAAAGCTCTCTCCCGAACAGCAAGCAGAACTTGACGCCGAAGAGGATTTTATAAACAATCTTGTATAGGTGTTACACAAAATTATTGTTGACAATACACAAGCTTTGTTATATTATGTAACAAAGGAGTGATTTTATGAACAGCAAATTTTACAAAGGTTTAACTCTCTGTATTGCGGGTTTTGGTATAATTATAGGTCTATTAATGACATATGAGTATAAAACTAAAGATTAACTAAAGGTTAATTGGTATAGATGATACATAAAGGAGAGAAAAAAATTGAAAAGAAAATTTATCTGTATTGTATTGTCAGCTTTATTTATATGTACTTTGTTTGGGTGTTCTTCTACTTCTGAAATTTCGCAGGAGGAAACAACATCGATTAATCAAAGAGATATTGACGGATATAAATATGGTGATTTTGACATATATAATTCATATGCAGAAGATAATGGGTTATCCGGTACTAAAATTTATGTAAAAGGTACAGTAGATGATGTTTATAACCGCTCAGGATTTATGTGTTTTAACGTTACTTCCGAGGATAACGGCAGTTGGTTGGCTTCATTCTCTCCGGGAGGAGATACAGACAAGCCAAAAAATTTAACGAAGGGGACAAGTGTACTTTTCTTCGGCGAATATGCTGGTTTTAGCGATGTTACTAATACCCCGGCAATATTGTTGGATTACATAACTGTTTATGGCGAAAAATACACATCATATGATTTTCGTAAAGATAAAGCTAATACTTCAACATCCGAAAGTAAAGTGATTACAGAAACAACAACCGATACTCAAAACGATAAGACTATTATTGATGAGAACGGAGTTAAAGTTATATACAAGGGTAAAGAAGAAACTGAATATGGTACAGATATAAAATTATATATTGAAAATAATTCTGATTATGACTACGAAATTCAGTTCCGCAATGTATCAATTAATGATTATATGTTTGAACCGATTTTTTCATCTTTGGTAAACAGTAAAAAGAAATTAAATGACAGTTTTACCGTAACAACAGAATTTATTAAAGAAAATCAAATAAGCAGTATAGAAAAAATTGACTTATCGATAAAAGCATTTAACTGGGGTGATAGGTCACACGATTTTGTATCTAAAACTGTAACTTTTGAGCCATAACAAATAAATAAAATTGTCAAACAGCGTACATCTTCGGGTGTGCGCTGTTTTTATACCACAAGGGTACCGCATTTTGCTGTGCCCTTCAATTTTATAGAAAGGAGTGAGATTACATGGCGGTTGACGGTAGCTTGATTTTTAATACTAAAATCGACACAAGCGGTCTTAACAGCGATATTGCAAGAATCAATAAAGCTATCGAGGCGGCTCAGAGCAAGGCTCAGGCAGGTGCTAAGACTACTGCTCAGACTGCACAAAATGCAACTCAACAAGTGTCAAATTCTGCCGACAAAATAGTTGATGAAGTTAAAAACAACACATCAGATATTGGCGCTCAGATACAAAATATAATTGCTGATACAGAGAGAAGTGCAAAGTCGAAAGCAATGTCTATTGCTTCTATTCTGAAACGAACAGGAATGACACAAGCAGAGGCAATGCAGGCAGCTTGGGATAAAGTAAACAGTTCTGTTTCACAGCAAGTGAAAAAAACAAATTCAGAGGTTGAGCAAGAAACAGAAAAAACAGGCAAAAATATTAAAGAGAATACTGATTTATACAGTAAACAGGTTCTTGATGTGCTGAAAAGCATTGATAAAAATGTTGCAGACAGCTCAAAAAATATATCTGAAAAGGTACAGAAAGCAGTGACTTTGAGTGCAAGTAAAGCTAAGCAGTCGCTTACAACAGTCAGAACGGCTGTTGACAGACTGCAAAGCAAGGCGAAAATGATTGGCAGAACGCTGCTTACCGCTTTCGGTACGGCGGCGGTTGTAAGTTTTAGCAAGGAAAGCATAGAGCTTGGCTCAGACCTTGCAGAAGTGCAGAATGTAGTTGATGTTACTTTCAGCCATATGTCTTCAAGTGTGGACGATTGGGCAAAGTCAGCACAAAAATCTTACGGCTTGTCTGAAAATATGGCTAAAAAATATGTCGGCACTTTTGGTTCTATGGCGGAGGCTTTCGGCTTTACTGAACAGCAGGCATTTAATATGTCAACATCATTAACGGCTCTCACAGGCGATGTGGCGTCGTTTTACAACATAACGCAAGACGAGGCATACACAAAGCTAAAATCTGTTTTCAGCGGAGAAACAGAAACACTAAAAGACCTTGGCATTGTGATGACGCAGAACGCACTTGACAATTACGCAATGGCAAACGGCTGGGGCAAGACCACATCTGCTATGACTGAGGCAGAAAAGGTAACGCTTAGATATAACTTTGTACTCGGTCAGTTGAGCAATGCAACGGGTGACTTTGCACGCACTCAGAACAGTTGGGCAAATCAAACGAGAATTTTACAGCTGCAGTTTGACAGTATAAAGGCTACAATCGGTCAAGGCTTGATAAATGCTTTTACTCCGCTGCTTAATTGCATTAATCAATTTATTTCAAGACTTAGCGTTGCGGCACAGAAGTTTAAAGACTTTACAGCTCAGGTGTTCGGCTATTCTACGGCAACAAGCAATGCGACAAGCTCAGCTGTAAGCGATATGTCAGACCTTGCAAGTCAAGCGGACAGTTCTACATCTGAGATTGAAAAAACATCGGAGGCAGCTGAAGACTTGAAGAAAAACCTTGCAGGCTTTGATGAACTCAATGTGATGAGCGACACCTCGGACAACAGTTCAGACACAAGTACGCAAGCACCAAGCTCTGAAATCAAATCAATGCAAAATGCACTCGAGCAATCTATGCTTGACAGCGACAGGCGTACAAGCAAGACTATTGACAATATTGTAAATTCACTTGACAAGGTAAAAAACGCCTGCGTAACAATTAAAAATTCGTGGGAGAAAGTGTGGAATAACGGCACAGGCGAAAAGGTGCTTGGAAATATTAACTCATTAATTAACACTTTTGTAGGCACAGTTGGTGATATTGCAGAGGCTTTTACAAATGCTTGGGACAAAGCAGGCTTAGGTGACAGCGTGGTGCAATCGTTTATCGACAAATGGAACAGCCTTGTTGAGCTTTTGGATACGGTAGGCGATACATTCAGGCAGGTGTGGAATGACGGTAAGGGCGAGAAAATTTGGAGCAATATACTTGAGGTTATCCGCAACTGCAATAACTATACTGAAACTCTCAGAACCAAAATTAAAGACGCTTGGGAGAAAAACGATACAGGCAGAAAAATTTGGGAGAGCATATTAGGCATTGTCGAAGATATAACAGGGCTGCTTGATGAAATGTCAGCTGACCGCCTCGAATGGCTTGAGGACCTTGACATTAACCCCGTTGCACAGGCGGTTGAACGCTTGACCGAGGGATTCAGAAATCTGCTCAAGGCTTGCGGAGATAAGCTAAAACAAGCGTACAAGAATGTTTTATTGCCGCTTGCAAAATGGACGATTGAGAAAGCTGTACCGGATTTGTTAAATTTGTTTTCTGAGGCTCTTGAGGCAATTTCAGATATAGTTAATAAGATAAGTCCGGATATGTTAAAAGCAGTAGCAACGGGTATTGGCGCTGTTGCCACAGCAGTTATCGCATTCAAGACAGGTAAGACTATTGCGAGTGGTATAAGTGAAGTCACATCAGCAGTTAAAAACATCAGTTCGGTTATTTCGGCTAACCCTCTGCTTATTATAGCAAGCGCAATAACGGGTATTGTTTCAGCGGTTCAAATTTACAATGAACTAAAATGGAGCAATTCTGAGGCTAAAAAGTTTTGTGATGAAATAGACGATGTGAAAAACAGACTTGAAAATACAACGCAGAAAATTACCGACACAATCAAAAATACATTAGATAAGGTTGACCAGCTCTATGCTGATAATACATTGATTGATGAATATCAGGATAAACTTGAAACCTTAATCAGCAAAGCTGAACTTACTCCCGAAGAACAGTCAGAATTGCAAACTATCGTTACATATTTTAAAGATAATGTTAGCGGCTTTAGCGATACATGGGATAATTATGTCACAATAAGCGATGGGGGTAAGATCGAGCTGAAAGGTGATTTATCTGAGATACAAGATGAAATCAATAAAACTATCGATGATTACCAAAAACTTGCTAATCAATCTGCACTTTCAGAATTACAAACTGAAAATGCCAAAGCTAAAATTGCAGCAAATAAAAATACAGCCGAAATCAAAACGGAAATAAAATCTAAATACAGTGAAATACAGAGCACACAAAAGAAATTAGATGACTTTCTAAAAAAGAGAAATATCACACAAAAAACACTCGAAAATTATTACTATGGAGGTGGAGCAAAAAACGATGCTTTTTATAAAGAAGGCATTGAACTTTTGGAAACATTACAAGATGAAAGTGAAGCATATGATGATTTACAAGACAAATATAACGAATCAGTTGGTGAAATTAATAAATTAATAATGACTAACGATGATTTAATAGATGTTCAAAAAGTCCTGAATGGAGATTATTCTGATGCCGCTGCAGTATTAATGGCATATAATCAACAGATGATTTCACAAAACGATATTCTTTCAGCAACTGACGAAAATGGTAAAATACTTTGGGCATCAATGGATAAATTAAAAGAGGCAGCAACAGAAAGCGGAAAAAACACAGTGCTTGGACTTGTTGAGGGTACTAAAGATTATCAAGGTGCACTTGCGAAAAATAGCCAAGGATGGGCTGAAATAATTATCTCTGAATATGAAACAGGAATGGATATACATTCACCTTCAAGAGAAATGTATAAGCGTGGACAATATACAGTTTTAGGTCTTGTCAATGGTTTATCTGATACAAGTATAAAGGTACAGAGTGTCGTTACCATGATGTTAAAGAATATAAGAATGGCTTTAGAACCTATAAAAACAATCTTTTCAAATGTGTTCACTCCGATTTATGACATTCTAAAAACTCCTCTTAACAATGCACTAACAGGAATTGAAACTTTTATAAACGGCTTTATTTCTGCAATCAATAAAATGTTGTCGGGTGTGGACACGGTTGCAAATTCGATAGGCAAGTTGTTTGGGCAGGAATGGCACGCAGGTCGGCTTGATAAGGTGCACATCCCCAAACTTGCTACAGGCACATATGTACCTGCAAATTACGGTGAATTTCTAGCAGTTCTCGGCGATAATAAGCGTGAAGCGGAAGTTGTTTCGCCAATATCAGCAATGAAACAGGCTATGGCTGAGGTACTTGCTGAATATGGCGGAGCGGGCAACGGCGGTGATATTCACATTACATTGACTATGCCCGACGGCAGGGTGCTTTTTGAGGCTGTTGCTGATGAGAATAACAAAATCAAGAAACGCACTGGCAGGTCCGCTTTTGCGTAAGGAGGGATAGGATTGGGTGAATTTAAAGGCTATTTAATTAAATTCCCGAAAAACGGCTTGCAGTTTCCGCATAAGCTCATAGCTAAAGAGAGTTATCAAGCCACACCTTTACAGCGTACGGAGATTAAAGCTTATCGTGACAGCAACAACCTTTTAAGGCGAGTAACATCACCGAACAACAAAACTAAGATTACATTCAATACCAAGGACGGTCTTACCCTTGCTGAAATGAGAACTATTCGCAGTGTTTTAAACGGTGCTATGTCAAATTCTCAGCAACGCAAGCTCAATGTTGAATACTGGGACGATGAACTTCTTGCGTACCGCACTATGACCGCATATATACCCGATATAACATACACGCCAAAGCTTATTACCGCAGACAACATTAAATATGCGGCGGTAACATTTACATTTATTGAATATTAAGAGGTGGTTAATTTGCTTGAAGTTTCAAGCCTGCACAAAAAGCAGGCAATCGAAAATTTGATTGAAAATATACTGACAATTTCATTTCCCGACGGTGAATATCCGGATATAACAGAGAAAAATATAGCGAGTGAAAGTATGAGCCTTACACAGTCAATTTGTGATGAAAGCAAGCTGAAATTTGGTGGCTGTATTGCCGCTGAAATTAACATTGACATTGTAAATTCAATTGACAGAACCTTTACAAATGACCTTGTAGGCAAATGGATAAGCGTAAAATTAACGCAGCGTTTTCCGAGCGGAGAAAAGCTGCTGCCATCTGCAAAGCTGTTTTTAGGTACATCACTTTTGCCGGGAGAAACCGTAGTTGCAAAGGAATATTATTTGTTTAGCGGTATTATTGACAGTGCCAAGCTCGACAAGAATAACCGCAATAAGCGACACATTGTCGCTTATGACGCACTCTCTATGTTATATGATATTGACGCAACAAATAAGCTGTTTGATTTATGGAAAACTTATCCAAACGGCTATAAAATCGGCGAATTGGTTGTTCAATGCCTTAACTACAACGGAAAGCATATTATTCAGGTCGAGGATAACAAAGATATTCTTGACGAGGTGATAAACCAATCAACAGGCTTAACTGTACGAAATTTCCCGACATACAACAGAGCATGGCTTGAGGACTCAAATACAATTACATACGGCGAGCTGCTCAAGAATTGTTGTGAATTGCTCGGAGTATTCGGAACAATTATTCCTAATGCAAGCTATGGTGTTTTTAGATACATCGAACTCGGCAAGAGTACAGAAACATACGATTTTTACGAAAATCTATATGCTGAGGAATATAACAGCAGCGGCTATAACGGCTTTAGTTTTTCTTACGGTTACTCGTTAAATGACAGAAAAGCTAAAACCACCGTGGCAGAGTCACAGTGGGGCGAGGATGTTGTAACATATGATTTTACTAAAAATGTAGTCTGTTGGCAGAAAGATGACGGCATTGGCGGCGGACTGGTGCACGATGTGCAAAGTTTATTGCATGGAAAAACAGGCGAACGATTTTATAATTGTTCCTACACACCGCTTGCAGCTACTCTTGACGGCAGGCCTTGGGTGCAGATTGGTGACGGATTAGAAATTGAAAGCTATGTTACTGATTCAAACGGTGATTTTGTCTATGATAACGCAGGACAACCTAAAAAAGAGAAAGTAAAAGCCTATGTGTTGAGCCGTACACTGAGCGGAATTAAAGCTCTGACAGACAGCATAGAGGCAAAGGGGGAATAAATATTATGGCATACACAAAAACAAATTGGGAAGACGCACCGAGCACAGCTACACCACTTTGCGCAGAAAGCCTGAACAAAATCGAAAACGGCATATACGAGAACAGCATAGACATAGCGCTTGCGGATGGCAACATCAACACGCTAAGCGAGAGAATAATTGCGATTAACACAGCCTTATCTGCAAAGGCAGATAAAACGGAGCTTGAAGATGAAATAACAGACATTGACGAAACAGTGACAATGAAGATTAATCTTAAAGCGGATAAGGCGACAACCTTGGCAGGGTATGGCATTGATGACGCATATACAAAAACATATGTGTCCAAGGCGCTTAGCTATAAGCTCGACAAAAAGCCATTTGATACCGAACCTGTAAAAAATAGTCCTAACTATATTACAAGTGGTACGTTATATAACTGTGTTAATACTCTTAATCAAAATATTGCAGCAAAATATGATAGCTCAAATTTTGAGAGTGGTACAGGAACATTAGCACCAGCCCAAGAAATATATGCTGGTTGCGAGGGCAGTTTTGTATATTCTAAAAATGGTAATATTGTAACTGTATCGGTCAATATTACGGCACTGCTCTCTCATAAAAAATATATTCAGATGTCAGGTTTACCGTATGCGGCAAAAAACGAAAGTAGGTTGTCTAGTTTTGTTGTATATTCAACAGCAAATAAATTAATAAACATCAGACTTGACGGCTCTTGGATTTATGTCAGTTCAACGGACATTTTTGCAGAGGACGAAAAAATCAATTTCATTATTACTTACATAATCAGATAAGGAGCGAGTTACTATGGAAATCAAAGAAAGAATTACACTCGATATGCTCACAAAAGACAGTGTAAGCGTATTAAGACAGAAGTTTATTGAAATCAACGGCACAGAAATGCAGGTCGGCGGTAATGTTCGCAACGCTTACAAAAACTGTGATGAGGATAAGTCAATCTTAAAAGAACAGCTTTCGGAGGAATATTATAACGCTATTATGGCGGTATGGGAGGTATAAATATGTCTTATAAATTTAAAGAAATATGGTGCAATAAAGGTAATTTCACAGAGAGCAACAGAAAATCTTCTGAAATTGATACACTTGTTATTCATTACACCGGCAACAACGGCGACACAGCAGAAAACAATGGTAACTACTTTAAGAATAATGTAGTTGAAACATCTGCACATTATTTTGTTGATGATACAACTGTTGTTCGCTCGGTTGCTGACAAAAATATTGCTTGGCATGCAGGCGACTGGGATATTAATTGCCGTTCAATCGGAATTGAAATTGCAGGTTCAACAACAGAATGCACAGGCAAGACACTTGAAAATGTAATCTTACTTGCTCAACGACTTATGAAAAAGTATAACATCAAAAAAGACAAAGTAATTCGCCATTATGACGCTAACGGTAAAATCTGCCCGGGCTTTTGGTGCGGTTCATCAGCAAAGGACAAGCTGTGGAAAGAACAGTTTTTAAATAAACTTGAGAGTAACTCTGAAAGCAAAGAAGACGCTAAAGTTGAAAAAGATGATAAACCTACGATTGAATATTGCGTATTTGCAGGCGGTAAGTGGCTACCAACTGTAAAAGGTTTATCAGACTTCGCAGGCATTGCCGGCGAGGCAATCAGCGGCCTTGCAATCAGAGTAACAAAAGGTAAGATTAAGTACAGAGTGCATATTAAAGGCGGTCACTGGCTTAGCTGGGTTACAGGCTTTAATCTTAATGATGATGTAAACGGCTATGCCGGTATTCTCGGAATGGATATTGATGCTGTACAGATTTATTATACAACTCCTGCTGATGTTAAATCCGCACACGGCAGCTACTATAAGGCTACATACAGAGTTTCTACAGTTAATGAAGACTATTACGATTGGCAGCACGATGACGAAAAAGACAGTAAGCAGGACGGCTACGCAGGAACAAAGGGCAAGGCTATTGACCGTATTGAGCTTACTTTAACTTAACGAGGTGTAGTATGTCAACAGAAATAATTACATCATTAATCATTGCAAGCAGTAGCATTATATGTCAACTTCTCATTAATTCTTCAAATCGTAAAAAGCTCAAAGCGGACAATGAAAGCACTAAATCTCTTATAGTGTATCGTATAGATAAACTTGAGCAAAAGCAAGATAAATACAATCATTTGCAAGAGCGAGTGTTTAATCTTGAAAAAAATTCAGCTGTTGCAGACGAAGAAATCAAAGTCGCAAATCACAGAATTGCAGACCTTGAGCAAAAATAAGGAGGTAATAATATGAAAAAAATTACAAATTGGAAATCGTGGGCAAAATGCGCAGGCGTAAGAGCAGTAAAAACCGTTGCTCAAACTGCAATTTCGGTTATCGGTGTATCTGCCGTGTTAAGCGACGTGAATTGGATTGCGGTCGCCTCGGCAAGTGCACTTTCGGGAGTTCTTTCGCTGTTGACAAGTGTTGCAGGTTTGCCGGAAATATCAGAAGAATAAGAATACATAAGTTTAGCCCCTCGAGTACCGTTTTGGTATTTGAGGGGCTTTTGTTTTGCTTGACATTAGAACATATGTTTGATAAAATAAAATTAGGTGTATGATATGTTTTATTTATCATATTATATAGTAGTTGAATTATATAAAAAGCTAAACAAAATATGTGAAAGGTGACAATTTTTGCATTTATTAAATAAAATTACCCAAATTTTTAAAAAAATATGTTATAATACCTCTTGCAAGGATGAGAGGAAGATAATCAAGATGAATAAAGCATTAGATGTTGCAAGGTATATTATTAATACTTCAAATGATAAAGGCTATGATATTACAAACTTGCGGTTACAAAAAATTTTATATTTCGTTCAAATGGAGTTTGTAATTAGGGGAAAAGTATGCTTTTATGATAAGATGGAAGCATGGGATTATGGACCGGTAGTTCCATCAGTGTACAAACGTTTTAAATACAATGGTGCTTCTAATATAGATAAAATAGAGTATTGCTATGATGATTCAGAAGGGTTATGGAATTTAAAAAGGACACCTTATAGTGATGAAGTTTTGCCTAAGGAAGATAGAGAAATAATAGATACTGTTATCGAAGAATGCTATAAATTTAACACAAGTGCACTTGTAAGAATATCTCACTCACAATCTCCGTGGATAGAGGCCCATGAACAAATTAATAATGAAATAACAGTAGAATCTATAAAAAAATTTATTAGTGATAATCAATAGTAAAATTGTAGGTGAGTTAAGTTGTTCGACAAATTTCAAGAAATTGATTATAATTCATCTAATAGAAATAAGACAGGTGAAATGATCACATCTATTAGAAGTATTTGTGAGTATTTAAATACAAACAGTTTGAATTTTGAGCCACAAGTAGCTTTAAAAAAGATAATATCTTATATTGATAGATATGATAGAATTTTATATTCGGAGCTAAGTTCTTATTATTTTAAGTGCAATAGTTTAAGTGATGCGAATAGTTTCATTTCTCAAAATATGCAAACTCTATCAGATTATGTTACCTCAACAAAAATTGAAGAATTTGAGGATATTGGTGGAATAGAAACTGATATCGAAAATATAAAAAAGATAGTGTTAAAAATCTTAGATCACTTAAGACTGGCTGATTCTCAGTTACAGTATCTTAATCAAGATAAATTTTATGAGCATTTTTGGGAAGAACGAGAAGATATTGAAAACTCAATAAAAGAGGAGGGACATAAGCTAAATAAAGAGTTAATATCCTTAGTAGCAATATTTACTGCTATGGCGTTTCTGGTATTTGGAGGTTTGAATTCACTTTCGGATATATTAGAATTGTCGTTTAAAAACTTTTCAGTTTTAAATATTTCTTTTGTTGGAATTATTTGGGGATTATGTATTTTTAATCTGATATACTTGTTTATATATTTAGTATCAAAAATTATACAAGTAAACGTTGCTTCTGAAAATCCATTTTTATTAGATAAACGCCATAGACTTTACATAACAGGAAATGTAATACTTGTAGCTGCATTTGCAATATGTGGTTGGGTGTATGTAGCGAAGACGGATTATTTAGGATTATATTCAGAACTTGGTACTATATTTGGAAATTTTACTTTTTTTCTACCTTTTGTCGGGATAATTTGCTTAGTAATTTTATATTTAGTAGTATATAAGAAGTTTATAAAATTTCTATATAGAAAAATTTTACTAATGTATTATGAAAAGAAATATAAACAGAAAGTAATTATTAATGATAGGTATGTTATGAATCTGAATTCAGACATTTTACAACAAAGATAGAAGATTCTATTAACTGAAAATTTACTACAAATAAGCTAAAAACGGCTTGTTTACTGACTTTTTTCTGTGTTCAAATATTTTTGTTTTAAGGCTCAATGTCAATAGTTGGGGTAAATCCGAAAAAGAAGAAATAAATGAACAAGCGATAGTATAAATCAAGCTATCGCTTGTTTTTACATTTGGTGAGAAAACATATGTAAAATACGATTACGAAAACGCCCCTTTGCAGGAATAACACCACCTTGTGGTGTTTTCTGATTTTAAAAAAAATCAAAAAATTAATGAAAATGAATTTAATGGTGTGACGAAAAAAGAAAATAGCTTATAATTTTGACTTAAGGACTGAGTGGCAGCGGTATCGCAGGCTGAAACACATTCATAAGTTTGTATGCTTTATCCAACACGAAATCCAACACAAATATAAAAAAAGTCAGTATTCAACGGCATTTTTATAACTTATGCAGGGGTTCGATTCCCCTCATCTCCACCAAATGTGTATTGGACGAACACCTACTTTTTTAGTGGCGGCTTTGCCGTCAAGGTGATGCTCTGATACGAAACAGAAAAGAGCCAAAGTCACGAAGATTTTGGTTCTTTTTATATTTTTTCTTAACAAAACGAAAAGAATGGTTTTAATATTGAGAATTGTATATAACGAAGGTTTTTCTATAAATCCTGAGAAAACAAGAGTTGCAAGAAGCAACGCAAGGCAAGAAGTTACAGGGATTGTAGTTAATTCTCATATGCAGATTTCTAAAGAAAAGAGAAAGCAGATTCGACAACAGATTTATTATATAAGGAAATATGGATTAGAATCCCATTTGGAGCGGATTGAGGAGAATCGTGCTAATTACCTTAATCACCCCTTTTAGGACAAATCAATTTTGCCCTATTCGTCAACCCTAAGGACGAAGAAATGAAAGAATATTTTGATACAGTAAAAACAATTATGAAAAATCAAAATGAATAATAGTTTATCCGCCTATTGTAAATGCAGTAGGCGGCTTTTATTTGTAAATATAAAATCACACATTTGTAAAAATACATTCACTTTTGCTAAAATATTGGCAAGGGAGGATTTGATATGCGAGGTAAGAAGTATCACATAGCACTTGATGATTCTGAACGGCGGGTGGTCGTGAATTGCTTGAACGAAATGCGAAACAATCTTATTGCTAATGGTAAGTACACCGATGCGGTGGACGAGGTTTTACTGAAAATCATTGATGCCAAACAGAAGAAATTTAAAGTAATCTACAAGGAGGCGTGAGTATGGAAAAGGTTATTTATGACGAAAAGAACGGTCTTTGGTACGAACTTCAAGGTGACTACTATCTACCGTGTTTAAAACTGCCCGAAGGAGAACAACAGCTAATCGGCATTTGGGGACATCGGCACTTGCGATATATTAAGCAACATCGCAAGGTGTTATACCTAAATCTGCTGACAAGTGGCAAACTGAACGGCTACCTCACTGACCTGGATAAGCAGGCTGAAGATATGTTTTTTCGACTCGTAAAACAGATGGCAGAGCGTGAGGACGTAACAGAAAAACTCAAAGCAGATAACCAAATGGAATGGGTTGGTAGGATGAACAATATCCGCAGCAGAGCAAAGGAAGTCATAAATAATGAATTGATTTTTTCATAAAAGATTAACTGTGCTGTAAACATCAAAAGGATTTACAGCACAGTTTTTGCTATTCATTTTCTGTTTAACAGATTATTCAACCTTCATCATTCGGTAGCCTACGCCGATATGCGTTTGGATATATTGGGGAGAATCTGCATCCTTCTCCAGCTTTTTGCGGAGCGTTGCCATAAAAACACGCAAGGAAGCAATATCGTTATCCCAACTGCTGCCCCAAATGTTCTGGGTAATAAAGGTATGGGTTAAAACCTTGCCGATATTTCTTGAAAGCAGACACAAAAGCTTATATTCAATAGGCGTTAGGTTGCAGCTCTTTATCGCCGAGATAGGCGCATCCGGCGGCATAATCTATGCGGTGTTTTTACCGTCAGTATCGGGTATGATATGCACATCTAAATTCGGTGCGTTTGCAATCAGTTTTTCTGTAAGAGTAGGTTTAGAAAATATGCTCTTTCGGGTTGCGGAGCTTCTTCCTATCACAATTTTTGAAACACCCGAAAGCCTTGCAAATTCGGCAATTTGATAGGAAACATCTTCACCGTGCACGGTTTCAATTTTAGCGCCTAATTGTTCTGCAAGACGCATATTGCTTCGCAGGCGTTTTACATCTTCTTCAGGCATAACCTGATAATCAGGAGTTTCCACAAACAGCGCTGTAAAAGCGCCCTTAAAGACATTCGCCATCCGGGCGGCAGTGCGAATTATTTTTGCATTCGACGGTGACGACGAAAGGCATACAAGAATATGCTCATCGGTATGATAATCGCTGTGACTTTTCGTTCTGACGGTTTCGGTAAGCAGATTCACCCTGTCGGCACAGCGGCGCAAGGCAATTTCACGAAGCGCCGTTAGATTTTCCACGGTAAAGAAATTCTCTGTTGCACGCTCAGCTTGAGTCGGGTTATAAACTTTGCCCGCTTGTAGCCGTTCAATCAATTCCTGCGGCTCAATATCAACAAGCTCAACCTGACTTGCGTTATCAAACACCGAATCGGGGATTCGCTCATGTACTATAATGCCCGTTATAGATGCAACGGTGTCATTTATACTTTCAATATGCTGAACGTTTACCGTGGTATAAACGTCTATTCCCGCATTAAGTAACTCTTCAATATCCTGATAACGCTTTGTATGTCGGCACACGGGGGCATTGGTATGGGCAAGCTCATCCACAAGAATTAACTGTGGATGTCTGGCAAGTGCAGCGTCCAGATTAAATTCTGAAAGAGTAATTCCGTTATATTCCGAAACAAGATTCGGAAGACATTCCAATCCGTTTACAAGTGCAGAGGTCTGAGGACGGGCATGAGGTTCAATATAGCCGGCAACGACATCAATACAATGCCTCTTTACCGAATGAGCTGCTTTCAGCATAGCATAGGTTTTGCCGACTCCTGCGGCATAGCCGAAAAAAATTTTCAAATGTCCTCTGTTTAGGTTCTGTTTCTCCTTTTCAATTTCTTTTAGAAAATGTTCTGGACTTTGCCTTGTTTCGTCCATAAAAACACCTCCTGATTAAAAGAATTTCTTCTTTTTGAAGTAGATGATTTCTCCTATTGCGATAATAAGAGAAACAATAATCACCGACAGATAACCGTATCGCCACTTCAGCTCCGGCATATAAGCAAAGTTCATTCCATACCATCCCGTAATTAAAGTAAGAGGCAGGAAAAAGGTGGTGACGATTGTGAGAATCCCCATAATCTTATTTTGCCGCGCATCCTGCATAGACTGATAAAGCTCACGAAGTTGAAGCATATTTTCACGAAGCAACTTTACATGGTTTTGCAATCTCTCGGCACGATGGGTAAATTTATCCCAGTCCTGCGTATCGTTTGCAAATGGAGAACACGCGCGGGATTGAAACAACTCTCCGATATCTGTCAGTTGTTCATAGTAAGCATTTAATTCAGACAGCTTTTGCCTGCGTTTTGTGAGCAGAGGGAAAAAGTCTGTCGAACCGCCGGAGCCGATATTTTCTTCCATTTTTTCTGTTTCTGACTCGATGTGAGAAAGATAGAGAATATCATCCTCTATCATTTGCTCCATAAACTGCAAAAGAAGCTGAGCCGGACTGTTCAGCTCCTGAAACATACTTATTCGTTTTTCTACAAATAATTTCAAATTGCCTACATCTTCCACAAATAAGAGCGACTGTCCCGTCAAATAAAAGCTGAAGGAAAGCTGCGGTGAACGCTGTTCACTTTTTTGAGGCAGGCGTAATGTTCCGATGATGCAGTTTTTGAAAACCTCTGCCTTACAATAACGAATCGATCCAAGACAGTGAAGAAGTTCTTTATAATACGGTAGTTGTTCTTTACATTCGTGAAATTCCGCCGTACTCATAAATGTAAAAAACGGCTTTTTATCGCCGCAGTTTTGGGCGGCTTGCAGACTCCCGTCTTTTGAATTTATAAAGTATTGCATTACAACTCCCCCTTTCTACTTTTTATTATATCACATATATCACAAGTATAAAAGTATTTTCTACTTTACATATTCCGCATTGATCACCGCTTGATTTGAAAAGAGAAAATCAGAGAAGCTATTTGCAAAGGCATTATTTGAAGCCTTTTTCCATATCACAGCGGTCTGAATTACGGAAGGATCCGGCGGTTCTATCGTACATCCTGCTTTCTCACAGATAATACTATTTTGCTTTGTAGAAATGATAAGACAGCGGTATGTATCGTCATTTGCAGAAGCATTGTTTTCAATAAAGCCAAAGTCAATGTGATTTTCGTTTAGCTTATCATATATATCCTCTGTATTTCCAAACAGGAAATGAAGCTGACAATTCGGCTTTCCTTTTGAAAACTTTTCAAATAGCGGTATCAGCGAATCCAAGATCATAGGATTATCAAACGCAATAAAAAGGCTGTTTTCTGCAATTTCTTCGTCAATTAAGTGGTGGTTATTTGCTAAAAAATCGTCAAGCCTTTTCATTATAAAGTAACCGAACACAATCATGACAGCCACTGCGCACACTAACAATAATTCTTATGCCAAGCCGAACAGTACAAGCCGAACAGTACAAGCAGGGACTTTATATGCCAAACTCCCAATCAAAATCCGCCCCAAGAGGCTGATTTACTCTTTGAGGGACTCCATCCCCCAAGCCCCTTGGAAAAAGAACGAAAGAAGGAATAATGTATATGAAAGATATACGAATCGCCGTGCGTGTCACGGCAAAAGGTAAAGAGAAAATACAGTCAAAAGCCCGAACGTGCGGGCTGAGTACAACTGAATATGTAAAGCAAAGAGCGTTGGGGTACGAGCCGAGAAGCATTCCACCCGACGCTCTTTTTGTTTGCCTTGAAAAGCTGGACGAGCTTGAAATTAAGACGAGTTCGCCGGAGTTGGATGAAGAAATCCATGATGTGCTGAAACAGATCGTCGCAGAATGCCTGTTGCCGGGAAAGGGGTGATGCATTGTGGCTGTTACAGGCTTCTGGCCTATTTACAAGAATTTGAAAGCAATGCTTGACTATGCCGACAATCCCGACAAGGCAAGCAGTATCACTATTATATGTGCAAAAAGGCACGCAAAAAGAAATGCGATAAGAAGATTATCGGCAAGCAATATATCGAAGACCGTGTTGTCAGCGAATGCCTAAAAATGCTTACTGATGATAAAATCCGATATATTGCAAAGCGTGTTGCAGAGGAATGTAACAAGAGTCCCGACAATATATCGGTGCGTGAAATCAAGAAAGCCATTAAGGTAGTCGATGCTGCCATTGAAAACCTTTGGAAAGGTATTGAACAAGGACAATCGGTTGATATGCTGACTGAGCGACTGCATAAACGACAAGCAGAAAAAGAGGAATTGGAAACTCAGCTTGCTATTGAGAACAACAAGAAAATCTGCCTATCCGAAGCGCAGATTTTAGCCTTTCTTGATTATGTGTGCGAAATGCCGTTTGATGATTTTAATAAGCGCAGAGCGATTATCAATATATTCGTTCAATCCATCTACTTGTATGACGATCATTTCACCCTAATTATCAACGCAAGTAAGAAGCCTTTGAGCATTGACAATATCCCGCTTGATGATATTGAGGAAGCTTTTGAGGACGAAAATACCGAAACGGAGGGGTGTTCATCCTTGATGACACCCGCTCCACCATTATAGTCACGATTGCATATGCAGTCGTGACTTTTTTATTATATTGTTATTCTTGTATTTATGCGTTTTTTATAGCTAAACAAGAATCATTTATGAAGTATAAAACAACACAATATAAATTATGCAACCGTACACAGAATTTTATGGGATGCATTTATTTTGCGTTATTTCTTTTTCATACAGTTTTTAAAACATTTTTTATCAAATGACGGGTTGAATGCGTAGAAATTCTTTTCGTCAAGTTTGTCGGTCATAAGTCTCAGATTTTCACCGAAGCGTTGATAGTGTACTACTTCACGCTCACGCAAAAATCTTATTGCGTCTTTTACATCGTAATCATCGCAAAATCTTAAGATATTATCATAGGTCGATCGCGCTTTTTGTTCGGCCGCCATATTTTCGTGGAGATCTGTAATTGGATCGCCTTTTACCTGCATAGATGCGGTTGTATAAGGTGAACCTCCTGCCGATTGCGGATATACGCCTGTTGTATGGTCAACAAAGTAATCTTCAAAGCCTTGCTTTTTGATTTCATCTTCCGTGAGGCCTTTTGTAAGCTGATATACAATTGCACCTATCATTTCAAGGTGATTTAATTCCTCGGTACCGATGTCGGTTAAGGTGGCTTTTAATTCCGGCAGCGGCATTGTAAATCTCTGACTTAAATATCTGAGTGATGCGCCGAGTTCTCCGTCAGGTCCACCGTACTCCGAAAAGTGATAATCAGATATAAAGAAATATATCAACCGAAGAAGTTGAGCGGTTAAAGACTATGCAATCTACAAAGCCTTTTAGTATTTCGTTCTTTTCTTTTTCGCTTATTGCAGGGCTTTTTAGAGTTGCTAAAAAGTTTTTCTTTTCTTTTACATTTTCTTTTCTTGGTTTAGTTTTTTCTTGTTTTAATTGAACTTGACGGGAAGAGAGGTTTTTTATTTTATCTTCTACAGACTTTTTGTATTCTTTTACTTCTTCAACGGTGTAGATTCCTTCAAGATATGCGTTTTTTATCCGTTGTATTTTTTGATTTTCTTTTTCGATTAAGTTAGTGTAATCAATGCAGTCAGCAACAGTTTGAGATAAAGACTTGACCGAAAGTTTAAAATCTTTGTTTTCAAAAACCTGTTCAAGTCCGAGTATTACAAGATTATTAATATTGGTAAGGCTGATGTAATGTGACTGTTTACATATTGATTTTGAGTATTTAATGCATTGCAGTCCTTTGTTTGAATATGCTAATGCAGAGCCGCAGTTGCTGCATTTTATTAAACCGTGCAGCATATATTCTTGTTTAATATTATTGTGTATGCCTTTTCTTTGTTTACGACTGTTAGCTTCTATCAAATTTTGAACTTTATAAAAAATTTCATCGCTGACAATAGATTTATGTATTCCTTGAGTGTACACAATATCTTTGTTGTTTGAATATCTGTAATCTGTTTTTCCGTTTTGATTCCAACGGATTTTTCCTATATAAACGGGATTTTTCAGGATATAATCTATTGTTCTGTTTTCAAAAGGATTTCCTCTTGTAGTTTTGACACCGATTTCGTTTAATTCGGATGCAATTTGCATGCTGTTCTTTCCGTCTATATAATCGGTAAAGATTTTACGAACAATTGCTGCTTTTTCTTCGTTGATAACATATTGTTTATCGACTATATCATAACCGAAAGAGGGAATAGTCACCGGCTGACCTCGTTTGACTTTTTCTGACATTCCTCGCAGCACTTCCCCGGAAAGGCGGATTGAATAATATTCGTCCATCCATTCTATGATACGCTCAATAAGTGAGGAAAACGGATTTTCTTCATCAAGAGTTTCGGAACAGCTTATTACCGAAACATCATTCTTTTTAAGCATAGATTTATATACAATGCTTTCTTCTTGATTCCGTGCAAATCGACTGAATTTCCACACAAGTATTGTACTAAACGGTGCGGGATTTTGCTTTGCAAGCCCTATCATCTCGATAAATTGCGGCCGTTTTTTGACATATTTGCCTGACAATCCGTCTTCTCGAAATATGTACTCTGACGGGATATTGTAACCGTTTTGTTTTGCGTATTCTTTTATTATACGCAGTTGACTGTCAGGAGAAAGCTCGGTTTGTCGGTCTGTAGATACTCTGATATATGCCGCAGCGGTTTTAAGTTCTTTTTCCATAATAATCACTTTCTATCGCTTAATCTAAGTGAATTTGCTATAAGTCATAATATGTTTCAGAGATAAAAATGTGTTGATTTTTGCTATATATGTTGCTTGGCATCTGTTAATTGATTTTGCAGAGCACATAATATATATGTAGGAATAGAATAAAGTTAAGGGGTGGTTATAAATTGTCAAAGAGGCAAAGTTTTATGGTTAGAATACATTTACCGATTAACGGGAAATATTATTTGTGGTATGAAGTTGACGAAGAGAGAAATGTAAAATGGTATTTGCCTCGTGACGAGGCAGAGGCACAAGAGGCTGTACAGAAAATGCTTGAAAATGTCGGAAAACATATGAGTAATTTTTACTCAAACAATTCAGAGTACATTAAAAATCTGTAAATATTGATATTTCAAAAAAATCAGGTCAATCTTTTATCGGATTGACCTGATTTAATATAATAGAATTTTGTATAAACAGTTTTATTTAGAAAAATCCCAATCAAGGAGTCGGTTACCTTTTACGATAAATGCCTTTTCGGAAATTTTAGCAAGTGGAGTGTCACTGTAGCTGTCGGAATAAAATTCGTAAATTTTTGTGTCACCGAACATTTCTCTGTATCGCCTTACTTTTTCTTCACCGTGGCAGTTTATACCGCTGTATTTGCCTGTATGTTCGTCAACGACAGATGCCATAAGATAATTTATTTTGAGAGTTTTGCATATTGGTGCAAGTAAAAATTCTGGGGAGGCGGATATTATTACATCATCTTTTTGCTGTTGATTTTTATAAAACGGCTTGATTTTGTCAATATTAATATTCCAAAAGTCGTTTATGTCTTTTTGTATGTCGCAGTATCTTAAAAATTTATACATTTTTTCTTTAAACTGCGTTTTTGTGCCGATTTTAAAAACATAGAATTTAAGAAAAGCACCGATAAGTGAGGGGGCAAGCAATAAAATTTTTTTATGCCTTTTTAGAGAAAAAATATAGAAATCGGCGGTTGAGTCGCCGTCATATATTGTTTTATCAAAGTCATATACATTCATAAATAAACCTCTTAGTAAATTATTAGTTTTATAAATACTTATATTCTATAATTAATTATAGATTTTTGCAATACCCTTGTTCACCTAATAATCACTTATTTTCGGCATACTTACTGTTGCTTTTTACCCTAAAATATAGTATAGTATAATGTGAGTAATAATATAGGAGTAATACAGTGTTCGGTTATTTACAGATTGAAAAAGAGGAACTTCTTGTAAAAGAGTTTGAAACATATAAGGCTGTTTACTGCGGACTTTGCAAGCAAATGGGTAAAGATTATTCTTTTTTAACCCGTCTTACATTGAGCTATGACTGTACTTTTTACGCAATGCTTTTGATGTCATTACATTCTTCGTGCGGCGGTTTTAAGAAAGGCAGATGTACCTGCAATCCTCTTAAAAGATGTAATTTTGCTTACAGCCAAAATGACGATTACCAAAAGGCTGCGGCTTTTTCAATTATTACCGTTTACTACAAACTTATTGATGATATAAATGACAGCGGATTTTTTAAATCTCTGTTTTCAAGAATGATTAAGCCATTTTGCTCACATCAGAGAAAGAAAGCTAAAAAGCGTTATCCGTGGATTGACGAATATGTGGCTGAAATGATGGAAAGACAGGCTGTTATTGAACAGGATAAAAGCTCTTCCGTTGATATTTCGGCAGACCCGACAGCTCAAATGCTCGGAAAAATCCTTGCAAAAGACGGTAATGACGAAACCGAGAGCCGAGTTTTATACGAATACGGATATAATATAGGCAGATGGATTTATCTTATGGATGCGGCAGACGATATGGAAAAAGACGCTAAGTCATTAAGTTTTAACCCTTTTATACAAGAGGACGGTTCAAGTTTAGACAACAATATTATTTCGCTCACTCTTAATCAGTGCCTTGCAAGGGCATATGATGCGTATAATTTACTTGATATAAACGGTTTTAAGGGGATACTTGACAATATGATGCTTAGAGGATTCCCGAAAATTCAGAATAAAATTACAGATAAAACCCAAAAGGACTCGGACAAATCTTTTGAGTCGCAGAAAGGAAGTAAAGATGAATAATCCTTATGAGGTTCTTGGCGTATCTGAAAATGCCAGCGATGAAGAAATTAAAGCAGCGTACAGAAAGCTTGCCAAAAAATATCATCCCGACAATTATGCGGACAGTCCGCTTGCAGATGTTGCCGAACAAAAAATGAAGGAAATCAATGAGGCTTACGATACAATAAATCAATTAAGGCAAAAGGGCAGAGGCTCGGGTTCAACTTCAAATGCAACCGGCGGATATTCTCACCAATCCACAAGATTTCACGGTGTAAGAATTTATATTCAGCGCAATATGATTAATGAGGCCGAACAGATTCTTGATAATACAGAGCAACAGTACCGTGACGCAGAATGGCATTACCTTAAAGGTATGTGTGCATATCGCAAGGGTTGGGCAAATCAGGCTTATTCTTACTTTACACAGGCTGTAAATATGGACCCTAACAATCAGGAGTACCGTGCGGCTCTTAATAATATGAATAATCAGAGGGCTTATAATTACGGCGGCTACACTCAAGGTACACCAAATACAGGTGACGGTGCTATGTGTGATTACTGCACCACATGTCTTTGTGTAAACTGTCTTACAAACTGCCTTTGCAACTGTTGCAGAATGGGCTGTTAATATGAAAAAGTCATCTTCAAGTCCGTTAAAAACAACCTTTAAAGTTACAATTTCGGGTGTATTGTCGGCGCTTTCGCTTGTCTTTATGATGCTCACATCATTAGTGCCGCTCGGTACTTTTGCCTTTCCTTGTATGGCAGGAATTGTGCTTATGGTGATTGTAGTCGAAGCAGGTCATAAGTGGGCGTGGGGCGCATTTATATGTGTTTCACTGCTTTCGCTTTTCCTTGCGGGCGACAAGGAAGCTGTTGTATATTACATTATGTTTTTCGGTTATTATCCGATAATTAAAGGTGCAATAGAGGGAAAAATAAAAACAAGAGCCGTACAGTTTGTGCTTAAATATGCGGTATTCAATGCAGCGGTAGTAGGAGCATTTTTTATAGCGGCTTTTTTACTTGCCGTGCCTGCAGAGGAATACACTATAGGCGGAATGTATGTACCGTGGATTTTCTTGCTTGCAGGAAATATATTCTTTACAATTTATGACTTGGCGGCAACAAAACTCGTTACATATTATATAGTTGTACTCAGAAACAAGCTTATAAAACCAAAATACAGAAAATGACAGAGGGTAGTATTATGAGAAAAGTAAGCGCAAAAAAATTAATAGTCCCGATTCTTGCCGCCGTATTGTTGCTTTTTTCAATTCCTGTAAATGCGGCTGAACTTTCACAGACAGAGCAGGCTGTGAGCGCAAGTGTGACGGCAGGAGCGTCAGGTTATGTAAATGGTGACGGAGTAAATCTTCGTTCGGGAGCGGGTACAAGCTACAGTGTTGTGACTGTTATGGAATACAAAACAGAATTTACCTTTGACGACGGAACTCTATACAACGGTGAGTGGTACAAAATCACTCTTTCGGACGGTACAAAGGGATATATTTACTATGAATATGCTACCGCAAAAGAGATTACAGATACTCTCGGAACGGGTTACATAAATGCAAGTGATGTAAATATGAGATCGGGTGCAGGTACAGATTATTCTGTTATTGCTACTCTTGATTACGGTACAAAAATTACCGCCGTTTCAAAAAGCGGTAATTGGTATTACATTGAACTTAGCAGCGGTACAAAGGGATATGTTTATGCGGATTATGTAACGCTTAATGTCGATGAACCGCAAAAGTCGGGACTTTCAAAGACAAGTCTTAGTATGTACAAAGGAAACTACAGCACTTTGTATGTAAACGGCGCAAAAGGTAATGTAAACTTTGCTTCATCAAATTCTAATATTGTATCTGTAACTTCGGACGGACTTTTATATGCAAAAGCTGCGGGTTCGGCAGTTATTACCGCAAGATATGACGGAATATCAGAGAGTTGCTATGTAACGGTTACAAGCGGAAGTTATGTAGGTATTTCCGATTCTGCGGTTCAAATAAATAAAGATAAATCTGTTTTTCTTACCACAGATTCATATGTAGATTGGAAAACTTCAAATTCAAATGTAGCTACAGTCAGCGACGGTGTTGTATATGCCAAGAGCGAGGGTACTGCCGTAATTTCGGCAGAAACAAGCTACGGTGCAGGTACCTGTATTGTAACTGTAGAAAAAACTGCGCCTGTTCGTTTCGTATATGCCACACCTAATTCGGCGCCTCTTAACAGCCTTGTTACTTTGAATGCTATAACCGATAATACAAAGCGTGGTTTGTATTTTACGATATCCAATGAAAAAGAAAGCTATACGCTTCACGCCGATTCAATAAAGAAAGACGGCGACAATATTATTTGGTCTGCAAAAACTGTGCTTGATACTTCGGGTACATGGAACTATACAGCGTATTCGCTCGCAGAGGACGAAAACTATTACAGAACTGTCGAAGATGATGCAGAGGGCGAAGTTTTTGTTACAACTTCAACCGATACTACAACTGCGGTTCTCGGTGAACGCCGTGCAAGCGATGAAATAATCTCTCTTATCGCAAATTATGAGGGATTTTTGCCTACGGTAACACCTGACTATATTACGGGTGATGCAACATTAGGTTATGGCAAGGTTGTGTGGTCCGGCGAACAATTTTACAATAATCTTTCAAAAACCGAGGCATATGCTTATCTTTGCCAAACCGTAAACAGTGGCGGATATACTTCTCGAGTTAATAAGTTTATGATTTCAAATAATGTAAAGTGTAACCAACAGCAGTTCGATGCACTTGTGTGCTTTACATATAATGTAGGAGCATATGCGCTTGACAATGACAGCGATTTGTCGGACACTTTACTTAATACAGCATATCAGCCTGCATTAAAACCATCTGCAAATGCGCAAGGCTATGTAAGCGGTGACGGCGTAAATTTGAGAAGCGGAGCGTCAACATCTTATTCTGTTGTATCCCTTATGTCTTACGGTACAACCTTTACTTTCGTTGACGGCAGACTTTATAATGATAATTGGTATAAAATTAAATTGAGTGACGGCACGGTGGGATATATTTATTCCGACTATGCCTCTGTAATGTCAGCAAGCAGAAGTCTTGATAATGTAAGTCAGTCTGCATATGCTAAGAATTTCTTTGCATATCACCATGCGGCAGGCGATTGCTATGAGGGACTTTTATACAGAAGAGTTGATGAGGCTGAAATATTCTTTTACGGTGATTACATAAGGGACGGTTACGAAAACAAGTACGGTTTCAGTTACACTTGCGCCCGTAACCCGAGCTTTGGATTGTGATAAATATTTAATTGGTATTACTTATTTGAAAGGGAGTATTATAATGAAGAAAATCGGTTTTATTGGTGCAGGAAATATGGCAACTGCAATTATCGGCAGTCTTATGGGACAGAATGATGGCAAGGCTGATTTTATTAATGTTTTTGACCTTGACAAGGAAAAATGCGATATTATGAGCAAAAAAGGCATTAATATTAAAAAATCCGCCGCTGATGTTATGCTTGAAAGCAACATTACCGTTCTCGCTGTTAAGCCGCAGAATTATCCCGAAGTGCTTGAGGCATTAAAGTCACAGGTAACAGCTGACAAAGTTTTTGTTTCAATTGCGGCAGGTATTTCTATTGCATATGTGCAGAATCTTCTTGATTGTAAATGCCCTGTAGTAAGAGTTATGCCTAATACTCCGCTTTTGCTCGGCAAGGGTGCGTCTGCACTTTGCCCGTCAGATAATATCTCCGAAGAAGACAAACAGATTGTTTATAATATGTTTGCGGGCAGCGGCGTTTGTGAATATATTGCAGAAGAGCATATGAACGAGATTATATCTGTAAACGGAAGCAGCCCGGCATATATTTATCTCTTTGCAAAAGCTATGGCAGATTATGCTCAAGAGTGCGGCATTGATTATGACAAGGCAATGAATCTTATTTGTGCAACTCTTGAGGGTTCGGCTAAAATGCTTAAAGAGAGCGGCGACAGTGTTGATACACTCATTGAAAAAGTAAGTTCAAAGGGCGGTACTACCATTGCTGCTCTTGATGCAATGAAAGACCTCGGCTTTTATGATGCCGTTAAAAAAGGTATGGCTGCCTGCACAAAGAGGGCAGAAGAGCTCGGTAAGTAATTACATTAATAGATAATTAGCATACAAGCAAAATTTTCCGCATATTTTTATTAAGGATAATTATATGGAGGAATGTTTTGTGAAAGGCTTTATATTTTCGATAAAAGAAAAAACAGATTTAATCAGAACAGGCAGGTTTTCTCTGACAACACAGGATATAAAATATTACATAAAGAGATACGGAATTTATATATTGTTTATTTCAATGTTGATTGTCGGACTTGCCTGCGGAACTGTGTATGCAATGTCTGCCGACAAGGAAATGCTTGCTTCTCTTGATTTTTTGTTTTTTACAAATCTTGACGCACGGCTTTCACAAAATGTAATTAACACATTTTGTGCCTGCTTTGCATCTGATTTTATATTTTTGTTCGCAGTATTTTTACTCGGATTAACCCCTTGGGGAATCCCCGTACTGCCTTTTATTGTGTTTTTAAAGGGCTTCGGTACGGGAATTACTGCCGGATATTTGTTTTCGGTTCATTCGTTAAAAGGTATAGTTTTCTATCTTTTTGTACTGTTGCCCGGAACATTTTTATTTTGTCTGGCACTTATTTTATTTTCTTCCGCCGCTTTTACCGCATCGGGAAATATGTTTTGGCAGATTATAGCGGATAAAAAAATGGGCGGATCTTCGCACAGGTATATATCGGACTTTCTTTCAAGGGGAGTGAGTTGCCTTATACTCGCTTTTCTTTCTGCTGTGCTTGACGCTGCATTATGGGGAGTTTTTGCGGGGAATTTTAATTTTTAACCTATGGAGGTCGAACAATGGCAGGGAAAAAAGCAAAGTTCGCTTTGACTGATTTTTTCAACAACCTATTTAATAATTTCGGTAAAATAGTTTTTACAAACCTATTGTTTGCCGTACCGCTTGCGGTGTTGGTTACGGCTTTTTATTTTCTTGACAGTGCATTAAAACTTAACGGATATTTTATTCTTATGCTTTCGATTATTCCGCTTTCACCTTTTTTTGCAGGCGTAACCCTTGTTACCTCAAGACTTGCAAGAGGAAAAGAAAATGTGGATGTTTTCAAAACATTTATTGAGGGCATAAAAAACAATTTGAAAAGATTTTTAATTCACGGTGTAATTACATACTTTGCGGTTATATTCAGTTATTTTTCAATAAGGCTGTACAGCGCATTAATTTCACAGCCGAATGCAGACTCGTTTTTCCTTGTAATGCTCTATGTTTGCCTGATAATTTCAATTATTATTGCAGTTGCATTTCTTTTTATTTTCTTTTATGTGCCGTCAATGACAGTTACATTTGATTTGTCACTTAAAAATATTTATAAAAACAGTGTGCTTATGTCATTCGGTGAGTTAAAGCATAATATTATTGCAACATTCGGCCTTTTTGTAATTGTGCTTTTTTGCGCTACAATTCTTATTTTTGTAGGCAATACAGACAGCAGTATTGCGCTTATAATTACAACCGCAATTCTTATGTTTGTACTTGTGCCTGCGCTTGCTTCTTATGTTATAAATGCCTCGGTTTATCCCGGAATGTATAACCTTATGACAGAAAAAGAAAAACGCTCTAAAAAAATTGATAAGAAAATGGACAACAGAAGAAAAGGTCAGTTTATTGACGAGGAAGATGAGGAAAACAATATAGCCGAGGAATTTCTTGACCTTGATGTCGAAGAGAATAAAGACGGCGATGAATATATTTTCTATAACGGAAAAATGGTTAAGCGAAGTGTAATCATTAAGATGAAAAAAGAAAGAGAGAAAGCAGAGGGAAAATCTGATGAAAGCAAAACACGCTGAAAAACGACCTAAAATAACAATAAGTCTGTGGCTTTTTATTGCTATAATTGCGTTTTTGGTGCTTTTGATTATCGGTATTACTTTTTATTCGGTACAGCGAGAACTTAATTCCGATAATAAAAACAATAACACAACGATTGCTGCAACAGAACAGTCGACGGCAGCAGAAACCACACATGCTGTTACAGAAGAAACAACCGAGAAGTCGATACAGAAAACTACAGAGGAAAGCACTGAAAAGGAAGAAGCTGCTGTTGAGCCGACCACACAGGCAATTGTAGTAAGCGGTGCAGAGAGTGCGGACAAAAATCTGAATTTTGACGCAGAGATGTATCCGTATAAGGCTTTTGACAATGTAGGCAAGCGTGATGCGTCTGTAAAAGAAGTTTTCGGCTCTGTATATGGCGGAGAGGGAATTACCTTTGATAAAAACGGACTCTTTTCCGATAATATAACCCAGTCGGAGTATAACTATGGTGCATATACCGTAACTGACGGCGTAATTAATATGACATACTCAAATGACAAAAATAAATCTGCGGAAATTATCTCGTACAAAGGCAATGTTCCAAGCGAAATAAAGATTGATTATGTCGGATATGATGTTTATTTTAAAATTGGAAGTGCAAATTAATGAGCAAAACCAAAAAGAATAAAAAAAGAAACAAAGTAAATCATACCGATAATAAAAATAAATTTAACCGTAAAAAGGCAATTACAGTAACTGTTGTTCTACTTGTAATTGTCGTAGCGGTAGTAGCTTTGATTTTTACAATGCATAATAAAGCGAATGATATTGTCGGTACAGATTGGGTATCATCGAGTGCTGTAAATGCAAGCGGCGATGAAGTGGAAATGGCAGAGGTTTATAATACAAGCTATACTTCGTATCAAGGCTCGCTTTCATTTAAGGATGACGGTACTTTTTCGCTTTGGCTCACACCCGGCACATCAGAGGATGGTACGCACTCCGGAAAGTATACTGTAAACGGCGATACAATTACCGCCGCTTTTGATGACGGAGAAACTACAACAAGTTTTTATATTCACCGTAACGGTGATAAAATTGAATCAATTTCATTGAATTATGAAGATTACGAAGTTTATTTCACTTTAAATAATTAATATCAAAGCAACAGGCTGTCGCACTTTTATTGCGGACAGCCTGTTTTTTTATATGTTTTGGAGTATGCACCACCGTACTGCGTAATAATGATTTTAGCAAGTTTTGCATTGGTTTGTTTGATGTTTACGGGATACTGCAATTTTTTTTCATATACAAACATTACAAATCCTCCTCGTTATCCCACGGCCAAGGATTTTTAACCCACTGCCATTTATTAGCTGTATTTGCCTCTTTGCGTAAAGGTCCGTATTTTTCTTCGTATTCTTCAATCAAGGGCAAAAGTTTTTCTTTACATTCTTTTATCTGCGAGAGTACCTGTTGGTCGTATGGGTGAGTGTCAAGAAAAATCTGTAAATCAAGAATTGAGAATTGATATGTTGATATTTTCTTTAAAAGAATTTCTATTTCAGTCATTTTTTACACCACCGCATTTATTACCGTAAAAAGGCTTGTTCAATTCCGGAAAAACTGTGCCTGCGTCAAGCGCCTGAACAGGGGAGTAGGTTTTTGGATTACTTTCCTGAAACGGAACATATGCCATTGCCAGAGGTGTTTTTTCAGGAAATTTTGATGTTGCGTATCTTGAAATTACTGTATTGATAATGTCCACATAAATTTCTCCTTTCCGAGCTTGTTTACTCAATAACATATTATGCATTTGTATAAAATTAGTACCAAACTGCTTTTACGGGAATACTTTTTATGGCAAAAACTTGAATTGTCAGTGAAATTTTGATAAAGTATATAGGGAAGTTTTGTGTACGAAAGGATGATTTTATGGGCTGTGTTTATTTTGTAAGACACGGTGAAACCGTATGGAATGTTGAAAATAAAATTTGCGGTTCTACGGATATTGACTTAACGCAAAAGGGTCATGAACAGGCTATAGAAACAGGTAAAAAGATTTTAAACGATAACATAAAGGCGGATAAAATCCTTTATTCTCCGCTTATCAGAGCTAAAAAAACGGCAATGCATATTTCAGAAATAACAGGTATTCCTGCTTTTGAAGAGCCAAGACTTACAGAACAGAATTTCGGAAAATTTGAGGGAACTCCAAGAAACGGTGATGAGTTCAGAATTGCCAAAGGTGAGTTTGTTTGCAGATATGACGGCGGCGAATCTATGTTGCACCTTGCGCAAAGAATTTATAATCTGCTTGATGATGTAAAAGCGAGCGGTGAGAACTGTATTCTTGTTGCGCACAACGGAATATCAAGGGTGATTAATTCATATTTCTATGAAATGACTAACACTGAATATGCAAATTTCGGAGTTAAGAACTGTGCTGTTTTAAAATATGAATTTGAATGATTTGTGGAGGCAAATTTAATTGGATAGGGTAAAGAAAAAAGAATTGAATTTCGGCAATGATAAAATATTCAGTATATTGTTAAGACTTGCACCGCCTGTTATGCTTGCCCAACTTATACAGGCATTATACAATATAATAGACAGCTTTTTTATAGGTAATTATTCAGAATCGGGACTTACGGCGCTGTCAATAATTTATCCGATACAGTTGTTGATGATTGCGCTTGCGGTCGGTACGGGCGTTGGTATAAATACTCTCATGGCGCATTTTCTCGGTGTTGACAACAAGGAAAAAAGTGATGAAACCGCAGGCGTAGGAAATTTCCTTGCGTTTGCAATGTGGTTTGTTTTTGCTCTTATATGTTGGTTTATAATGCCGTTTTATGCACAAATATCGACAAATTCGCAGGAAATTATAGATGAAGTAATTGTGTACGGCAGAATAGTTTGTGTATTTAGCTTTGGTTTGTTTTTTGAAAGCATTTGGACAAAAGTTATGCAGGCGACGGGAAATATGAAAATACCTATGATTGCTCAAATTGCGGGTGCTTTTGTTAATATTGCTCTTGACCCATTGTTAATTTTCGGTATCGGATTTTTCCCCGAATTGGGCATTGCCGGTGCAGCTATCGCTACAGTAGTAGGACAGATTGCGGCGGCTTTAATTGTAATGAAAAAAGGCTGCAAAAGATCGCCAAAAATATCCAAATACAAAGAATACATAAAGAGAATTTACCACTTAGGTTTTCCGAATATTCTTATGCAGTCTGCATACACATTGTATATATTCGGATTAAATCTAATATTAAAGGGATTTTCCGATCAGGCAGTCACCGCTTTGGGTTTATATTATAAATGGCAGACAATATTTTTTATTCCTCTCGGTGCAATGCAGACCTGTATAGTGCCTGTTATCAGTTTTAATTACAGTGCAGGAAACAGAGAAAGATGCGGAAAAACTCTAAAAGATTCGGTTATACTTGGAATGGTACTTATGCTTATCGGTGTACTGTGCTTTGAAATAATGCCCGATGTACTTATGGGTACATTCTCAAAGGACAGCGAGGTAATCAGAATAGGCTCATATGCGTTAAGGGTAATTGCCGTTTCTTTTATACCAATGGTTACATCACTGATTTTTCCTGTATTTTTTCAGGCAATCGGTTCGGCTTTTAAAAGCTCCGCACTTACAATTCTGAGAACAATTGTGCTTTTTGTACCGCTTGGTTGGGTGCTTGCACATTTTGGACTTGAAAGTTTTTGGTTTACATTCCCGATAACCGAAGTTATTACAACCGCAGTAGGTTTTATTATGTACAGGAAAAGCAGATTTGGCAGAAGGTTAAGTAATGGATATACGATATAATGCTTACAAATTATACAAATTGCCCTGTAATGTTATTGACAAATTTCGCATAATGTGGTATTATAATAAAAATATAATCTTACAAGGAGTATGATTTTCTATGAAAAGAATTAAGACTATTGAAACTCGTGACCTTAAGAAGAGCGTTAAAACAGGCGGTTGCGGTGAGTGTCAGACATCTTGTCAGTCAGCTTGCAAAACATCTTGCGGCGTTGCTAACCAGCAGTGTGAGAAGTGCCTCAGCGAGAAATAATTTAGCTGTGCAAATTTTGCATTAAAAAGGATTTTCAGCCGTTTCACCTTTTGGAGAACGGCTTTCCTTTTGTCTATAAAAAGGATTTGGAGAAAATATATGATACACCAGTATAAGTTAAACGGATATAACATAGTGCTTGATGTTTTCAGCGGCAGTGTTCACTGCGTAGATGACCTTGCTTATGATGTTATTGAAATGTACGAAAATTCCGATAAAGAAAATATTATCAAGGCTATGCTTGAAAAGTACAAAGATATCCCTGAAATTACAGCAGAAGAAATTTCGGATTGCTATGATGATGTTACAGAATTAAAGGATAACGGCAAGCTCTTTACTGCTGATAAATATGAGGACCTTGCATTTGATTTTAAAAAGAGAAACACTGTTATTAAGGCTTTGTGCCTACATATTGCTCATACCTGTAATCTTAATTGCGAATACTGCTTTGCAAGTCAGGGTAAGTACCACGGTGACAGAGCTTTAATGAGTTTTGAAGTAGGCAAGAGAGCTATTGATTTTCTTATTGAAAATTCAGGCAGCAGAGTAAACCTTGAAGTTGACTTTTTCGGCGGCGAACCGCTTATGAATTTTGATGTAGTAAAGCAGATTGTCGCTTACGCAAGAAGTATTGAAAAGGAAAAGAACAAGAATTTCCGTTTTACTCTCACAACAAACGGTATGCTTGTTGATGATGATGTAATTGAATTTGCAAATAAAGAATGTCATAATGTTGTACTTAGCCTTGACGGCAGAAAAGAAGTACATGACCACCTTAGAAAAACCGTAAGCGGCAAGGGCAGTTACGATATTATTGTACCAAAGTTCCAGGAATTTGTTAAAAAGCGTGGTAACAAAGGTTATTATGTGCGTGGTACTTATACACATAACAATACTGATTTTACAAATGATATTTTCCATATGGCAGACCTTGGCTTTACAGAGCTTTCAATGGAGCCTGTTGTTTGCTCACCGGAAGACCCGTATGCGCTTACATACGATGATTTACCTGTTCTTTTTGAGCAGTACGAGATACTTGCAAAGGAAATGCTTAAGCGTGAAAAAGAGGGCAGACCGCTTACTTTCTATCACTATATGATTGACCTTACGGGCGGACCTTGTATTTACAAGAGAATTTCGGGCTGCGGTTCGGGTACAGAGTATATGGCAGTTACACCGTGGGGTGAGTTATATCCTTGTCATCAGTTCGTAGGCGACCCTAAATATAGTCTTGGAAACATTTATGAAGGTGTTACAAATAATGCTATTCAGGACGAGTTTAAACTTTGCAATGCGTACGCAAGACCGAATTGTAAAGATTGTTGGGCAAAACTTTATTGCAGCGGCGGCTGTGCTGCAAACGCATACCACGCCACAGGCTCAATTACAGGCATTTATGAATATGGCTGTGAGCTGTTTAAAAAGCGTATGGAATGTGCAATTATGATGAAAGTTGCCGAAGCAGAGCTTTAATACAATAAATTCAGCGGTATGGGTTTTCTCATACCGCTTTTTGGTGAGTGATTTTATAAATGAGTAAAATATTTACTTTTTTAAAAAAAGAGATTGTGCTTACTGTATCGTTTGTGCTTGCGATTATTTCAATGATTTTTGTAACGCCAAACGAAAAATATTTTGATTATATAGATTTCCGCACGCTTGGACTTTTGTTTTCTCTGATGACAGTAATGGCTGGGTTTAACAAAATGGGTGTATTCAAAGTGATTGCTGAATATCTGCTTAATAAAGTCAATACAATGCGAGGTGTTACGCTGTCGCTTGTACTGTTATGCTTTTTCAGCTCCATGATAATTACAAATGATGTTGCATTGATAACATTTGTGCCATTTACAATAGTGCTGTTAAAACTTGCGGACAAGCAAAGCCGAGCGATATATGTTGTAACGCTTGAAACAATAGCCGCTAATCTTGGCAGTATGCTGACTCCGATAGGCAATCCGCAAAATTTGTACTTATTTTCGGCTTATAATATGAATATATCTGATTTCTTTAAGACGATTTTGCCGTATGCCTTGATTTCTCTTGTTATGCTTGTATGTTGTTCACTATTTTCAGGTAAATCTTCAATTGTATATAATGAAAATAGGGAAGAATTAAATTTTGATAAAAGACTTATAGCAATGTATATTGCATTGTTTGCAATTGCTCTATTAAGTGTTTTTCGAGTATTAAACTATCTTATACTCCTTGCTGTTGTAATTGTTTTTGTACTTATATTTGATCGCAAGGTGCTTTTAAAGGTAGATTACAGTTTGCTGTTTACTTTCATATTTCTTTTTGTATTCATAGGTAATCTCGGTAATATAAGTCAAATTAACGGATGGCTTTCGAGTGTAGTTAATGGCAATGAAGTGCCGGTTGGAGTGCTTGCAAGTCAGGTATTTTCAAATGTGCCTGCCACAATTTTACTTTCAGGTTTTACAAATAATGCTACAGATTTAATGATTGGTGTAAATATCGGAGGTCTTGGTACATTGATAGCATCAATGGCAAGCCTTATATCGTTTAAATTTATTCAGAAAGAAAATGTAAGTATCGCAAAATACTTTGGATTATTTACTTTATTTAATGTTTTGTTTTTGGCGGCAAATATAATTTTATGGCTTGTGATTAAATGATTTTTGCGTTCTGTTTTTTATGTTTGATAACATTAAAAATTGTGGTTTAGCGGAATAAATTGGAAAAGCAATTATAAAAGTTTGGTCGACCTTTTCAAAGGTCGTGGGTGTGGGCAAAGCCCACAAATACTTTCCGTTTATGTAATCTGACGATAGCCAAACAGCTTGCTGTTTGGCGGCTTGAAAACAACGGCGTTAGCCTTTAAAAATGCGATAGCACCAAGAAAAGAAATTCGTTATTCCATTAATAAAATATAGGTTTTTTTTATGCCTGTCGCCTGTTTTAACAAACTTAGTTTTAGCACGCAAACAGCCACGCTGTTTGTGCCTGAAGAATTGTAATATCGGAAGATTTTATGGGCGCTGCCCAAACCCGCAATTTTTGAAAAAATTGAGTAAACTTTTTTGTTTTTGGACGGATAATTTAGCGTTAGCTAAATTTCAATGCCCGACCGACACTCGCTAAACCATAATTTATTCAACTATTGATAAAAAATTTTCCCTTAAAATAGCAAAATCCCACTCTGTTTTTTCAGAGTGGGATTTTTTAAGCATTTTCTGCTTGTGCTTGTTTTTCTTTTTCAGCCTGTGCTTTTTTTAGTTTTGTTCTCTTAATAACTTTAAGACGGCTGAATTCTTCTCTTTCCTTTTCATCAAGAGCATCAGAAATAAACTTTACGGTTTCTTCAAATTTAGGAATCATAATGTTCTTAAGAGCGTTGGCCCTCTTCTGTGTTTTCTTGATTGAAACCGCAAGACGGTAAACACTGTTTTCTATCTCGGCAAGCTCTGCGGTAAGATACTTAACTTCGGTGAATTTCTCGTAAGTTTTATCAATACCTGAGTTTGTAAGTCGCAGTCCGTAGTGCAGGTAGGTTTGAGGTTTTTTCTCGTCAATGGTGAGAATCGGAATTTCAACACCCATTACACTTCTTGAATCAAGTTTTAATGAGTCTTCTTCAGGAATCGTGTTTGAAAGGTCATCGCAAAAGCCGTTTGTAACATTGGCGGTCTGAAGTGCTATGTAAGCTTCTTCATATGCATTGTCGATCTTCTCCTGAATTGCATTGGCGTGGTCGATAAGCGTCATCATTTCTCTTATAAGAATATTACGCTTACGGTCAAGCAGTTCATAGCCGTTTTTGGCAAGAGCAAGCGACTTTTTGGTGTTCATCAGATTACCTTTTGTAGGTACAGCCTGTACAGCCATAGATGCTCAGCACTCCTTTCTGACGGTTATTTCTCAACATAATATTTGTCAAGAATCTGATCGTCAACACGGTCAAGTTCTGATTTCGGAAGTGTAGAAAGTAATTCCCAACCGAGATCAAGGCTCTGTTCAATACTTCTGTTTTCGTTGAATCCCTGATTAACAAACTTTGATTCAAACAGTCTGCCGAATTCAATATATTTCTTGTCGATAGGGGAGAGTTCTTCCTCACCGATAACAGATGCAAGTGAACGAGCGTCAATTACCTTTGCATATGATGCAAAGAGCTGGTTTGCAAGTGCCTGATGGTCGGCTCTTGTATAACCCTCACCGATACCGTCCTTCATAAGACGGGAAAGTGAAGGAAGAACGCTTACAGGCGGATAAAGACCTTGTCCCTGTAATGAACGGTCAAGTACGATCTGACCCTCTGTGATGTAACCTGTAAGGTCAGGAATCGGGTGAGTAATATCATCGTTAGGCATTGTAAGAATAGGAATCTGAGTAACAGAACCGTTCTTGCCTTTAATCATACCTGCACGCTCATAAAGTGATGCAAGGTCTGAATAAAGATAGCCCGGGTAACCTTTTCTTGCAGGAATTTCACCCTTTGATGATGAGAACTCACGAAGAGCCTCGGCATATGAGGTCATATCTGTCATAATAACAAGAACATGCATCTCAAGCTCAAATGCAAGGTACTCGGCAATAGTAAGAGCACATCTTGGAGTAAGTGTTCTTTCGATAATCGGGTCATTCGAAAGGTTTAAGAGCATTACAACTCTTGAAAGTACGCCGCTTTCTTCAAAACTCTTTCTGAAGTATTCGGCAACATCTTTCTGAACACCCATTGCTGCGAATACTACGCAGAAGTTATTAGCATTTGCACCGCTGATTTTTGCCTGACGAACAATCTGTACTGCAAGGTCGTTGTGCTTCATACCTGTACCTGAAAAGATAGGAAGTTTTTGACCTCTGATAAGTGTCATAAGTGTATCAATGGTAGAAATACCTGTGTTGATGTAGTTCTTAGGATAAATTCTTGAAACAGGGTTGATAGGTGTGCCGTTAATGTTAGCACGCTTTACAGGGAAAATATCTCCGAGTCCGTCAATAGGTCTGCCTGCACCGTCAAGTACACGACCGATAATTTCAGGAGAAAGAGGCATTTCCATTGGGTGACCTGTAAGTCTTGTCCTTGTATTTGTAAGGCTGATTCTTCTTGTACCCTCAAATACCTGAACAACAATCTTTTCGCCCTCAATCTGTACGACACGGCCCTGTCTTACTGTGCCGTTATCAAGGCGGATATCAACAATTTCCTCGTTGGAAACGCCTTTTACTCCGTCAAGAACTATGAGTGAGCCGTTAATTTCTTTAACGCCGACATAATCTATAATCATTGTGCGTTTCCTCCTTACATAATTGAGTCAAGCTTTTCATCAATTTCCTTGATATATTCATCAAAGAGTTCAGGCTTGCTGTTAGGAATATCATATTTCATCTTTGTAAGTTTATCGAACAAACCAAGCTCAATAACCTTTGAAATAGGAATTTCCTTGGTAACAACCTTCTTAGCCTTATCGTAAAGGTGAAGAATTGTTTTCATCATAAGTTTCTGCTTTTCAAGCGGAACATAAGTATCATCAGCGTGGAAAGCATTTTGCTGTAAGAAACCTACACGAACTACTCTTGCAGCTTCAATGACAAGTTTCTGGTCATCAGGAAGTACATCGGAACCGATAAGTTTTACGATTTCCATAAGTGAGCTTTCTTCCTGAAGAAGTGCACTGATTCTGTTACGATACTCAATAAAGTCTTTACCGAGGTTTTCTTCAAACCAAGGGTCAAGGTCGTTAAAGTATTCGCTGTAGCTGTTCATCCAGTTAATAGCAGGATAATGTCTTGAATAAGCAAGCGACTTATCAAGTGCCCAGAAACAACGGGTAAATCTTTTTGTGTTCTGTGTAACAGGCTCGGAGAAGTCTGAACCCTGCGGAGAAACCGCACCGATAAGTGTTACAGAACCCTCACCGCCTGAAAGAACTTCCGCACGGCCGCCACGCTCATAGAACTCGGCAAGTCGTGAAGGCAAGTAAGCCGGGAAACCTTCCTCGGCAGGCATTTCCTCAAGTCGGCCCGAAATCTCACGAAGAGCCTCGGCCCAACGAGAAGTTGAGTCAGCCATCATAGCAACATGGTAACCCATATCTCTGTAATATTCGCCAAGTGTGATACCTGTGTAAATTGATGCCTCACGGGCTGCAACAGGCATATTTGATGTGTTGGCAATAAGAACGGTTCTGTCTGTCATAGGACGCTGTGACTTAGGGTCGATAAGTTCAGAGAATTCTTCGAGTACCTGGCTCATCTCGTTACCACGCTCACCGCAGCCTACATAAATAATAATATCAGCGTCGCACCATTTTGCGAGCTGGTGCTGTGTCATAGTTTTACCTGTACCGAAACCGCCCGGTATAGCGGCTGTACCGCCCTTAGCAATAGGGAAGAGAGAGTCAATAACTCTCTGACCTGTAATAAGCGGAATTGAAGATGCAAGTCTGTCCTTTACAGGACGAGCGGTTCTGATAGGCCATTTTTGACAAAGTGTGAGGTTGTGCTCAACGCCGTTATCATCTTTAATAACAACAATTGTGTCAAAAAGCTTGTATTGACCGTCAGGCATAACCTTGGTAACAACGCCTGAAAGTTCAGGGTGAACCATAAGTCTGTGTTCAATGATTGGTGTTTCGGGGAGTGTAGCATAAATCTGACCACCCTCGAGTTTGTCGCCAACCTTTACTTTCATTGTAACATTCCAGAGCTTTTTGTCATCAAGAGAAGAAACAGATGCACCTCTGTCAATGAAAGCGCCTGCCTGTTCCTCAATAGCCTTAAGAGGACGCTCAATTCCGTCAAAAATATTATCAATAATTCCCGGTCCGAGAAGTACATTCATAGGTGCGCCTGTACCTGTAACAACATCTCCCGGTTTAAGACCGGTTGTTTCTTCATATACCTGAATTGTGGTAAAATCAGAAGTTATACCGATTACTTCACCGACAAGGTTCTGTTCACCTACATGAACCATTTCCATCATTTCAAAGCAATCAGCATCTTTTACGGTAACAACAGGTCCGTTAATTCCATAAATAACATTATTTTCCATTTGTATTACCATCTTCTTTCGGATAAAATCAAGAAGGTCAATTAGTTAAGAACGCTCAGACCTGAGTTCTCAATAAACCATTCTCTCTGTGCAGAGAGTTTTGTGTCGAGTGTTTCATCGGCAACAATTCTCATTGATTTGCAGTAGCCTTTAAGACCGCCGATTTTGATTGAGTTGTCTTTAACAAGTTCAGCCATTCCGTGGAATGCGGCAAGGATTTCTGTTGAATACTTCATATCCTTTTCATTTATATAAACAACACAACGGTTATCGTCAAAAAGTTCTGCAATCTGTCTTGCACTGTCAACAAGTTTTAATTTATATTCTTTGGTTTCTGTGTATTTAATAAGCTTTTGTGCAGCCATTTCAAATACTTCGTCAGTCATTTTTGCTCTTTCTCTAAAGAGTTTTTTCTGACTTTCCTGAACAAGTCTGGCAAGTTTGCTTGTTTCTACATACTTTTTAGCTTCAAGCTGCTGCTGTATGTAGCGTTCGCTGTCACGCTTGCCGTTTTCTTCGGCTTTTTTGAGTTTTTCTTCCTTTAAAAGCTCAACTTCAGTATTGGCAATAGACTTTTGTTCTTCGGTGTATCTTTGTATGGCTTGCAAAAAGTTATCGGTTTTTGTGGTATTTTCCATATTAATAACCTCTCAGCTCATTCAGAGTTTTACGCCAATAGCGTCCTGAACATATTTTGTGATACTGTCTTTGGTGCGTCCGTTGCCATGACGGTCGGGGATTTCTACAATCAAAGGCTTTTTGCGGTTGAGCTTTAAGTCATAGATAAGGTCAGGGCAGAGAGAAACAAGAGTTTCTGTCATAAGAATAACAGCCACATCTTCTCTCTCCATAGCCTTAGTAAGCTCTCGTGTAACCTCTTGTTCCGTATGAACAACTACACCGTCAATACCTGCAAAACGCATACCCATTTTAGTATCAACATTATCGCTTATAAGAAAAAATTTCATTTTTCGTCATATCCTTTATTTCTTCAATTAGCTGAAGAGAATCAAGATTGAGATAAGCATACCGTAAAGGGCAACACCTTCACCGAGAGCAACGAAGATGATTGCTTTACCAAATGCCTTTGGATCTTCACTTGTTGCACCGATAGCTGCAGGAGCTGCGTTACCTACGGCAATACCACCGCCGATACATGAAAGGCCAACTGCGATAGCTGCGCCGATATATGCAAAGCTCTTAGATGACTGCTGAGCAACCTGTACTGCCTCTGAAACTGTGTTTGCATCTGCTGCACCTGCTACGATTGGGCAAAGAAGGCAAATTGCAAATACTGCTGCGAATGAAGCAATCTGCATTAAAACTGTTTTCTTTCTGTTATGACCTTTTTCGTAAGCCTTTACAGCTACAACTACTGATGCTACAAGAAATACAACAGGGAGTGCCAACATAACTAAATTTAAGATGCTCATAATGATTTACCTCCAAAAATAAATAAACAATAAAATATATAATTAAGTTTTTCAACTTAACTGTTTTGTGTAAGTTTTAGCTTGACAGGTTCGTATGGTCTGCCTTCGCCTGAATAGAAACGGCTGAAAAGCTCATAGTATTCAAGTCTTAATACCTGAATTGCTACGAGGAGAGCCTCAAGTACCATTACTATAACATTACCTACTACAACAATTGGCCAGTAGGCAATAGGACCTGCGGTTTCGGCAAGAACAAATACAACCATCATCATACCTGCGTGAACAAGAACGAATGCGCCTACACGCAAGAAACTCATTGTGTTTGTTACATAGCTTAAAAGAACTTCAATTGATTCAAAAATATTTTCAACAATGTAGTCCTTCCAGCTTTCCGGTTTCCAGTCAGGTTCTTTGTTTACCAATCCGCCAAGCGGCTCGGCAAAGAAAATTAAGATAAACGGAATTACAATCAGGAATATAATGTACGGAGCGTTGAATACGGGAAGTCCGAACAAAAGCTGACCTGCAATACCGAATACTATTGCGCTGTAGAAAATTATACCTGCCACACCGCTCGTGCTGAACAATGCTCTGCCATAATCCTTTTGACGGATTGATGTGTAGACATTGAGGAACATTGCGGTAATTAAAAGGAATACGCCAATGCCTATGGCTATAAGAATAATCTTTGTTGCCATTTCGGAGCTCATTACCTCAATAGGCTTTTCTTCAAGTCCGAAGAGAGCTTTGTACATGGGGTCGAGCAAATGCTCAAATCCGAACACACTGCCGAATACAAGTCCGAAGAATGCAGATGAAATACCGCACGGTGCAAGTATTTTACCAATTGCCATCTTTTTGATTTTATACATCAATATACCTACAATAGTAAGGCAGATACCCTGACCGACATCGGCAAACATAATACCGAATATAATAATGTAAGTTATTGCAACAAAAAGTGACGGGTCAATTTCATTGTATTTTGGCACGCCGTACATTGAAGTATAAAACTCAAACGGTCGTGCAAGGAAACAGTTTTTGAGTTTAACAGGCGGAGATTTTTTAATCTCGTTCTTTGCGTCTGAAAATTCAACTGTAACGCTTCTGTGTTTGCAAAGTCGTTTTTTAAGCTGTTTTGCAAATTCTGTCGGCACCCAGCCTACAATAATAAAACTTTTATTGTATTGTAAAGCTTTAGTTCTTATAGTTGAGTACAAAGAAAGTTCCTCAAGTTTTGACAAATATTTTAAAATTCTTTCTTTGTTAACGGAAAGATAATCGTCAATACGCTTTTCGGTATCTTTGTAAACATCCTCAAGGTGGGGAATAAGTGCCGTAAGTTTTTTCATATGCAGAGTTGGCGTTGAATTAACACCGATTATGTCGCATCTCTCAAAGAAAAGACTTGAAAAAACTCTGTCAATTTCTTCTGTCTTATCAGCAGGAGCAAGATAAACGCCCCAATAATAAGCTTTATCTTCTGTACACACCGAAAAATCAATATAAGGGTCATCCTTATAATTTTCCAGTTTTACATAGCTGTCCTTAGGAAGTCTTCCGAATCTTGCATTTACATATTTAAGCTCAAGCAGCTTTTCTATTTCAATGTCAAGTCCGACAAAGTGCTTTGTTTCGTCAAGGTTTTGTTTTGCCTCAAGCAATTGCTCGGCGGCAAAATCTCTGTCTTCAACAAGCTCGTTTAGTTCATCGCAAATCTTATTGCAAAACAATTGAATATCCTGATATGTCGGATTAAAATTGCTTACATCGACAAGCGGGAACTGCCTTTTTGTAAGTCCTAATGAAGCCTTGAGGTTAGTGAGATGTTCGGCATAAATATTTTTGGTCTGAAGATGTGAAAAACCTTGGGTATTGTTGTAAAAAACAGACACATCATCGGGATGAAAAACTCCCGATTCTCCCAAAACGGTAATAACATCGTCAATCTCATCCATAAAGCCGATTATATTAACAGCTTGCATGGTTGATACAGCCAAATAAAATCACCTCTTTGTTAGTGGTACTGCTTACTAAACGATAAGCAGGGACTGTATTTTTTTAGAATCAAGTTTATATCGTGTACCTTCAATCAAGGTTATAATATTCATAAGCTCGGTTTCGGCAACGAACATATATGAAATCATCACAACAGAAGGATTGTTTGAGAAATACATATTCTTTCTTGCAAGTTTGTATTTTACTCTTGGGCTGATGTCACTTGCGTAAACATAACCTATTTGTTCAATCAACTTACCGGTGTGAGTTTCCTGCATTACAGAGAATACTTCTCCGGAGGATTCCGCACGGCACATTCTGTCGAGAGTTTTTTCACTGATGCTTGAGAAAGGGTAGAGCAGGTTGTTTTTTATTTGCTCCGGTGTAAGGTTATAATACTTTTTAAGACGAAGTACACGGGAGAAATTATTGTAATCGTTGATTACGGTAAAAAGCTCCATAAGATCTTTTCTTTCAGTGCCTTTTGTTTTGCTCTTTATTACCTTTTTGAGGTTGGAGAAAACAAAAGTATAAAGATCATTTTCAATATCCGATATAGGCAAAAGATTGTTTTCGTCGGGCTTGTATTTTGCAAATATTTGAGAATACTTTGTATTGCTCAAAATGGTGAGAAATTCATCGTAATTTCTTGCAAGCGCAAGTTTCTGCAAATCAATCTCCGTATGTTTTGCAAAATATGTCGGATACTGATAAATAAACTTTTCAGTAGATGAAGTATTCAGCAAAGTGAGAAAGCGCATTATCTGTTCAATCTCGGTTCTGCTTATAACATAAGCTGAAAAGCCGGTGCTCATCTGGGAATCATATCTGCAAAGCGAGTCAAACTCATAGAAAAGATGTTGTCTTAAAAGAACCTCAAGTCTGCCACGGTGAACATCACGCTCATTTATATCACGCAATGCCTCCGCATAGTGCGTATATGACTTAAGATAAGACATTACTTCTGCAACACTGTTTGAGTTAAGCAAACTGTTGTAGTCCTTTTCGGTAAGTCTTTTACCAAACTTTGCTCTTGCTTTTGCAAGCACCGCAAACGAAGTGGAAGACACAGCTTTCGCACCTCCTTTAAAATAATATGCTTAATAAATGGATAGTTATCCGATTGTACGCTTAGCAATTTCATCTGACCATTTGTCAGCATTTGCCTCGAAATCAGATTTAAGTTTAATTAAAACAGATTTATGCTTCTGACGAGTATCCTGCCACTGATGTCTGATGTCCTTGTCAATATAAGCACTCTGGCGCTCAATGGTTTCGTCAGCTTTTGACATATAGGAATCGTAGATTACCTTTGCTTGAGCGTCAATCTCTTTGGCAAGAGCTTCTTTGTTTTTTTGATTTTCTTCATCGAAGGCTTTTGCCTCAGCGTCTGCTTCAACAATCTGTTTAATCATATCCTTCAAAAAATCACCCCCTGAAATTAGTTCTTGAGAGCCTGAAGCGGTGCAGGAATTCTTCCTCCTCTGTTGATAAATTCAGCCGGTGAGCCTTTTCTTAGCGGCATTACAGGACCGTAGCCGAGAAGTCCGCCAAAGTTAAGTGTTTCGCCTGCTTTTTTACCAATAGCGGGAATAAGTCTTACAGCGGTTGTCTTAGTGTTTACCATACCGATAGCTGCTTCGTCTGCAATAATTGCAGAGATAACCTCGGCACTTGTGTCACCCGGTACAATAATCATATCAAGACCAACTGAACATACGGCTGTCATAGCCTCAAGTTTAGTTATGTCGAGATATTCGTTTTCAGCTGCATAAATCATACCTGCATCCTCCGATACCGGAATGAAAGCGCCGCTAAGTCCGCCAACATGTGACGAAGCCATTACGCCGCCTTTCTTAACAGCATCGTTAAGAAGTGCAAGAGCAGCAGTTGTACCGTGACATCCGCATACTTCAAGTCCCATTTCTTCAAGAATATGTGCAACACTATCGCCGACTGCCGGTGTAGGTGCAAGTGAAAGGTCAACGATACCAAAAGGAACGCAAAGTCTTTTGCTTGCTTCTTTTGCTACAAGCTGACCCATTCTTGTGATTTTAAATGCGGTTTTCTTAACCATATCGGCGATTTCGGCAATATTTTTGCCTTCGCCGCCCTTAGCGAGAGCAGCTCTTACTACGCCCGGTCCCGAAACACCGACATTGATAACGGTATCAGCCTCGCCGACACCGTGGAAAGCTCCTGCCATAAACGGGTTATCTTCAGGAGCGTTACAGAATACTACAAGCTTTGCAGCGCCGATGCAATCACGGTCTGCTGTAGCTTGAGCAGCCTGAACTACAGTTTTACCCATCATTTTAACTGCATCCATATTAATACCGGCTTTTGTTGAACCAATATTTACAGAAGAGCAAACAAAATCGGTAGTTGCAAGAGCTTCGGGGATACTCTCTATAAGCGCATAGTCACCGCTTGCAAAACCTTTTTGTACAAGAGCAGAATAACCGCCGATGAAGTTTACGCCGAGTTCTTTTGCGGCTTTGTCGAGTGCGTGAGCAAATTTTACTACCTTTTTACTCTGGCATGGTGCAGCTACCATTGCGATAGGGGTAACTGAAATTCTCTTATTTATAATAGGAATACCGTACTCCCTCTGGATATCCTCGCCTGTTTTTACGAGGTCTTTGGCAGAACGGCAGATTTTGTCGTATACCTTTGTGCAGGCTTTGTCAATATCGTCATCAATACAGTCTAAAAGTGAAATGCCCATTGTAATTGTTCTTACATCGAGATTTTCGTTATCAATCATATTGATAGTTTCAAGTATATCTTTTGTTTCGAGCATAGGTGTTTATCCTTTCAATCCATATTTAAGGGCAAATTAAATTCTGTGCATACTGTTGAATATATCTTCGTGCATTACATGAATCTTAGTTGCAGTAGCCTCTCCGACAGCGTCAAGGTCGGTTCTTAACTTTTCAAAATCAATTTTATCTTCATTGAATTCAATAAGCATAACCATTGCAAACATGTCCTGAAGAACACTCTGTGTTACCTCAACGATGTTTGCGTTGTCAGCAGCACAAGCAGCTGATACCTTTGCAAGTATTCCGACTGTGTCCTTACCGATTACTGTAATTATAGCTTTCATAAGTTACCTCCGTATTTGCAAGATTTTAATTTTATTCCTGCAAAAGAATTATAAAAGAATTATATGATCGTTTATTATCATTACCTTATTATATAACTAAAATCTAAGAAAGTAAAGCCTTATATTGCATAAATTTGGCGAATATGGTATTATTTATTACGGAGGCTTGATAACTATGATTTTATGTGATGTTCATACTCATTCAAACAATTCTTTTGACGCTGAAAATACAGTGGAAGAAATGTGTAAATCTGCCCTAAATAAGGGATTTTACGCAATAGCAATTACCGACCATTGCGAAGCACCTTTTATCAAGTTTGGATATAACGAAGAATTCGGAGATTTTAACGAAAGAATACCTTTGTCATTTTTGCAAACCAAAAACGCACAGATAAAATATAGACAAAAACTCAAGGTTTTATGCGGAATAGAGCTCGGCGAGCCTATGCACGATCCGGAATGTACCAAAAAAGCGCTTTCTTTTGGCGATTTTGACTTTGTTTTAGCGTCTTTGCACAATTTAAAAAATATGGAAGATTTCTATTTTATCGACTTTAATAATTGTAATATTTCCGAAATTTTGAAATTATATTTTAATGAACTTGCAGAAACAGCGACCTTCAGTGACTTTGACAGCCTTGCTCATCTTACATATCCTTTAAGATATATTTTTGAAACAACAGGGGAATATCCCGACCTTACACCTTATCAAGATGTTATTGACGATATATACAGAACACTGATTTCAAACAATAAAGCTCTTGAAATTAATACTTCGGGTTTATTCAAACCCATCGGCAGAACTTTGCCCGATGAATTTCAGCTAAAGCGCTATCGTGAACTCGGCGGAAAGCTTATCACTGTCGGAAGTGATGCCCACACAAGCACTGCAGTCGGAAACGGAATAGAAGAGGGAATAAGACTTGCACATAAGTGCGGATTTAAGTCGTATACTATCTTTGAAAAGCGCCGCCCGATTGCTATACCGATAGAATTTTAATTAAACTATATCGTATATCTTAATAGATATTGTGTTGTTTATCATATTATAACGCAAGTTTAAAATAATTCAACCGCTAATTTTGGTTACTGTATCTATTAATGTACAAAACTATAAATATTGTTTAATAAACCGAATAAAAACAAATAAAAAACAGACATTTCTCAAAAGTTGGAAATGTCTGTTTTGTGCTTTAGTTTAATTATATTATGTCAAGACAGCTTATTATAATGTCTTTGCAAGTTCTTTTATGTATTCTCTTAATTGGTCTTTAGTTTCGGGATGTTCAAGACCTACTTCGATTTGAGCCTGAAGAATACCAAATTTATTGCCCATATCGTATCTTCTGCCCTCAAATTCAACGGCTGTCATACCGTCTGTAACAGCGATTTCACGCATTGCGTCTGTAAGCTGAATTTCACCGCCTATGCCCGGCTGTGTTCTTTCAAGAATTTCAAAAATTTCTGACGGAAGAACACATCTGTCTATGATAGAGTAAAGTGAGAGAACTTCCTCCGGAGTTTGCGGTTTTTCTTTCATATCTGTGCATTTAAATACATTGTCGTAAATATGCTCAACTTTAAGTGAACCGTATTTATGAATGTCTTTTGCATCAACTTTTTTAACGCCGACAACACCTTTGCCAAACTCGCCGTAATGTTCAATAAGCTGACCTATGGCTGGTTTTTCGCCTACAATTGCGCCGTCGCCGAAAAGTACGGCGAAAGGTTCATTACCTACAAAAGACTTTGCTTTTAAAATAGCGTGGCCTAAACCCTTCATTTCTTTCTGACGAATGAAAGTGATATTTGCAAGATTTGAAATACCTCTTACTGTTTCAAGAAAATCAAGTTTGCCGCTTTTTTCAAGGATTGCCTCAAGTTCAGGGGATGCATCAAAATGGTCTTCGATAATGCCTTTACCTCTGTTTGTAACGATAAGAATATCTGTTATTCCGGCTGCAACTGCCTCTTCAACGATATACTGAATGGTCGGTTTGTCTACGATCGGGAGCATTTCCTTTGGCATTGATTTTGTCGCGGGAAGTACTCTTGTGCCGAGTCCTGCTGCAGGTATAACTGCTTTTGTAATTTTCATATTTTCCTCCGATATTTGTTTTTAAACGAACAGCGGCATATAAGCGATTGCTAAAAATACAAATGTTGCCACAACTGCTATGGCAAGGTTTACGCCACCCTTGTTTTCAATCTGCTCGTTAATTTTTGACTTTGTGGTTGCTGCTTCTTCGTCTGATTCTTTATCAAAACTCGAAGCGTAGTTTTTAATTGATGAAATTTTCTTTATGCAGTGTTTAAAATACATTCTGTTTGTTCTGAAACCGCAGATAAGCATAATGGCAAATCTGATTGCTCCGAGAATGTACGGAACAGCAAAGTACAAAAGATTTGTAGATGACATACCGGCAAATAAATCGCCGACATTAGCACCGCTGTATCCGCTTTGAAGTATGGCAGAGTAATTATCCATATAAATGTTATATGCCTCTGTAAATTCAGGTGTTGATTGTATAATAAGTGTGCCTGCAAGCAATCCTACCACGATTACCGATATAACAATGCCGATTGCGTACATTTTCCTGTAAAGCATATATGCACCGGGTAAAATAGCGGATACAAAGCTGAATCGTGATTTATTTGTTCTTAAGATTGAACCGAAAACACGCATAAAGTAGTTTGTATTTTTGCCGACAAATTTTGAAACCTCACCTGCGGTTACATTATCTGCCATTTTTTCGTCTGCCTTAAAACCTGCCATCGGATCAAACGCAATAAAAGGTATTCCGCCGTTTTGCGGATTTTGACCGAAAGGAAAACCGTTCATATCCGGCGGAACATTATTATTTCCGTTTACGGAATCATTCTTGGGTTGATTGTCTTTTAACAGAGGCGCTCCGCAATGTTCGCAGTAAAACAAAGTATTGTCGTTTGGATGACCGCAAATTTTGCAGATTACTTCATTGTCTGTGCCGCTCTCTTTGTCAGCTTCAAAGTCATCGGAACTGTCCGGTTGATCATTTTCAAATGAAAAATTTTGTGAATGTTTATCCTGATAAAAGCAGTGTTCCTCCTGCTCGTAGCATTCTCTGTGGTGTGGCGTGCCACATTCAGGGCAAACTACTATATCATCGCCCTCTTTAAACTGTTTGTTACAAACAGGGCATTTATATTTATAAAAATCCATATTTGCCTCCGGGTATTTTTATACAAACTAATTATAACAAATAATCTTATTAATTGCAACCATAATTTATTATAATATTTTAAATGTATATAATTTCTGAATTTTATTATTTAACCGCAAAAAGAATATATTTATTTAGAAAATATTGTAATAAATTGGTAAATCTGATATAATGAAAATGTTAAAATTTTTGAGCAAGGAGGATTACTTGTGAATGATAAAGTGAGCGTACAAGTGGTAACCTTTGGAGCAATGAATTTTGCAATGCAGCAAAACTATGTTCCGCTTGTGCGCAGCGTAACGATAAAAAATAACAGCGATGAGGAAATTAAAGATATTATGTTAAAAATTTCCTTTGAACCTGAATTTGCAAAGCCGTTTACACATAGAATTGAGGTTTTACCTCCGCATACCGAAATTGAGGTAAGTCCTGTTAATATTATAGTATCTACGGAGTTTCTGTTCTCACTGACAGAGAGAATTGTTGCACAGATCAGCGTACAGCTTTTATGCGGCGAAGAAGAACTTGTAAATGCCGGTGACAATATTGATTTGCTTGCCTATGATGAGTGGAGCGGCTGCTATATAATGCCTGAACTGATTGCGGCTTTTGTAACACCTAATCATCCCGCTGTCTCGGGCATCCTTAAAATTGCAACCGATTATTTAAGAAAATGGGGAAAAGACCCGAGCATAACAGGTTATCAGAGCCGCAATGCAGATGTTGTAAAACTGCAAATGGCTGCTGTTTATGCCGCTTTACAGTCAAAAAATATTGTGTATAATAATCCGCCTGCAAGTTTTGAAAAAGCAGGTCAGCGTGTGCGACTTCCTTATTCTGTAATTGAGCAGAAACAAGGTACTTGCATTGACCTTGCGGTTACATATGCGTCTTGTCTTGAGGCGGCAGGACTTTTCCCTTTAATAATGATAAAAAAAGGTCACGCATACTGCGGCTGCCGCCTTGAAGAGGAAACTTTTGCCGATTGTGTAATTGATGATTTTTCGGCTATAGACAAACGAACAGTAAGCGGAAATGAAGATATTTTGCTTGTTGAATGTACGGATTTTACGGCGGGAGAAAAGATTGATTTTGACAGAGCGGTAAAGCACGGAAAAAATAATCTGTCAGATTCGGAAAATTTTATATGTGCTGTTGATGTTAGAAGAGCAAGAGCGGGAGGACTGCGACCGATTCCGCAAAAAATAGATAGCAACAGTATTTGCGGTTATGACGGGACGGTTGATTCGGTTTCTGATTATCAGGCAGCTGCACCTAAGAAACTTAACAGAAGCGGTACAGGTGTAATCGGATATGAGGAAAGTTCGCTTTCAAGAATACAGATATGGGAGAGAAAGCTGCTCGATTTCAGTTTGAGAAACTCACTTTTAAATTTCAGAATTACCAAAAACGCTTTGCCGATTTTAACTCATGATCTTGCCGCTCTTGAGGACAGCCTTGCAGACGGAGTATCTTTTTCAATACGGGAATTGCCGAGCGAATGGACGGCGTCGCTTAGAGATGCAAGGCTTTATGAGATAGAAAACGAAAATGACCTTGCAACAAATATTGCAAGCGAAGAGTTTAAAAGCAAAAGACTTTGTGCGGTTATGCACGACGAAGAACTTGAAAAAACTCTGAAAAATATTTACAGAACCACAAAGTCGAGCATAGAGGAAAACGGTTCAAACACACTTTTCTTAGCACTTGGATTTTTAAAGTGGTACGAAAGCGATATTTCGGAAAAGCCACGCTATGCACCGCTTATTATGATTCCTGTTGAGCTTGTAAAAAGTTCGCATAATAAAGGCTATTTATTGAGAAGCAGACAAGAGGAAACCCAGATTAATGTTACATTGATTGAGTATTTAAGGCAGATTTTTGAACTGAAAATACCGAGCCTTGACCCACTGCCCGAGGACGAGCACGGTACGGACATTCCGCTTGTTTTCAATACGGTTCGTAATTGTATTCTTGACAAAAAGCGTTGGAATGTTGTGAATACGGCTTGCTTGGGACAGTTTTCGTTCGGTCAGTTTGTAATGTGGAGTGACCTTAGAAACCGTGCCGACGAATTAATGCAAAATAAGGTTGTTGCAGGTCTTATTGATAAGAAAATTACTGTTGAGCAGGAAGAAAATCCGCTGACGGTGTCTGAACTTGATGAACGCATCGCACCCGATGACCTTGCAATACCGTTGAGCGCAGATTCTTCACAGATGCTTGCCATTGCAGAGGCGGCAAAGGGAAAAAGTTTTGTACTTCACGGACCTCCCGGAACAGGTAAGTCGCAGACAATTACAAATTTAATCGCAAATGCGCTTTATCACGGTAAATCTGTTCTTTTTGTCGCAGAAAAAATGGCGGCTCTTAATGTGGTTCAACACAGACTTGAAAATATCGGTCTTGCTCCGTTCTGCCTTGAACTTCACTCAAATAAGGCGAGCAAAAGCAGTGTGCTTTCTCAACTCGAAAAATCACTTGAAGTCGGCAGAATAAAGCATCCCGAAAAATACAAAGCAACAGCAGACAGGTTGAAAGCTATGCGTGTGAGTATGAATTCTGTAATTGACGGACTTCATAAAAAGCACGAGAGCGGAATTTCCGTGTATGACGCTATAGAACAATATGAAACCTGTGCCGAATTTAAGAATAAAATAACAATTCCGCAAGAAGTTATTAACACTGTTAATGATGACAAAATAGAACAGCTTTCATCCTTAATTTTAAGTTATAAAAATTCTGTTGACGGTGTAGGTGATATAGTTAATAACCCGCTTAAAAATATTTCCCTTACGGAATATTCTATACCGTTAAGAGAAAAGCTGTATTCGGATTGTGTAAATTTGCTTAATCTATATAATAATGCAAAATCGAGCGTTGAAAGAATTTTCGGTACATTTAATATCAATGCCGAATTAAGTGAAAAATCAATCAAAAACATTTTAAATCTTAGCAAAGCGTTGCTTATTCCTTCGGCTTTTTCTCCAAGCCTTATTCTTGAAAATAATTACAATGCGGTAAGTCAAAAGCTGAATAATTATTATGAAAGCATTTGTAACGAAAACAGAGAAAAACAAGAGATTGAAAAAGTATTTACAAGCGGTATTTATGAGTATAACTGTATTCAGGCTCTTAATGAATGGAATGTCGCTCAATCAAGTTGGATACTTAGCAGACATTCAAAACATAAAAAACTTTTGAAAGAAGTTGCAACATTTTGTGTTATGCCAAATGCCGTTACCAAAGAAAATATTATCAATTGGTATCAGCGACTTATTAATTTTAATAAATTGCACAATGATAATATGACTTGCGGTAATGAGCTTAGGTATATACTTAATGAATTAGGTTCTGATTTTAAACAGGCAATTGATAAAACCGATTTTGTCTACAATGCGATAAGTGTGTATAACTATAATGAAATCAGAACAATATTGAATGCTTTTAAGAATATTAATCTTGCACAGCTTGGAAACGATGTTAATTGTGCAGAAAATTATATATTAAAATCGAATGAATTTTCCGACATTTTCAAAGTTAATATTGATAATGAGCAGAGCAACAATTGGCTTGACCGCACCGAAAATACTCTTAATAATATAAGTAAGAATATTGATAAATTGTATGCGGTTACGGAATATAACGCTAAGCGTGAACAGCTTGCAAATGAACAGCTTGAGTGTATTTGTAATGCGGTTGAAAGCGGTATTGTTAATAAGGAAAATGCAGTTGACGCTTTCAGATGCAATGTGTATTATGCGCTTGCACTCAAATATATTTCTGTTGACGAGAGCTTGAGCACATTCAGAAGCAACAGCTTTGAGCAAACTATAAAAGAATACCACGCATTAATTGATGAATATTCAAAACTTACTGTTCAGGAACTTGTGGCTAAACTTTCATCTCAAGTGCCTGTTTCGGGTTCGGCAGGTGCGTCGTCTTCCGAACTCGGTATTCTTAAAAGAGCAATAAAAAGCAACGGCAGAATGATGTCGATAAGAAAGTTGTTTAACGAAATCCCTGCATTATTACGCAGACTTTGCCCGTGTATGCTTATGAGCCCGATTTCTGTTGCGCAATACATTGACCCGTCATTCCCTAAATTTGACCTTGTGGTGTTTGATGAAGCATCACAGCTTCCGACAAGCGAAGCTGTCGGCACGATTGCAAGAGGTGAAAATGTTGTGGTAGTCGGTGACCCTAATCAGTTGCCGCCGACAAGTTTCTTTAAATCAAACAGAATTGATGAAGAAAATATAGAAAACGAAGATCTCGAAAGTTTGCTTGATGACTGCCTTTCAATTTCAATGCCGCAGATGTACTTAAAATGGCACTACCGTTCTCGCCACGAAAGTCTTATCGCATACAGCAATATGAAGTATTACGATAATAAACTTTATACATTCCCGTCGCCGAACGACAGAGTGTCGGCGGTTAAACTTGTACACATTGACGGCTACTACGATAAAGGCGGTACAAAGCAGAATAAAGCCGAGGCAGAGGCTGTGGTAAATGAAATTATCCGCAGATTATCCGATGAACAACTGCGTACAAAGAGTATCGGCGTTGTAACTTTTAATATTATTCAGCAGAATTTAATTGAAGATATGCTTGCCGATGAATTTTCTAAAAAACCCGAACTTGAAAAATACGACAGCGAATCCGCAGAACCCGTATTTGTTAAAAATCTTGAGAATGTACAGGGCGATGAGAGAGATGTAATTCTGTTTTCAGTCGGCTACGGTCCCGATAAGGACGGCAAAGTTTCTATGAACTTTGGCCCGCTTAACCGTGACGGCGGCTGGCGCAGACTTAATGTTGCAATTTCAAGAGCAAGACAGGAAATGATTGTGTATTCCACTCTTACTCCCGAGCAGATTGATTTGTCACGCACAAGAGCACTCGGCGTTGAAGGGCTTAAAGGCTTTTTGAAATTTGCGGGACAGAACCGAAATATTGTTATACCCGACGGCAAAGTTTCTGTTCATAACGATAATAGAGTTATTGAAGAAATTGCCAAAGAGATAGAAAAACTCGGCTATAAGGTGAACTGCAATATCGGTTGTTCGGAATACAAGATTGATATTGGTATCGTTGACCCTGAAAATCCCGACAGTTATCTGCTCGGTATTCTTGCCGACGGTGAAAACTGCAAAAATTCCGCAACATCTAAAGATAGATTTGTATTACAGCCCGATGTGCTTGCGGGTCTTGGCTGGAAAATTATGCGTGTATGGACTCTTGATTGGCTCGATGATTCGGCTCGTGTAATTGAAAAGATTAAATCAGAAATTGAAAATGCGATTTCGGGCAAAAATACCAAGCAAAAAATTTCAGAGCAAAACAAAACTCAAAATTTAGAATTTGAAAGAATTGATACATCAACACAGATTGAACAGACAAGACAGCGAAAGTACGAAACAGTCGATTCTCAAATTCTCGGAAGTTCTGAAAGCTTTTATACAGCAGCGGCAGGGGTCGAAATTCAAAAGCTGATGTTTAAAATTATCTCTGTTCAAGCACCGATAAGTAAAAAAGCATTGTACAAAAGTGTGCTTTCGGCTTACGGCATTTCTCGATCGGGTAACAGGGCAGAGGCGATACTTGACGGTATTCTCGGCAGAATAATGCACTCCGAAACCTCTGACAACGGGGTGATATTCGTATGGCAGCCAGAACAAAAACCTGATGAATACAATGTTTATCGTGTGTCGGAGCAAAACGAGAATAGGCGCAATATTGACGATATTTCCTCAAAAGAAATATTAAATGCAGTCATTCAGGTTTTGAGCGAACAAGGCGGTATGCAAAAATCTGACCTTATTAAAGAAAGTGCCAAAAAGTTCGGTTTTACAAGAACAGGCACGCTTATTGATACAACGGTCGGTTTTGCTGTCGATAACGCAATCAAAAAAGGCAAACTTGTTGTATCGCAGGACGGAAAAATTACAGATAAAACATAATTACATAATTATAAGATAGAAAAAATGTAATGCCGGATAATGAAGAAAAGATTTTTTAACAAAATCTCAATGAAAAAGCGCCGCAACCCGGTATGATGTTTTTTGTGCATTTGCTTTTTTGAAATGCCGCAGCAGTCGGTAATGAATGAAATAATGGAAAAACATCTTGGCAAAACCGAATATTTTTCTTGTTATAAATTATCGGCAGGTTTTATTCCTGAAAATTATATAGCACATTTTAAAGACGGTGATGTTAATACGGGAGAATATGCGGCGGGAAAGCGGGAATAAATTATTTACACAAATTCCTTATTATAAAAAACAGTTTACATTTATCGGCTAATTTGCTATAATAAAATTGTATGTAAAATAGTAATCTGATTTTTAGAGCTATATATCAAATTAAGACAGGAATGGTATATTTTATGGTACAATTTGAGGAATTATTGTTAAAGGTTCAGGCACTTAAACCTGAAATTGACGATTTGTCAGACGCTCTCGGTATGAAAGGTATGCTTTCTGAAATTCAGCAGCTTGAGCTTAAAGCTACCGAACCGGGGTTTTGGGACGATGTAGAAAAATCTCAAAAAGTTTTACAGCGTACAGGCACACTAAAAGGTAAGGTTGAGGCTTATGAGGCTTTGGTGGCTAAGTATGAAGATACCTGTGCTTTGATTGAACTTGCAAATGAGGAAGAGGATCTTTCGCTTCTTGAAGAGGCTGAAAACGAGGCAGAGGGAGTTAAAGAAAGTCTTGAAAAGCAAAGACTTCAAACTCTTCTTACAGGCGAATATGATAAGAACAATGCAATTCTTACTTTCCACGCAGGTTCGGGCGGTACAGAGGCTCAGGACTGGGCGGAAATGCTGTACAGAATGTACAACCGTTGGGCAGATGCTCACGGATTTAAAGTAAAAGAAGTTGACTACCTTGACGGCGACGAGGCGGGCCTTAAAAGTGCCGTTCTTCTTGTTGAGGGTGAAAACGCTTACGGTTACTTAAAGAGCGAGGCAGGCGTTCATCGCCTTGTAAGAGTATCTCCTTTTGATTCACAGGGCAGAAGACACACAAGTTTTGCCTCTCTTGAGGTTATGCCTGAAATGGACGATAACATTGAAGTAAATATTGCTCCCGAAGACATCAAAATGGATGTTTACCGTGCGAGCGGCGCAGGCGGACAGAAAGTCAACAAGACTTCATCTGCCGTTCGTCTTACTCATATTCCGACAGGTATTGTTGTAGCTAGTCAGGTTGAAAGAAGCCAGTATCAAAACCGTGATGTGGCTATGAAAATGCTTATTTCAAAACTTATGGAAATTAAAGAGAGAGAACACCTTGATAAAATTGAAGACATTAAAGGTGTTCAAAAAGAAATCACATGGGGCAGTCAGATCCGTAGCTATGTGTTTATGCCATACACAATGGTTAAGGATCACCGCACTTCATACGAAACCGGTAATATTCAGGCTGTTATGGACGGTGACATTGACGGATTTATTAACGCATATCTCAAATGTGCAAGTCTTGGCACATTGCAAAAATAATCATTAAAGAGGTAGATAAAAGTGAAATATTTGGTAATGCTTTGTGACGGTATGGCCGATGAGCCAAACGAGGCACTTGGAAATTCTACACCGATGGAAAAGGCAAACAAGCCTTGTATGGACAGCCTTGCTGCAAAGGCTGAGGTCGGTATTGTTAAGACGGTAGCAGAGGGCTTAAAACCCGGCAGCGATGTAGCAAACCTTTCGGTACTCGGTTATGAGCCTGCTGTATATTACAGCGGTCGTTCTCCGCTTGAGGCTGCAAGCATCGGTATTGATTTAAAGGATACAGATGTAACTTTAAGATGTAATCTTGTTACTCTTTCAGATGATGAAGATTACGAAAATAAAACAATTCTTGATTATTGCGCCGATGATATTTCTTCGGAAGAAGCTAAGATTCTTATTGAGTATATTCAGGAAAAACTAGGAAATGATGTATTCCGTTTCTATCCGGGCGTATCTTATCGTCATTGCCTTGTTTGGAGCAACGGTAATCCGCATCCCGGTGTGCTTACACCTCCGCACGATATTACAGGCAAGGTAATTACAGACTACATTCCAAAGGGTGAGGCTGTTGACGAGCTTTATGACCTTATGAAGAAGAGCTATGACCTTTTAAAGGATCACCCTGTAAATCAGGCGAGAATAGCAAGAGGCAAGCGCCCTGCAAACTCAATTTGGCTTTGGGGCGAGGGTACTAAGCCTTTACTTGATAATTTCAGTGAAAAATTCGGTATAAAGGGCAGTATGATTTCTGCCGTTGACCTCTTAAAAGGTATTGCAATCTGTGCAGGAATGAACAGTGTTGATGTTGACGGCGCAACAGGTTATCTCGACACAAACTTTGACGGTAAATGCAAGGCTGCTATTGAAGAATTTAAAAACGGCGCCGATCTTGTTTATGTACATGTTGAAGCTCCTGACGAGTGCGGTCACCGTGGTGAAATTGAAAATAAGGTAAAAGCTATTGAAATGATAGACGAGCATATTCTCGGTCCTGTAGTTGAATTTTTAAAGGGTTATGATGATTTTGCTGTTTTGGTATGTCCTGACCATCCGACTCCGCTTTCTATCCGTACACATACTTCTACTCCTGTTCCGTATCTTATTTATGACAGTAAAAATGAGATTAACAGCGGTGTAAAAGTATTCTGCGAAAAAGAAGCAAGAGAAACAGGCAACTATATTGAAAAAGGCTTTACTATGATGAATTATTTTCTTACAAAATAATTTTTCGTCTACATAATTCATTAAAAAATTTACATCCTCACATTTATAATTGAATTAATCAATAAAAATGTGAGGATGTTTTTATGCGTGAATTTATATTAATTGTAACCGCTGTAATCATAATTGCACTTGTTGCCGTAGTGTTTGTAATAATGTATATAAACCATAATAAAAAGAACGGTAAGTCCCACAAGCCGACAATTATTTATTACAAAGTCAAAGAAAACGAAACCGAAGATAATACAGAAAATAATTCTGTAAAAGATAATTAATATTATTTTTCGGAATCTGCAAATACTTTATCGCTGATTTCTAAAAGTTCGGAAAAACTGTGAATGGTGTAGTCTGGATTTTCTGTATTGCCAAAACCGTATTCGGCAAATACAAACGGCACCTTTGCGTCTTTTGACGCTGTTTGATCACCGATAGTGTCGCCAACATAGAAAGCACAATCAATGTTATTTCTGCTAATAACAAGGCTGATATTTTCGCCTTTTGTGAGTTGGGTTCTGCCTGACATTTCAAAATCAGAAAAATATTTTTCGAGTTTGTGAGCTTTCAAAAATGATTCAATATAACCGCACTGACAGTTACTGATTATACCGAGAAAATATTTTTCGGAAAGTTTGCTAAGCACATCTTCGAGGTTATCGTACAAATGACCGCCTGACTTTTCAAGATACGGAACTTCTACGGCACAACATTCTTTTATAATGTTTACGCCGTTTTCTTCACTAAGCTCCGGCAACATAATGTTTGCAATCTGCTCAATAGTTTTGCCCATATAGCTGTTCATTTCTTCAAGCGTTATTTGCTTTTGAGTTTCTGGATGCTTTTTAAGAACTTCGTTCCATATAGGAAGAATTACATCGCTTGTGTGCCACAATGTTCCGTCTAAATCAAATAAAATTGCTTTTTTCATAATAATACTCCTGATTTATTATAAAAATTTTCAAACTGATAATATCACACTCTAAAATTAATGTCAATATGAGGTGTGTTTTGTAAAAAATAAAATTGTTAAAAATTAAAAGTTTTTTTAAAAATCTGTTGACAAAGTAAGTAAGCAGTGATATAATATTTATCGTTGTCGACAGACAATATTTGCGAGTGTGCTGGAATAGGCAGACAGGCACGTTTGAGGGGCGTGTGTTTCACGACGTACGGGTTCAAGTCCCGTCACTCGCACCATAAAAACAGATTAGCTTTTTGTTAATCTGTTTTTTGTTTTACAAGTAAATTAATAACGGGACTTGAAGGCGACCGTTAAGAAAAGGAGCTGTAAAAAAACAGCCCAAATAAAAAACGACTGCATTCTAACCGAAAGGTAGGAATGCAGTCGTTTTTGTGATATAATTTACTATCAATGAAAAACCACATCAACAAGGTGCATTATACACCGTATCAATTAAAATTACCACCGGAAATTGAAAAAATAATAGAAATTTCTGATCCGGTATATACATTTAACGAGGTTTTTCATCGTATTGCTCTAAATAAACACCTTGCTGTTAAGGAAAGCAGGATATGTCGCATATCTACATAGACGGAACAAAGATAACTGCCAATGCAAATAAGGGTAACGACCGATTATTGCCCGGATACAATATTCAGCAATACAAGCAAAAAAACACCGAGACTCACTTTTTCGTGAATCTCGGCTTTTTAATATGCTGTTTCTTTACAGCACCTTTTGTGGAGCGGATGATGGGAATCGAACCCACACGATCAGCTTGGAAGGCTGAAGTTCTACCACTAAACTACATCCGCTTATCTATGTAACAAATAATATTATATCATTACAGATAATATTTGTCAAGCGATAATTTCAGATTATAAAATTTTTAAGAAAATTTTAACTGTTTTATATTAAACTCTAAGTTTAACGATGATTATAATTTTAACATACATCAAGATATATAATATCATTTATACAAATTACTTACTTATAATTTTTACCGAAGGATAACTTATTATATCTTTGATAATCAATTATAAAATGTTGGTAACACAGAAAAATAGCAGAAAATGCCAAATATTGAAGTTAGTGAATATTAACTTTGATTTAAAACCACATTTATAAAAAATTTATAATATAATATCTCAAATAGTATTATATATACAATCGGCTAATTTTTAATAGTAATAATATACTAAAAATATATCTATATATTTAAATAAATACATTTATTATGTTAGAATGCACAAAGAAATATATCTCAAATTATGCAAGTGTACAGATGTAAACTTTTCACTCGGTGTAAGTATGATTTCAATGTGGATATTCAGAATAGTTTGCAGTTATATACTTGTTATGGTTCTTGATATGGGCGTTTTAGGTGTATGGATCGGTATGTTTGTTGATTGGTATGCTCGTGCTGCAGCATATCTTGCAAGGTATTTGTCAGGCAGATGGAAAAAGCATAGAATGATTTAAATATTTAAAAATGGAGATAAATTTTGTTTACCCTACCGTCACAATTATAAAAGTTTGACCAAACTTTTATAATTGCCTTGCAAAATATTCCGGTGAATCATAATTTTTAAACATTACTCCAACATATATAACGAAATATGATTTTAAAAAGCAAAGGCCCTCGAATTTTTATCGAGAGCCTTTTATCTTTTATCTTTTTTATAAATCAAATTCAAAGTACGGATTATGGTACAGTGAAAATGTTATAATATGGTAAAGACAACCTAAATTGCCAAAGTGAAGTTCGGATTTTTGAGGGAAAAACGAGAAATACCACGGGTTCACCTTGACAAAAGAGTATGGTAAAGACAAAATCCAATTTGGATAGATTAAAAAGTGGTGTAAATAAATATTATTTAAAATCCATTATGGAAAGATTTATTAAATTATATCATAATTAATTGTAAATATCAAATGTACTAAATTTATAAAAATAAATGTATTTGTAAGTTTATTTATAAAAAAATTTTCTTAGAAAATATATATTAGGTATTGACAAACAAAATTGTGAACGCTATACTGTAATTAGAGTTGTGAAATATCATAACTCTAATAACAAAATCTAATACTATTAAAATAATAAATGGAGGTAAATATGAAAATCTTATTGCGATTTTATTTGCAAAACAATAAGCTGCCGATTGATTATCGACGAATTATGCTTTCGTTTTTTAAACGGTCACTGTCAGATATTGCCGAGGGAAAATATTATGAAAAATATTATTTTACACCGGAACGCAGAAATTTTACTTTTGCGGTGAATCTGCCTATGCCGAAGTTTTCTAAAACGGAAATTCAACTCGGGAAAAATCAACTAAACATTACTTTTTCAACGGCTGACTATAATACGGGATGTATTTTTATGTCTGCTTTTATAAAGCAAAAGGACAAGCCGATTCCCGCTCCGCTCGGCAACGAAATGAAACTTGTCAGTGTTAATCTTGTGCCGGAAAAAAATGTTACTTCATCATCCGCTGTTGTGAAAATGCTTAGCCCTTTGTGTATCAGATTACATAAAGCCGAGAATAATTCGGATAAGTATATTTCGGTTGCTAATCCGGATTTTACGGAGATTGCAAAACAGGTAATTAAAGAGCAGCTTGTTGAAAGCGGTTTTGACGAGAAGTTAATTTCAAACTTTGAAATTAAACCGTTAAACGCAAAAAAAACAGTGGTTTATCACTATAAAAACTACATTGAATGCAGTTTAGGCAGTTTTAGTATTAATGCCGATAAATCGGTTATTAATTATCTACTGAAAAGCGGTATAGGTTCACGAAAATCCGCAGGATTTGGCTTTGCCGAGCTTTTATCGGAGGGAGGTGAACCGAATTAATGAAAACAAAGATTGATTACTTTGATTATGACACTTTGCTGCAGCCTACCGATTGGAGGTTTGCAGCAGCCGTTGTCGGTTTATGTAAATATTTTGATTACTTTGGAATTGATTACAAAGTGCTCTGTGATGTTGAAGAAAAGCCCGATAATTATATCCACGGCTTTGACGGTATTATTTACAAAAGTGAAGATATAACAGAAGAAAAATATCTTGAGTTTGCAGAGAACTATTTTGAAAAATATATGACTCACAAAAATATTTTAAACATTCTCGAAAGTCAAGAATTCAGTGAAGAACAAATTAAATTGGTAAACGACCTTGTTAAGAGCAAAACAGTTCTTAAAGGGCTATTTGACAAAATAAAATTTGATGGAACAAATAAAGATATTTTTATTTCAACCATTGAAGAAAACAGGGCGGAAATTATAAAAAATATCTTTAAAAACGGCAATAACCTTTATAAGAATTACTGCAATGAACGACTTATTTTTACCGAAGATAACAGCACTTGCAGACTTAGAGGCTACAATGTTGACAAAGACAGAAAAACAAGTAATCTCGGCTTTTGTTTTTCAAAGGAAAGTTTTGAGAGCAATGATATTTTAGAATTTGATTTTATACCGTTTGCTTTCTCAAATCCTGATATGAGAGAAGCTTATTTTGTGAATAACAATTTTTCTGTTAAGTCTTTAACTCAAACAAACTATGCTTTTTCAAATCAACTTAGCAGTACAGAAAATAAAGACGACAAAAACAAACTAATGCTTGTTTTGCAAAATTCAAAGGATTATATAAGCTATGATGTTGAAATTATATCAAAATCTCAAGATAAGGCTTATTACGAAACATTCTTTGTACGACTTGAAAGATTAAAAAAGTTAAGAGAATTATCGGGGAAATCATTAAACTTTGTCAAAAAAATCAATGATGATTATTGGTTTAATCTTGAGAAAGAAGTTTATATGCGTTGTCTTAACAATGTGTTGCTTGACGATGTAATTTTAATGATGCTTAAGTTTTATTTTGATGATAATGCCGGTAAAGGCTATATAAAAAGCAGAACCGATATGCTAATAGACATAAATGTATCTTGGAAAGGAAATGAAATTATGGATGAAATTAAGTCAGCAAAAAGTTGTGGATTTTTAACTTCCCAAAAACTAATTGAAATGAAAAGCAGTAATAAAATTAATTCATATAAGCAAAAAATAATCAGTGCTCTTTGCGCACATGATTACGACAGAGCAAAAGAGATTATACTTAGTTTGTCTGCTTATGTCGGAATGGAATTTTCATTTTTCTATACATTTCTTGAAAATGCGGAAGAAAATAAAGATCTTGCATTTGCTTTTGCAAGCGCATTAATTGAAGTAAGCTCAAAAAATAACTAATATAAAGGAGATTTTATTATGAAAAACAAAGCTTTAACTCTTACAGTAATCGCAAATATGACAAGTAACTATGGCGAAAGCCTTGGCAATATTTCAAGTGTTCAAAAGGTATTCAGAGGCGGCAAAGAATACGCAACAAGGAGCAGAGAAAGCCTGAAAAACGCTATCTGTGTTCAGTCGGGCTTTTATGATGATTTACAGACATCAATCGACGGAGCAATGCAGAAGCTTGTTAATGAAGATGTAAATGCCGCAACATGCCGTGCGCTTGAGGGTGGATATATGTCAACAAAAGATGTTACATACATCCGTAACAGTTCTTTCTATCTTACAGATGCTGTTGCCACCGAGCCGTTTATTAATGATGCCCGTTTTCACAATAACCTTTACCTTGCAACCAATTATGCTATGGCACACGGTTTAAATGTTCAAAACAATGCAAAGGATTGCGGTCTTATGCCTTATCAGTATGAATATGACAAATCATCTAAAATTTACAGTCTGACAATTGACCTCGAAAAAATCGGTAAGGACGAAAACTTTGGTGCAGAGGCAGATAACGCCGAAAAGTGTGAAAGAGTAATTGCTCTTATTGACGCAGTAGAAAATCTTTCACTTGTTGTTAAAGGAAATCTTGATAACGCAGAGCCGATTTTTGTGTTAGGCGGTCTTTCGCCGAGAAAAACACATATTTTTGAAAATGCTGTTTCTGTTTCAGGCAAAAGACTTATTATAGAGCCGATTAAGGAAAAACTTGCTCAAGGTTACAGTTGTGCACTTATGCGTAACGGCGAGCTTTCAAATGAGGACGAAATTGTAAGAGAACTTAATCCTGTAAGTATGACAGAATTTTTTGAAAATCTCAGAGGTCAGGTAAAAGAGTATTTTTCAGAGTAAGGCGGAATTAATATGAAAGCAATTAGACTTCATATAAAACAAAACAGTGCAAATTACAAAAAAGAAGAAACTGTACAAAACCGTATGACATTTCCTTTACCGCCGTATTCAACTGTTATCGGAGCACTTCATAAGGCTTGCGGTTATACATCTTATCATCCTATGCAAGTAAGCGTACAGGGAAAGTACGGTTCTCTAAAAACAAAAATGTATAAGGACGATTGTTTTCTTAACAGTCTTAATGATGACAGAAATTTGCTTGTAAAAATGAAAAATCCCGATATGCTTTCAAGTGCATATCAGGTTGTGGCTACTGCACAAAAGGCTCAAGGAAACAGCTTTGAAAAAGGCATTACAATTAATGTAATTAATGAAAAATTGCTTGAAGAATACCGCTTTTTAAAGCGTACAAAACGCAGAATTGACAAGCATAAAAAAATCATTAATAAAATGAAAACTCGGCTCAAAGAAATGAAAGCCGATGAAAATATTTCTGCCGAAGAAGTAAAAGAATTTGATAAGCGTATTAAGCATATAAAGGCTGTGTATGATGAGTACGAAAAGGTAAAGTATACTATTCCGTATTCCCATTTCAGAACGCTTGCAAAAGGCCCTAAGTATTATGAACTTCTCTGCGATATTGAACTTATCATTCATATAGTTGCAGATGAAAATACTATGAATGATATTATGGATAATATCGGAAACCTTACTGCAATCGGCAGAGGAGAGGACTTTGTAGAAGTGCTCGAGTGTGCTCAAACAGAGCTTACTGAGGTTGATGAAGATGTTGATTACGAAAAAAATGATTTCGATGTTTATATGCCTGTTGAGTATTATGAGGAAAATCAATCCGATATGGATATAATTTCAAAAACAGACGGTGGATACGCAGGAGGCACAAAATATTTTATGCCAAAGGATTATGTGGTTGAGCAAATAAAGGGCGGTATGAGAAAACGAGTGTTTAATCGTGTGCCTGTTATTTTCTGTCAGATTAATTACCTTGACAGCGGATGTAAAGGTATAATGCTTGATAAATCAGAGAACGGAATATATACAGTGCTTTTAGCTTGAGGTATTTATATGAATATAGAAGATAAACTTGCAAAACCCGACAAAACTATCGGACAACATTCAAATGAGCTTATAGAGCAGGCAAAACTGCTCTATAAGCTCGGCTATATTAAATCTGAAGAGTTATATTCAGATTTACTTGTTGCGTGCAAAAAACACGATTACGGAAAGGCAAACTCTCAATTTCAAAAGCGAGTGCAAAGGGGCGGCAAATTTCAGCCGGAGCTTGAAATTCCGCACAATGTGCTTTCAATATTTTACATTGATAAATCCGAGTGCAATAAGCCTGATAGTGTATATTTTGCAGTGATGTATCATCACGATAATAAGGAATCTCCTATTACGGTTTTCGGTGAAAATAAAGAGCTTATCGAAACCTTTATTTCTGAACTTGGTTTGGAAACCGCTTCGTACAATAAGATGAAACGCAATGTTAAGAAAATTAAAGACCTGTTCGACAAAAAACTCAGCGAACCCGAAAAACAATACGCTGTTTTATTAAAAGGTCTTTTACATAAATGTGATTACAGTGCAAGTGCAGGTCTTGACTGCGAAAAGGTCAACGATTTTTTGACTGCTTCTTTAAACAATTGGAAAAATACCCAAAATATACATTACAATGAATTGCAAGAATTTTGCATTAAAAATACCGACAGCAATTTAATTGTAACCGCACCTACAGGTATGGGCAAAACCGAGGCGGGATTGCTTTGGTGCGGGGACAATAAATGCTTTTTCGTTTTGCCGTTAAAAACAGCTATCAATGCGATGTACGAAAGAATTAAAAAGCTTTGCGGAGATAATTCTCAAGAAGATTACAAGGGAAGAGTGGCACTTGTTCACTCCGATATGAAATCCTATTATTTGGAAGATTCAATAATTAGCGGAAAAAATTATGATTTTGCGTATGCACAATGCAGTAAACAGCTTGCACTTCCGATAACAATTTGTACGCCTGATCAGATATTTGACTTTGCATTGAAATATGCAGGTTATGAATACAAACTTGCGGTAGCGTCATATTCAAAGTTTATTATTGATGAGATACAGATGTATTCACCTGATGTTTTGGCTGCAATTATTTATGCAATTGAAATGATTCATACTTTGGGTGGTAAAGTGGCTGTAATTACCGCAACTTTGCCTCCGTTTGTAAGAAACGAGATTGAAAAAATACTCGGAACAGATGTAAAAACATCCGATTTTTCTGATAAAGGAAAGCTAAAGCATAATGTAAAAGTATATGAAAAAAACTTGCAGTCTGACGATATTATAAAAATATTTGATGATACAATATGCGATAAAGTAAAAAAATATCTTGTCGTTTGCAATTCGATTGATATTGCAAATAAGATGTACACCGAAATAAAAAATTCGGGTATTAACGCAAGTGTAAATCTGTTTCATTCCAATTTTACAAAAAATGACAGAAAAACTAAAGAAAATGCGATTTTGGCAGCCTCTGAAAAAACTAATGAAAGTATGAATATACCTGAAATATGGATTTCAACATCCGTAGTCGAAGCAAGTCTTGACATTGATTTTGATATTCTTATTACTGAGTTATCAGATTTATTTTCCCTGTTCCAACGCTTTGGAAGAGTAAACAGAAAGGGTAATAAAGACTTTTCATCTTACAATTGTTTTGTATTTACAGAAATTCAAGGTAATGCACATCGTTTTGTTGACGATGATATTCATTCGTTGTCAAAACAGGCGATTTTAAGCGTTGACGGAATTATCTCTGAAGTTCTTAAAAAAGAACTTATAGATGAGTACCTTTCGGTTGAAAAAATCGAAAAATCAAAATATTTTCAAGAATATCGTAAAATTTATAAATATTATAAAGAAAATGTCGATTATCTCTCTCTTAAAAAAGATGGAATAAGAAGTATTGACAGAAGTGACGCTGTGCCGATTGATGTTTATAATCAAAATGAAAGTGCCATAGAAAAAGCTTTGGAAGTTTTAAAATCAGATACTTATTCAAGAGATGATAAACTTAAGGCAAACGAAGAAATACTTGGCTTCACGGTTTCCGTACCTAAATTCAGAATTGACGATTATGAAATAAAAAAATTAAAAATGCCATATACTGAATTACCTGTTATTAACAGCAGTTATGATTCCGAATGCGGCATCAGATTTGATAAGGAAAAGAAAACCAAAAAGCAAGATAAATCTGATGATAACGGAGAACCTGATAATTTTATATGAGGTATGATTATGGACGAAAATAATATTTCTGGTATGCATATTTATTATTACTATGTTTGTAAAAGAAAGCTGTGGTATTTTTCAAACGGTTTGGCAATGGAAAGTGAAAACGAAAATGTCAAAATCGGAAAACTTATAGATGAAACCACTTATAAGCAAAAGAAAAAACATATTATGATCGACAACACAATCAATATTGATTTTATTACCGAGCATAAACTTTTACATGAGGTAAAGAAAAGCAGAAAGATAGAGGAAGCTGGTATTGCTCAACTTAAATACTATCTTTATTATCTGAAAAAGCGTGGGGTAGAGGGAATAAAAGGCAGAATTGATTATCCTTTGCTAAAGCAAAGTCTTAATGTTGAACTTAGCGAAGAAGATGAAAGAGAGCTTGAAAGTGCGGCAGCTGATATAGTAAAAATTATATCGGCTGCTTTGCCGCCAAAATTTGAAAGTAAAAGAATTTGCAAATCATGTGCTTACTATGATTTGTGCTGTATTTGAGGTGATAAAATGCAGGAAAGTTATTACATATATTCGTCAGGCAATTTAACTCAAAAAGACAACACATTAAGATTTACTGCAATTGACGGAAATGTAAAAGATCTTCCGATAGAAAATATTAAAGAAATTTATATTATGAATGAAATAACGGTTACATCTAAATTGCTGAACTTATTTTCAAAATACGGAATACTTGTACATTTCTTCAATTACTATCAATTTTACATAGGAAGTTTTTGCCCAAAGGAAACAAAACTTGCAGGTCAGCTTTTGGTTAAGCAAGTGCTTGCTTACGGCGACTATTCAAACAGATTATCAATAGCAAGAGAATTTATAGTTGCTGCGTCTTATAATATTTACAGAAACTTAAGATACTACAACGGCAGAGGCAAGAATGTGTCAGAGCAAATGGCTGCTATTGAAAATTTGAGGAGAAAACTTGCAGATGTAGAAACCATAGAAGAGTTGATGGGAATTGAAGGTAATATTCGTCAGGAATATTACAAAGCGTGGAATGTAATTATTGATCAGAATATTGAATTTGATAAAAGAGTTTATCATCCTGCCGACAATATGATTAACAGCCTTATTTCATATGTCAATTCTCTAGTATATACAAAAACTCTGGCGGAAATTTATAAAACCCAACTTAATCCTACAATAAGCTATCTTCATCAGCCGGGTACAAGGCGATATTCTCTTGCACTTGATGTTTCGGAAATTTTCAAACCGCTGATTGCGGATCGTCTGATCTTTTCTTTGCTTAATCGAAAACAAATAACAGAAAGCAGTTTTGTAGAAGGACTTAACGGTTTGCAGCTTACCGAAAGAGCGTCACGAATAATTACATCTGAATTTGACGAAAAATTAAAGACAACTATTTTTCACAAAGAACTTAATAAAAATGTTTCTTATCAATTCTTAATCAGACTTGAACTTTATAAACTGATAAAGCACATTATAGGAGAAAAAGAATATAAAGGCTTTGAAATGTGGTGGTAAATATTGTATGTAATTCTTGTATATGATATAATATGTGATGAAAAGGGCAGAAAAACACTTCCAAAGGTATTTAAGATTTGCAAAAAATATCTTGTACATATTCAAAACTCTGTTTTTGAAGGAAACTTAAGTAAAGCAAACTCACTTGCTTTGCAAAAAGAACTTGATGTTTATATCAGAAAAGACAAGGATTCGGTAATAATGTTTCATACCCGTGAAGAACGGTGGATGAATAAAGATTTTCTTGGAAAAACGGATGATAAAACATCAAATTTTTTGTAACGCTTTTATTGTCGACCTGACATAGCACAAAACCCCCGGCAGGTTGACAGAACCTAAAAATCAAGTAATCATCGGTATAGTTGCTTTTGGTATATTGAAATGACAGTAATATTTGATAAATATTTGGTATATCGACAAAACAGCACAGAAAAATGCCGATGTTCACTTATCATTTTATCCCACGGCTATAAATCTATCCATATTGGATTTTAAATTTGAAGCTGTGCGAGAGCTTCAGCGGTTTTCTTCTTCTATAAATCTATCCATATTGGATTTTAAATCTGAATAATATTTCTCTCATTCACTTTCACTCTCCTCTATAAATCTATCCATATTGGATTTTAAATTCTTGATTTAAAGTTAATCTTTTCATTAGCTACATTCTATAAATCTATCCATATTGGATTTTAAATAGCTTTTCCCCAAACTTAGTTTGAGATAAATTTAATGCTATAAATCTATCCATATTGGATTTTAAATATGTTTTGTGCACTCAATGCAATTGTCGTTACACTCCTATAAATCTATCCATATTGGATTTTAAATAGACACATAGTATCTGAATCGAGATTTATCGTTTACTATAAATCTATCCATATTGGATTTTAAATTCAGAATTATCCATATTGTGCTCAATTATGGCAAACTATAAATCTATCCATATTGGATTTTAAATACTAAAAAAAAGATGTGTATCTCGATTTCTTCATCTATAAATCTATCCATATTGGATTTTAAATGGTTTGGTGGGAGATGAAAATAATGTCTGAAAAAGCTATAAATCTATCCATATTGGATTTTAAATAAAGATTATTCCGCTGATGAAATTATCGAAAATGTCTATAAATCTATCCATATTGGATTTTAAATGTTTTTAGCCATTCGAGATTTACATTGAATATAGCCGACTATAAATCTATCCATATTGGATTTTAAATCAACAGAGAAAACATCAAAAACACGATTTTTCAAAACTATAAATCTATCCATATTGGATTTTAAATTTTCTTCATCTGTCATATCAATCAAGATTTTTGCAACTATAAATCTATCCATATTGGATTTTAAATGTTACATATGTTACATTATATATAATATATAGTATCTATAAATCTATCCATATTGGATTTTAAATGAAGTGTATGCTGTTGCTACAAAGCGTGACCAAGCGACTATAAATCTATCCATATTGGATTTTAAATGCAAAACTCTTAATGTTAGTATGCAAGAATATGATTACTATAAATCTATCCATATTGGATTTTAAATCAATTATAGCAATAGTTAGGTTTGCCGTCTTTGACCTATAAATCTATCCATATTGGATTTTAAATATGGTCTGCTAAGTCCCAGCGTGACTTGTTGCTGTCACTATAAATCTATCCATATTGGATTTTAAATACAGATAATCTAAATCTTTTTTTATATATCTTAAAAGCTATAAATCTATCCATATTGGATTTTAAATTAACTACTGCGTTTTTAATCTGGTCAATGAACTGCCTATAAATCTATCCATATTGGATTTTAAATTATAGTTATTGCGATTGCGAAATAGGTGAAAAATTCTATAAATCTATCCATATTGGATTTTAAATAAATGATATGGACATACGCCTTGAGGCGTTCCGCCACTATAAATCTATCCATATTGGATTTTAAATTTCTCTAAGTGTATCATATGTAGTTTTGACTATTTTCTATAAATCTATCCATATTGGATTTTAAATTTCATAACCATATTCCAGACGCAGTAAAAGACAACTATAAATCTATCCATATTGGATTTTAAATATTTCTTGATACAAGCCGTAAAATCCGCCCGGCTTACTATAAATCTATCCATATTGGATTTTAAATATCCCACAAGGCTATTACCTTGTGCGTGATGATGTGCTATAAATCTATCCATATTGGATTTTAAATCTATCTGCAAGTTGACGAGTTTGGTGTGCATATGCCTATAAATCTATCCATATTGGATTTTAAATAAATTCGGCGAAAAAATGGGTGTAAGTAAATCCGTCTATAAATCTATCCATATTGGATTTTAAATGTTTTAAGCCTGTACGCTGTCGCAACGGCTTTGCCTATAAATCTATCCATATTGGATTTTAAATGTGTGCTTGGCACTATGATTGCAAATATATTTAGCCTATAAATCTATCCATATTGGATTTTAAATGTACCATAGTCTATTATCATTACACAGATTAAAACCTATAAATCTATCCATATTGGATTTTAAATCCAATCGCCTTGTTTGAAATTTGCAAGAATTAATCTCTATAAATCTATCCATATTGGATTTTAAATAAATGATATGGACATACGCCTTGAGGCGTTCCGCCACTATAAATCTATCCATATTGGATTTTAAATTTCTCTAAGTGTATCATATGTAGTTTTGACTATTTTCTATAAATCTATCCATATTGGATTTTAAATTTCATAACCATATTCCAGACGCAGTAAAAGACAACTATAAATCTATCCATATTGGATTTTAAATATTTCTTGATACAAGCCGTAAAATCCGCCCGGCTTACTATAAATCTATCCATATTGGATTTTAAATATCCCACAAGGCTATTACCTTGTGCGTGATGATGTGCTATAAATCTATCCATATTGGATTTTAAATCTATCTGCAAGTTGACGAGTTTGGTGTGCATATGCCTATAAATCTATCCATATTGGATTTTAAATAAATTCGGCGAAAAAATGGGTGTAAGTAAATCCGTCTATAAATCTATCCATATTGGATTTTAAATTTGATATAAACAGTTGAATATGAAAAATCAAGATCTCTATAAATCTATCCATATTGGATTTTAAATATAAGATTTTAGATGGTCTAAAATGGCTTTTCGTTCTATAAATCTATCCATATTGGATTTTAAATATTGAGCGTATACATTCTAAATCTATAGATAAGCGCTATAAATCTATCTATATTGGATTTTAAATGTTCCCAGCGAGGCAAACCTTGACTTTAATTCTAACTATAAATCTATCCATATTGGATTTTAAATGATACTGATAAAATACAAAAATCTATTGATACACTCTATAAATCTATCCATATTGGATTTTAAATCATCGCAATAATTTTATATTCCTGTTCAGTCATAGACTATAAATCTATCCATATTGGATTTTAAATCAATATAAACAAATGCAATACATAAATACAAACGGTCTATAAATCTATCCATATTGGATTTTAAATAACAACTATCAATAAGACACATTATTCTGTAATAACCCTATAAATCTATCCATATTGGATTTTAAATCTTGATTGTCTTGTATTGATTGATGAAATCGGTACTCTATAAATCTATCCATATTGGATTTTAAATACCGAAAATATTTGTAGTTGGTTTGATATTAAACCCTATAAATCTATCCATATTGGATTTTAAATTAAATATAAGCGTTTACTTGATGAAGAAGAGGCTTTCTATAAATCTATCCATATTGGATTTTAAATTGGGATGTTTACAATGTTTTTGCTAATCTTGTAGCTGCTATAAATCTATCCATATTGGATTTTAAATGTAGGCATAACGGAGTATGTAACACTACGATTTTTCTATAAATCTATCCATATTGGATTTTAAATACAATACACACGCAGAACACGCAGAAAGGGACATTACTATAAATCTATCCATATTGGATTTTAAATTCTGTTAATGTCTTGTCACGAACATCTGACGGTGAACTATAAATCTATCCATATTGGATTTTAAATTAAATACAAAATGTTATTAGCAGAAGATGAGGAATTACTATAAATCTATCCATATTGGATTTTAAATTAATATTTAAAATAGAGGGATGTGCGGAAAGACTTAACTATAAATCTATCCATATTGGATTTTAAATCTTTTGTAGTCATTTTTTATTCAGTTTATATCAAACTATAAATCTATCCATATTGGATTTTAAATTTAACTTCTGTTAAAAAGTTTGATAATGATAGTATTCTATAAATCTATCCATATTGGATTTTAAATTAAATTCTTAATTCTTCAACAAATTCAGTATCACTCTATAAATCTATCCATATTGGATTTTAAATGCGGTTATTGTAGAAATCCAAAGAAAAATACCTTTCTATAAATCTATCCATATTGGATTTTAAATCTACATTCAAGCACATAAAAACTGTCACGCTGATAACTATAAATCTATCCATATTGGATTTTAAATTAATAATGATTATTGTTTATTTGTGCATATTATATACTATAAATCTATCCATATTGGATTTTAAATTAATTATACATTAAATACATAATAAAGTCAAGAAAGCTATAAATCTATCCATATTGGATTTTAAATTTGCCAACATTAACAGAATTAGTAAAGCAACAGATACTATAAATCTATCCATATTGGATTTTAAATTGGAAAGGACGAAAGCCATATGATTGATTACAGTTCTATAAATCTATCCATATTGGATTTTAAATACTACACAGCAAAACAGAACACTACTTAAAGTTAACTATAAATCTATCCATATTGGATTTTAAATAAATTATCTAAAGTTGATATTATTTCAGATACACACTATAAATCTATCCATATTGGATTTTAAATACCAAAAAAAAGATGTGTATCTCAATTTCTTCATCCTATAAATCTATCCATATTGGATTTTAAATTTTTTATCCGTAAACTGCATTTTTTTAATACCAACCTATAAATCTATCCATATTGGATTTTAATTTAACTTTGTCCATTACTGATAAACAATATAAACGACTATAAATCTATCCATATTGGATTTTAAATTACTTTGGCGGTACACGAATGTATGACGAAGAAAAGCCTATAAATCTATCCATATTGGATTTTAAATTTTTGAGGTAAAAATTATGAAAAAATGTATCAACAACTATAAATCTATCCATATTGGATTTTAAACATTGAGCGTATACATTCTAAATCTATAGATAAGCGTACTATAAATCTATCCATATTGGATTTTAAACATATTTCTTTTGCGTACGGAATGAGCAAAGGAAAATACTATAAATCTATCCATATTGGATTTTAAACATGGAAAGAGGGCAGTCCCATAATGGCGGTGCAACTCCTATAAATCTATCCATATTGGATTTTAAACGTTTTTGTGAGCGGTATGTTTAAGATGTTATTTTCACTATAAATCTATCCATATTGGATTTTAAACTGCAAAACTGTAGTAAAAAGCTACATTGACGGCTCTCTATAAATCTATCCATATTGGATTTTAAACACGAATTAAATCTTACCGACTTAAACTATAAAGGCACTATAAATCTATCCATATTGGATTTTAAAGACAATATTATTAATAACCGTAGCATCAATAACAGTACTATAAATCTATCCATATTGGATTTTAAAGCTGTATAATAACCCTCTGTTGTTATAATTCTACCTGCTATAAATCTATCCATATTGGATTTTAAAGCGGTTTATAAGATAATCACAAAAAGCTATACTTGCCCTATAAATCTATCCATATTGGATTTTAAAGAGGTTACACGTACAATTAAAACAACTGTTGTTGACGCTATAAATCTATCCATATTGGATTTTAAAGCAAAACAACATTGAAATTAGAGGGCAACTGCTGTTGCTATAAATCTATCCATATTGGATTTTAAAGTTTGGAATATAAAGGGCAAGTCCATATGAAAGCAAAGCTATAAATCTGTCCATATTGGATTTTAAAGTACATGATTAAACTTTCTGCACACTATGAAAAATTTCTATAAATCTATCCATATTGGATTTTAAATGTTTCCACACCCTCAAGCACTTCAACAACTACTGCTATAAATCTATCCATATTGGATTTTAAAGTCAATCTTCAGTGTGTTAGATGAGTTACCATATTCCTATAAATCTATCCATACTGAATTTTAAATTTATCAACAAGAGCGATTGTTTTCTCTGATGATTCACTATAAATCTATCTAAGCCGGATTTTAAACGCAACAGTATCCGTTGTAACTGAATACATCAAAGTAACATTACCTAATCTGCAACAATTAAACCCGAGTATTTTATATTCTATTGTAAAATATATTTTCTTATTGGAATAATAGAGGGGGAAAGTTTTGTTATAATTAAAGAAATATATTTGAACGGAGGTATTTTCAATATGTTAAGTGATATTGAAATCGCTCAGGCTGCGACCTTACTCCCGATTAAAGAGGTTGCCGCACAGATCGGAATTAAAGAGGATGAGCTGGAGTTTTACGGCAAGTATAAGGCTAAACTTTCAGACGAACTTGCCAATCGTTTGGAAAATGAGCCGGACGGAAAACTTATTCTTGTTACAGCTATCAATCCAACCCCCGCAGGTGAGGGTAAAACAACTACTTCTGCAGGTCTTGGTCAGGCTATGGCTAAGATTGGTAAAAAGGCTGTAATCGCTCTAAGAGAGCCTTCACTCGGCCCTGTATTTGGTATTAAGGGCGGCGCTGCAGGCGGCGGTTATTCTCAGGTACTTCCTATGGAAGATATTAATCTTCACTTTACAGGCGATATGCACGCTATTACTTCTGCAAACAATCTTTGCTGTGCAATGCTTGACAATCATATTCAGCAGGGTAATGTTCTCGGGATTGATCCTCGCCAGATCCTTATTAAGAGATGTCTTGATATGAACGACAGAGCTTTGAGAAATATTGTTGTCGGTCTTGGCGGCAGAGTGAACGGTATTCCTCGTGAGGACCACTTTATAATTACTGTTGCATCTGAAGTTATGGCTATCCTTTGCCTTGCTGACGATATTTCTGATTTAAAGAAAAGACTTGGTAATATTCTTATTGCTTATACATATGCAGGCGAGCCTGTTTTTGCAAAGGACATTAAGGCTGACGGCGCTATGACGGCTCTTCTTAAAGACGCTATCAAACCTAACCTTGTTCAGACACTCGAGGGTACCCCCGCTATTATGCACGGCGGTCCTTTTGCCAATATTGCTCACGGCTGTAACAGCATTCGTGCTACAAAGCTTGCGTTAAAACTTGCCGATTACTGTATTACAGAGGCAGGCTTCGGTTCAGATCTCGGTGCAGAGAAATTCTTTGACATCAAGTGCAGATATGCAGGCTTTAAGCCGTCTGCCGTAGTTATTGTTGCTACTTGCCGTGCGTTAAAGTACAACGGCGGTGTGCCTAAGGCAGAGGTTTCTGCAGAGAATCTTGAGGCTCTTAAAAATGGTATTGAAAACCTTGGCGTTCACATTGATAACATGAGAAAGTACAATGTTCCCGTTGTAGTTGCTATCAACCAGTTCGGTACAGATACAGCAGAGGAACTTGAGTTTATCGAGAGTTACTGTAAATCTAAAGGCGCAGACTTTGCTCTCTCAAATGTATTCTCAAAGGGCGGAGAAGGCGGTACAGAACTTGCCAAAAAGGTAGTAGAGGCTTGCGAAAAGCCGTCTGATTTTGCTCCTATTTATTCAGATGACCTTACAATCAAAGAAAAGGTTGACAAAATTGCAAAAACAATTTACGGCGCTTCAAGAGTAAACTATACAAAGGCTGCCGAAAAGGCATTGAAGCAGATTCAGGCTCTCGGCGGTGAAAAACTTCCTGTTTGTATTGCAAAAACACAATATTCGCTTTCTGATGACCCAACACTTCTTGGTGCTCCAAAGGATTTTGAAATCACAGTAAAGAATCTTACACTTTCAAACGGTGCAGGATTTGTAGTTGTATATACAGGTGATATTATGACAATGCCGGGTCTTCCGAAAGTTCCGTCGGCAGAGAAAATTGATGTTACCGAGGAAGGAAAAATTAACGGTTTATTCTGATGATTACTGTAAATACTCATAATGCCCGTGAAACAGAGGCACTCGGCGCAAAAATTGCCGAAAAGTTGTGCGGCACGGAAGTAATCGCTCTTTTTGGCGGTCTTGGTATGGGCAAGACTGCCTTTACAAGAGGACTTGCTGGTGCGCTCGGTGCAGGAGAAAATGTTTCAAGCCCTACATTCGCTCTTGTCAATGAATATTCGGGTAAGTATAATATTTTTCATTTTGATATGTACCGTGTAAATACATGGGATGATTTGTATTCCACAGGATTTTTTGATTATATTGATAACGGTATAATCATTATTGAGTGGAGTGAGAATATTGAAGAGGCTTTGCCTGCCGATTGTATTAAAATCAGAATCAGTAAGGGCGAAAATGATGATGACAGAATTTTTGAAATTGAAGGTGTTGATCTGCAATGAAAATTCTTGCAATAGATACAAGCGCCACAGCTGCGTCAACCGCAATTTGTGACGAAAACAAAATAATTGGTGAGTTCTTTATAAATACAAAACTTACTCACAGCAGAACACTTATGCCTATGGTTGAAAGTCTGCTTGCAAACACAAACCTAACGACAACAGATATTACCGCCGTTGCGGTAAACTGCGGTCCGGGTTCGTTTACGGGTGTAAGAATCGGTGTTGCAGCGGCAAAAGGACTTGCTTTTGCCGATGATTTGCCTTGCATAGAGGTATCGACGCTTGAAAGCCTTGCGTATAATTTGCAATCTGCAAATGGGATAATCTGTTCTGTTATGGACGCTCGCTGTTCGCAGGTTTATAATGCGCTTTTTAAATGTGACGGCGTAAAGCCCGAAAGACTTTGCAAAGACAGAGCTTTGTCTGTTGCCGAGCTTTCAGAAGAACTTAAGAGCTATGACGAAAGAATTATACTTGTGGGTGACGGTGCGGAGCTTTGCTATAATGCTATGAAAGAATTATTACCAAATGTTGAACTCGCACCAATCAGTATAAGATTTCAAAGAGCGTCATCAACAGCAGAAATTGCTGTACAAAAATTTAATGACGGAGAAGTGCTTTCGGCTGCGGAACTTATGCCGATGTATTTAAGACTGCCGCAGGCTGAAAGAGAACTTAAAAAGAAAATGGAGGAAAAGAAATGTTAGCACTTGGATGTGACCACGGCGGATATAACCTTATCTGCGCAATTAAAAAATATCTTGACGAAAAGGGTATTGAATATAAAGATTTTGGTACTTACAGCACAGACAGCGTTGATTATCCTGTTTACGGCTATAAAGTTGCAAAAGCAGTAGCAAGCGGCGAATGTGAGCTTGGTATTCTTTGCTGCGGTACAGGTATCGGTATTTCAATGGCAGCAAACAAAGTTAAGGGTATTCGTGCGGCTGTTGTAAGCAATGAATTTTGCGCTGAAATGACACGCAGACACAACCACGCAAATATTCTTTGTATGGGCGGCAGAGTTACAAGCGAAGAAGATGCTGTTAAGTTTACAGAAATTTTCCTCAATACTCCCGAAGAGGGCGACAGACACTTAAAGCGTCTTGCTATGATTGATGAGATTGAGGCAGGTACTTTCAAGGTTGACTGATTTCGGGAGATTTTTATGTCCGACGAAGAATTAAAGGTGTTGAACGACATCAAAGATATTCTTTATGTCTGTTATGCTTGAAAATAAACTTGATGATGTGAACGCAAAAATTGATAAACCAATATGCTGTAAAACGAACTAAAGGGTTATGGTTTTGAAAACTCTTTTGTTTAAGTTACCAAACAGCAGGCTGTTTGGTTATCGTTAGATTACATAAACGGAAAGTATTTGTGGGCTTTGCCCACACCCACAACCTTTGAAAAGGTTGACCAAACTTTTATAATTTTTGTGATACACCGGAATTTCTTGACAAAACAATGCATTAAACCGTCTAAATCTTAAAACCAAAACAAAGAGCTCTCTTTACGCAAATAAAGAGAGCTTTAATGTTATGATAAATATAAAGTTTTAGCCGCATAGGAAGTCTTAGCCCAGAGCTTATTCAAGTTCAAGAGCCTCTTCAATAGCGTAAGAAAGCTGATCGGGGCAAGATGTACCTCTGCCACGGCAGTCAATGCCTTTTAATCTCTTTACAGCCTCTTCTGCGTCCATACCTTTTACAAGAGCGCAAATGCCTTGAGTGTTGCCTGCGCAACCGCCAATAAATTCGCAGGATTCTATAATTCCGTCATTTATTTCAAGGTTAATCTGTCTTGAACAAACACCTCTTGGAATGTATGTATATTTCATAATATTACCTCCTTAAAACATTTCAATTGTATTTTAACATATTTCTTTAAAAAAATCTATAAAATTTAAAAATATGTGTCGATTTTTAAATTTAGTGTGATATAATAATGTGTACGATAAAGTTTGATTATAATATTTATTTTGGGTCAGAGGTATATGAAATGTCTATGAAAATTAATCTTGGTGCTTGGAATTCAATATTTGCTGTGCCTTCGTCGGTTGTAGACGAGGGACTTAAGTTTTCGGACGGCGTTAAACTTAAGGTATTGTTATATCTTTTGCGACACAGTGGGGAAGATGTGAACGAAAGCGACATCAGTAAGGCGACAGGTGTAAATGAAACCGATATTCCGGAGGCAGTTGAATACTGGGTTATGAAAGGTATCTTTTGCCAAAATAACGGTGTTTTTGAGCCTGCACAGGCAGAACAGCAAATGACTGAACAGCCTGCGGTAAAACAAGTCGAAAGCAATAATACTGCCGCTCCGATTGAAAAGGAAGAGCCTACAGTTCCGCATATGTTTGTAAGACCGCAGCGCCCCGATTATGTTTATGTGGCACAACAGCTTGCGGTTGACGAAGAATTTAAAATGCTTGTAAACGAGGCACAGACAGCCCTCGGCAAGCCTTTATCAAACTCCGATGCATCATCGTTACTGTTACTTAAAAATACCTGCGGTTTGCCTGTAGAGGTAATTATAATGCTTATTCAGTATTGTATAAGCATCGGAAAATCTAACATAAGAGCCATTGAAACAATAGGTTTGAGATGGTCGGATGCGGGAGTTTTCTCGATTGAGGAAGCCGAAAATAAAATAAAACAAGCACATCGTGCAAGCCAGAGTTTTACGGTTGTAGCATCTGCGTTCGGTTTAAAAAATACGGGTTCTCCTACTAAAAAGCAGGTTGAATACGCCGATTTGTGGGTAAACGAGTGGAAATTTTCTCCCGAAATGCTAAGAGAGGCTTACGAAAGATGTGTTGACAGTAAGGGCAGCTGCGATTTCAGATACATAAACGGAATTTTAAAACGCTGGAATTCAAGTGGAATTTACAATGTTGACGATTTAAACAAATTTGACAGCAGACCCGATAAGTATAAGCATAAAGGCGGAAACAGGAATGACGCCAACACATCTTATAATATAAATGATTTGCAGAGATTAGATACAATCGACAGTATTTAGTGTGGTGATATAAATGGGATACAGTAAAGAAATTTACAGAGCGACAAAAGCAAAAATGGAAGAAAGGCGCACCAAAGCCGAGAGAAGAGCGGAGCAGGTTCGTGAAGAGGTTTACAGAAGAGTTCCGAGAATAGAGGAGCTTGAAAAAGAAATATCTTCATGCGGAATACTTGCGGTTCGTGCGGTTTTAAACGGCGGAGATGTAAAGTCTGCCACGCAGGATTTGCGTGCCAAAAGTCTTTCTATGCAAAATGAAGTCAAAAAGCTGCTTAAAGAAAACGGCTATGAAGAAAATTGCTTTGAACCGCATTACAACTGTAAATACTGCAAAGATACGGGATATATAGAAAAAGACGGAAGAACAGTGTATTGCCCTTGCTTTAAAAGACTGCTTGTAGCAACTGCGTGCGAGGAGCTTAACCGTACTGCGCCTTTAAGACTTTCCACTTTTGAGAGTTTTGACCTTAATATGTACAGTCATGAGGTTGATAAGGAGAGCGGAGTATCACCTTTTGATAAGATGCAAAAAATTTATAATTATTGCGTGCAGTACGCAAGGACTTTTACGCCCGAGTCAAAGACTATACTTATGAGAGGCGGCACAGGTCTTGGCAAAACCCACCTTTCGCTCGCTATTGCCAATGAGGTTACAAGGCGTGGTTTCGGTGTAATCTATGTGTCTGCACCTATGCTTATGTCAACGCTTAGCAATATGCATTTTTCCAAAGAGTCCAACGATTCCGAATATTTTGAAATGCTCACAAAGTGCGATTTATTAATTATTGATGATTTAGGCACAGAGTTTTCAAATACTTTTTCAAATACACAGTTTTATAATTTGTGTAATTCAAGAATGCTTTTGAGAAAGCCTTTGATAATAAACACAAACCTTTCGATAACAGAACTTGAAAAAACTTATACTTCAAGATTTATTTCAAGAATATACGGAGAGGGTGTAAGGCTTAATTTTGTCGGCGACGATATAAGGCTCAAAAAAAGTTTTAGCTAAAATTCCGTATTTTTTGTATTTTTCAAATTTTAGAAAAAATTGAAAAAAAGATGTTGACAAAACACACTTTCCGCTATATAATAGCTATTGTTGATTGCGTGACAGTAAGCAACAAGTCAATGCTAAACGAAAGTTAAAAACTTCTAAAAAAGTTTTAAAAAATTTCAAAAAAATGTTGACAAAACGCACTTCATAATATATAATATATATCGTTGATTGCACGGCTTGCAGCAATGAGCAATAAACATTGAGGAATGGTGTAACGGTAGCACGACAGACTCTGACTCTGTTTGTTGGGGTTCGAATCCCTATTCCTCAGCCATTAAAAGCCCCGAGTAATCGGGGCTGTTTTTATCGAGGTGTAGCGCAGTTTGGTAGCGCACATCGTTCGGGACGATGGGGTCGCAAGTTCGAATCTTGTCACCTCGACCATCTGAATACGCCGGGTCACACTGATTCGGCGTAATTTTTTTATAAGACATTTTTGGAGGTTAATTATGAAAAAGGTAGTTTCTTTGGTAACAATATTTGTACTTTGTCTTACTGCGCTTGCAGGTTGTTCAGGCAGCAAAGAGGTTGATTTAAAAACAGTTCTTTCTGACATCAACTCTAAGTATTCATTGGACTTAAAAGAGCTTACAGATTCTAATGATCTTAAAAAATATTACAGCATAGACACAGAAGATGTTAAGCAGTTTGCGGCAGAAATCAATTCAGACAGCAATTCAAGAGTTGAAATCGTACTCGTTGAGGCTGTTGACGCTGACGCTGCATCAAGAGTAAACGATGCGCTTTCTAAGACATACACTTCAATCGTTACACAGTATTCAGGCTACAATGCCGAAAAACTTCCTATGGTTGAGGCTTGCAAGGTTACACAGGACGGCAACTATGTTACAATGATTGTTGCAGACCAGGGTCCTGAAATTCTTGAAACATTCTACGGCTACATAAAATAAAATCGTCAGATTATACGGGCGGACGCAGTTCGCCCGTTTTCTGTGTTATTAAACTTTTAACGGGAATATTGCTATGGTACAATCAGAATTAAAAAAACAGTTTTCACATATGAATAATATGCAGCAGCAGGCTGTATTTTGCACAGAAGGCCCTTTGCTTATACTTGCGGGTGCAGGCTCGGGCAAAACAACCGTTCTTGTAAACAGAATTGCGTATATTTTGCAGTCTGAACTTTGCAAACCGTGGCAGATACTTGCAATTACCTTTACAAATAAGGCGGCAGGGGAGCTTAAAGAGAGAATCTGCAACGCTGTTCCGGAAGGCGGTTCGGATATTTGGGCGGCTACATTTCACTCTACCTGTGCAAGAATTTTAAGAAGATACGGCGACAGAATCGGTTTTACAAGTCATTTTACCGTTTACGGTACTGACGATCAGAAAAAACTTGTAAAAGATATTTTAAAACAGCTTAATTATGACGAAAAAATGTTGCCGGTAAAAAGAGTGCTCAACGAAATTTCAAAAGCCAAGGATGAAATGCTTACTCCGCAGGAAATGCTCAAAAGAGCAGGTTACGATAACCTCAAGCAGTCCGTGGCAAAAGTATATGAAATTTACCAGTCAAGACTAAAAACCGCAGATGCAATGGACTTTGACGATATGCTCTGCAAGACTGTTGAGCTTTTTCAAAAATGTCCCGATATACTCGAATTCTATCAAAATCAGTTTAAATACATAATGGTTGATGAGTATCAGGATACAAACAAGGTGCAGTATAAATTTGTAAGTATGCTCGCCGCAAAATACGGCAACATCTGCGTTGTAGGTGATGACGACCAGAGTATTTACAAATTCAGAGGTGCTACAATTGAAAATATCCTTTCTTTTGAAAACACCTTTAAAGGCGCTAAGATGATAAGACTTGAGCAGAATTACCGCAGTACACAGAATATTCTTAATGCGGCAAACGGTGTTATTTCTAACAACACAATGCGTAAGGGCAAAACTTTGTGGACTGAAAATGCCGTTGGCGATAAAATTGAGGTACATACTTCCGATTCCGAGCGTGACGAGGCTCAATTTATTGCAAAAACTATACTTGACGGTGTTGCAGACGGCAGAAAATTCTCTGATTTTGCAATTCTTTACAGAATGAATGCACAGTCAAACTCAATTGAGCAGGCTTTGTCAAGAAGCGGTATTCCGCACCGTGTAATCGGCGGCAGACGATTCTATGACAGAGAAGAAATCAGAGATATGGTTGCATATCTTCAGGTTATTAATAATCCGCACGACGATGTCAGACTGGGCAGAATTATTAATGTGCCAAAGCGTGGTATTGGCGCAACTACACTTGAAAAAGCCTCTGAAATTGCCGCAGGTCTCGGCGAAAGCATATATTCCGTAATTAAAGATGCAGATGTATATCCACAGCTTTCAAGAGCCGCAACAAAGTTAAAGAGTTTTGTTGCGCTTATTGACGGTCTTATGGAGGCTGAACAAAGCGGAGATTATTCTCTTGCAGAATTATACAATCTCATTCTCGAACATACAGATTACGAAAAATATTTAAAAACAGAGAAAGACAACCCCGATGTAAGAATTGAGAACATCGAAGAGCTTTCTTCAAATATTATCAAATTTGAAGAGGATTACGCAGAAGAAGCGTCACTTTCAAACTTCCTTGAGGAAATTTCATTGCAGACAGATATTGATAACTATGATGCAGAAGCGGATTCATCGGTAATGATGACATTGCACAGCGCAAAAGGACTTGAATTTCCTGTAGTTTTCATTGCAGGTCTTGAAGAAGGTGTGTTCCCGTCAATTGCCACAATGATGAATCCCGATGAACTTAACGAGGAACGCAGACTTGCTTATGTAGGTATTACAAGAGCAAAAGAAAAGCTCTACATTACCAAGGCAAAGTCAAGAATGTTGATGGGTCATACAAGCTATAACAAAGTATCACGCTTTGTAAATGAAATCCCGCCCGAATTACTTAATTATACAGGTGAGAAAAAGACTTTTGCGTCAACAAACGGTTTTTCCGCATCCTCAAGTCATATCAGTATCGGTGCCGGTTCAAAATTCACACCTAACAAAAGTTTTAATACATTTACTAAACCTGCCGTTAAATCGGGTACTGTTTACAAAAAAGGAGATTGCGTATTCCATAAGGTATTTGGCAAAGGTATGATTATGAAAACCGAAAAAATGGGCAACGACACAATGCTTGAAGTTGCTTTTGATAAGGCAGGCACAAAAACTCTTATGGCTAATTTCAGTAAAATGGAAAAAATCTGATGAGGTGATTTTTTGAAGGCTTTAGCAAAATCATTAATGTGCGTAGCTATGGCGGCGTGTTCCGCAGTTGCATTTACAGGCTGTGACAATGATTCGGAATCTTCGGCTACAACAGCACCGCAGACTACAAATTCTACAGGTGCATCGACGCAGGGACTTACCGCTGCGCCTGCAACTGCTGATGAAGTACCTACTAATCCTGCATATAATTTTACAAAATTAAAACAGGATACCGACAGCATAACAGCTAATTTCGATAATACACTTGTTGCAAGTAAATTCAGAGGAACTGTATATTATAAACTCGGAAATGATTTTGAATATATAGGCAATAACGGCTATGCCGACAAGGGTTCGCATACATATAATTCACTCAATACAAATTACTACATAGGTTCGCTTACAAAGCAGTTTACCGCTGCGGCTGTTATGATTTTACAGGAGCAGGATAAGCTGAGCACAGATGATACGCTTGACAAGTATTATCCCGATTATAAGTACGGTTCGGATATAACTATCCGTAATTTGCTTACAATGACAACAGGCTTGCCGGATTATCTCGGCAAATCTGACGAAAGCGTGCGTGCAAATGCTCCGCAGTACGATATTTCAGAGAAAAATTCCGCTAAAGATAATCATTCTGTTATTTTAAAATGGATATTGTCACAAGAAATTGATAATGATGAAGAAAATTACAGCTATTCAAATTCCGATTATTTTATTCTCGGTGACATAATCGAAAAGGTAAGCGGAAAAAGCTATGAGGAATTTTTGAAAGAAAATATTTTTGAGCCGCTCGAAATGACTTCGACAACCTTTGAGAGCACAGACCAACTCGCTACAGGTTATCAGGATATTTTTGACGATGAGTGGAATATTTATCCGGGTGTTGCGTATTCTTCTACGGGTCTTATTTCCAATTTGAGTGATCTGCTTAAATGGACAGATGCTATTACGGGAAGTGAATTGTTGTCTGCAAAATCCAAAGAAGAAATGTTCACTCCTTATAAATCAAGTTTTGCGTACGGTTTGTATGTTGACGATTGCGGTAATTATTATTGTAACGCAGCATTCTACAGATTTAATGCAAGAATTGTATTTGCGCAGGACCAGAGCAAAGTATTCATCGCTTTTTCAAATTATACGCAGTCAAATCCGAAAGCTGTAAACAAAAACCTTGATGAAATTTTAAAGCCTTATTTAAAATAAATCAACTCAATATTCACAATTAAGTATAACCTTCATAAAATGTATTGTTACAGAGCGTAAGCCTGTTAATACATTTTATGGGGGTTAATTTTTATGCCAGATGTATCATACGGCACAGTACCACGGCAGTCGGGCAACGAACCGCTTACCGAAAACAAATGCACAGACGCTGTCTGCATAAACGCAAGCCGTATTTATGACAGCTGCGGCTCAAAGGATTGCCTTAGCAATCTTGCGGTTTATTTTACACCTTGCAGTCAAACTGTTATCAATAACGCATCATCTGTAAAAATCTGCAAGGCAAGCGTTATAACCGCCGATGTAAGCGTTGAATCAATCGCTTTTCATCGTGGCTGTTATGCGGTTGATGTTACATTCTATTTTGATATTTCTCTTGAGGCATATACCTGCGGTTCAACAATTCCGTCACGGGTAAACGGACTTGCAATTTACGGTAAAAGGTCGGTTCTTTACGGCAGTGAATCAAATTCAAAGAGTTTTTCGAGCGACAGTTGTATAGTTTGCTCTCAACCTGTTACATCATGCGGTTGCACGGAGTTTTTACCAAATGCAACAGTACAAATTTCCGAACCTATGGCTCTTTCGGCACGACTTATAAAAGGAAGTGTTCCGCAGCTTCCTTGTGCTCCTATACCTGAATGTGTAATAACATACTTTGGTGACGATTTTGCTGTGACCGGAGATGCGAGCGTAAGTGCCACTATCGGTATTTTTACAATTACACAGCTTGAGAGAAATGTACAGATTATGATTCCGTCATATGATTTTTGTATTCCTCGCAAGGAATGTAAGCCTGAAAGCGACGACCCGTGCGAAGTATTCAGCAGGGTAGATTTTCCTAACGAATCATTCTTCCCGCCGAATGCAAGACCTGAAGAAAGAGAAAAATGTAATTTTGAGTGTGGCTGTAACGGCTGACAAAGAAAAAGGCAGGCAGTTTTTACTGTCTGTCTTTTAGCTTGTTTTATTAAAGTTAAGGTTAATTATGTTTTGATTTGAAGTTTGTATTAACAATTTTCTAATCTAAAAATCGCCCTAAAGAATCATAACGAAAATTTTTGTTTGAAAAGTATTTCAATTAAATCCGCTGTTTTTTCATAACCGAAGTCATTTGATTTTATAGTCAGATTGTAATTTTTTGCACAAATTATGTCATATCTATCTACAATACAGAAAAAATTAGTGTTAAAATTTATTCATTTTGTTGACAAAGCATTTTTGCAGTGATAACATAGAAATATAAATATATTAGTTAGGGGTTATAAAATGAAAAAATTTAAAAAAGCTATTACAGCTATAATTGTTACCGCAATGCTTGCTTCCGCATTTTCTGCAATACCTTTCACTGCAAACGCAGTCGAAGTAAATGTACCAAAGGTTTCGCAGAGCAGAGATGCTGTGCATTCTGTTGTAACAAGCGGCGACTACCGCTATGAGAACATTGATGGCAAGTCAATTATTTTTTGGGAATACCTTGGCAGTGATACCGATGTAGTTATTCCGGAACAGATTGACGGCAAAACCGTAACTATGCTTGCTCGTGGTGCGTTTTATAATAAAACAAATTTGAAAAGCATCACTCTTCCAAAAACCCTTACATACATTAAGGGTTGTGCTTTTTGGGGTTGCACAAGCCTTGAAAGCGTAGTAATTCCGGACGGTGTTTCAACTATTGAAGAGTATGCCTTTACAGAGTGCTACAATCTTAAAAGTGTAACTATTCCTAAGAGCGTAACCTCAATTGGCGATAGATTATTCTTCCTCCTTAACTCAGACATTACAATTTATGGCTACGAAGGTTCGTATGCACAGAGTTATGTAAACTCTTACACCGATAGCAACAAGCTGAAATTTGTGGCTATTGATGGCAAAAAAGTGCTCAAGGGTGATGCAAATGGTGACGGGATTGTAAATGTTTCTGATGTTACATCTATGCAGTTCCATATTGCGGGTTCTAAAAATGATGACGGTATGCCTATAATAGATGAAAGCGACAAGGCGGTACTTGAGGCGCTCGATTTTAACGGTGACGGTCAGCTTACAGTATCCGATGTAACTGAGCTTCAGATGTATATTGCAACTCAAAATTAAATATTCATATACCTTATAAACAAAAGAAGTGCAGCTCGTATGAACTGCACTTTTTGCTTGCTGTAATTTTGCTTTTATTCCGATATGGAATTTTCTATAATTTTCTCCGCACATTTAATTCCGTCGACTGCGGCAGATATAATTCCGCCTGCGTAGCCTGCGCCCTCTCCGCACGGATAAAGTCCTGCTACCGAAATACTTTGTAAATTGTTGTTTCTCATAATTCTGATTGGCGATGAACTGCGGGTTTCAACACCTGTCAGCACAGCGTCACCGTATGAAAAACCGTGTAATTTTTTATCCATTTGCACTATTGCCTGTCGCATTGAGTTTGTTATAAAATCAGGCAGACATTTATTAAGGTCGGTCGGTGTAAAGTCGGGACCTACAGACGGTTTTACATCACCGATTTTTGTACTTGCCTTATTTTCAATAAAGTCGCATACACGCTGAACCGGAGCATTAAAGTTTTCTCCTCCGGCAACAAATGCTTTATGCTCAAGTTCACGCTGAAAATACATTCCAGCAAGCGGATTTTCCGATTGATAGTCTGCAGGTGTAATCCCGACAAGTAAGGCGGCATTTGAATTTTCTTCATTCCTTGCAAATTCACTCATTCCGTTTGTGCAAAGTCGGTTTTCTTCGCTTGAGGCATTTACAACTTTTCCGCCCGGGCACATACAAAATGTATATACGCCTCTGCCGTTTTCAAGGTGAACATTTGTCTTGTAGCTTGCTGCTCCAAGCGCTTTGTTGCCTGCAAATTTTCCGTACTGTGATTTATCAATCATTTCTTTGTGATGCTCAATTCTTGCACCGACAGAAAATGCTTTTGCCTCAATCGGTACAGCTTTTTCATTTAACATTTCAAAAGTATCTCTGGCGCTGTGTCCGATTGCAAGGATAATAGCATTGGTATCAATTGTTTGTTTAGTTCCGTTATGCTCAATTTCCGCACCTGTAACAGAATTGTCTTTTGCTGAAAATCCGATAAGTTTTGTTTCAAACATAACTTTTCCGCCGAGGCGGATAATTTCATTTCTTATGCTTTTAACTGTCGGTCTTAATTTGTCCGTTCCGATATGCGGCTTTGCATTGTAAAGAATTTCGTCAGGCGCTCCGTGTTTTACAAATTCAATAAGTACCTTGCGCTGACGGGTGTCTTTAGTGCCTGTGGTAAGTTTGCCGTCAGAAAAAGCTCCGGCACCGCCTTCGCCGAATTGTACATTGCTTGTTGTGTCAAGAATACCGTTTTTCCAAAAGTTATGTACATCTTCCGTTCGGGTATCTACATCTCTGCCACGCTCGATTAAAATCGGATTTGCACCGCTCTGTGCAAGTATAAGTGCGGCAAATAATCCGGCAGGGCCTGCTCCGACTACCACAGGGCTGACCGCACCTCTGAATTTTTCAACATTATATTCATATTTTTCTGCGATTTCGGCATTTTTAAATTTTTTGCATATCTTTTCTTCGTTTACAAAAAGTTCTGCGTCAACGGTTGCAAGAAAAAATATATTATCCTTTTTTCTTGCGTCAATCGAGCGTCTGAAAATCGTACAGCTTTTAAAAAACTTTTTATCTACATTAATAAGTTTTGCCGCTTTATTTAAGACGGTTTCGCTTGTGTAGTCAAGAGGTAAATGTATATTGCTTATTCTTATCATAGGTTTTCTCCTGTTATAATACCGCTTGCAAAAGCAAAATGCAAGTTAAATCCGCCGCAATCTCCGCAAACATCGAGTGCTTCGCCGCAGATGTATAGATTTTTTACAACTTTGCTTTCAAATGTATAGCCGTTTACTTCGTTTCCGTTTACGCCGCCGAGCATTACCTGCGCTTTTGAAAAATCTTTGCATTGTTTACATTCAAATTTCCAATTTTGAATTAAATTTGCAAGTGATTTTAGTTCTTTGTCGCTTAACTTTTTACAGCTTTCTGTCAATGCTTTGTTTGTAATGCTTTTAATAAGTGCTGTTCCTATTTTTTTATGAAAAAGACCCGTGAAAAATTCTTCGAGCGGTTCGTTTGTAAACAGCTTTTTTCTGTCATAAAGTAAATTTAATAATTCTATATACGAATAATCTTTTGTAAGATTTACGGAAATAATCGGATTTTTGGTTTTGGGTAAAAGAGTTGTGAGATTGAACACACAAATTCCCGAAAGTGCATTATCCGTAAACTGCACTTCGCCGATTTCGCTTTTTATTGCTTTTTCGCCGTCATAAAGAGTAACTTCCGCTTTAGCACGGATTCCTTTAAGACTTTTCATAAAATCACTTTTGACCTGAATAGGACAGAGGGCAGGGAATAACGGCGTGATTTTATGACCGAGATTTTTTATAACATCAAGTCCGAGCCCTGTGCCGCCTGCTGTAGGAAAGGCCTTTCCGCCGCATGACATAACTGCTTTTTTGGCTGTGTATTCTCCGTTCGAGGTTTTGATATTGAAAAATTCGCCTTTTTTACGGATAAGTTCAACTTTGCAGTCGCATATGATTTCGATTTTCAGCCTTTTAATTTCCATAAGCAAAACATCAAGCACGGCACTTGCTTGTCTTGAATGAGGATAAACAAGTCCGTTTGTTTCTGTGTCGCATACAAGACCTAAGGTTGAAAAGAAATTTATAAGTTTTTCTGCGGAAAATCTGTTTAAGGTTTTAGAAACATCAAAACTGCCGTGATAAAATTCTTTACTGACATTGGTATTTGTCAGATTACAGCGGCCGTTGCCTGTAACAAGAATTTTTTTGCCTGCTTTGCTTTGAGCCTCAAGAATTGCTATTTTTAAATCTCTGTTATTTCGTTTTGCCGATATAGCCGCCGCAAGTCCCGCAGCACCCGCACCGACCGTTATTATATCATAATTTGTATTTTTCAAAGTTATCATCCTAAAAAACAGGGCAGCTAAAGAGCTGCCCGTCGGTTTTTATTTTGGAGCAAAAATTGCGCTTAATCCGCCGAATAAGCCCATACTTGCAAGTCCCATAATTATACCTGCAAGAATTACACCGAGCATTACTGCAATTACGCTTGACTTAAAGTCCATATCGAGCATACTTGCGGCAAGTGTACCTGTCCAGGCGCCTGTACCCGGGAGAGGAATACCTACGAATAAAAGTAAAGCGAAGAACAAACCTCTGCCAGCCTTTGCCTGCAATTTTTTACCGCCCTTTTCGCCTTTTTCAAGGCAGAATTTAAAGAATTTACCTATAAATTTTTTGTCGCTGCCCCATACAAGAATTTTTCTTGCAAAGAAATATATAAAAGGTACGGGCAACATATTACCTAAGATAGCGAGGACATACACCCAGAATAAATCAAGCTGCATTCCTACACCGAACGGAACGGCACCTCTCAGCTCAATAAGAGGAACCATAGCAATCAAAAATACCAAGATATAGTTTAACAAAACAATACTCCTTTCAAAATAAAGGTACTAAAATAGTATAACAGATACCGATATATATTGCAATTTATTTTTTGTCTAAAAAACTACAGCTTTTACGCAAAATTTTAACATACATTTAAAATATAACCATTCCTTTATTTGTCGATTGACATATTATGCAGATTTGTGTAAAATAATACAAGGTGACTAAAAATGGCTACATACAGTTGCGGCAAAAAAGCCAAAGCGATTTTAATTATAATAACGATAGCCCTTGTGGCATTTGCATTTATTCATTCTTCGATGCCTGCTGATATATCATCGGAAGAAAGCGGAAATGTACTTGAATTTTTGCAGAAAATTTTAGACTTTTTAGGTTTTACTCCCGACCTTACAGACCATATAGTAAGAAAAACTGCGCATTTCAGCGAATACACCGCAATAGGCGCAATGCTTATGTCATGCGCATTTGCATTTGATAAACTAAAACCATACAAATACTATATTAATGTAATGTTTTGCGGACTTGCGACTGCGGTCTGTGACGAAACCATACAACTTAATGTAGAGGGCAGAGCGGGAATGATTACAGATGTACTGCTCGACTTTTCGGGTGTGATTTTCGGCACATTAATAATGCTTTTTATTTTTTTGATATACAAAAAGCGTTTTATCGCTAAAAGTGAAAATAAATGAATATTTAAGATTAGGAAAGGAAACAGAAACGAATGGAAAATGTAAAAGAAAACAAAATGGGCATTATGCCCATGACAAAACTGATACTTACTATGTCGTTGCCTGCAATTTTTTCAATGACAATTATGGCAATGTATAATGTAGTTGACAGTATTTTTATCGGACAGTACAGTCAGGAAGGACTTAATGCCACTTCACTTGCTTATCCGTTGCAGATGCTTTTGATTGCTGTAGCGGTCGGTACGGGCGTCGGTATTAACTCGCTTGTTTCAAGACGATTTGGCGAAAAGAATTTTAAAGAGGCAAACGAGGTTGCAACCCACGGTCTGCTGTTAAGTTTTTTCAGCTACGCAATATTTCTTGTCCTCGGTATTGTGATTTCAAGACCTTTTATGATGCTTTATACAACCAACGAAAATATCATAGAATACGGTACACAGTACCTTACAGTGGTTCTCTGCTTTTCGCTCTTTACGATTATAGAAGTTACAATCGAAAAAACTTTGCAGGCTACGGGCAATATGATTTTTCCAATGTTGTTTCAGCTCACGGGAGCGGTAATTAATATTATTTTTGACCCGCTCTTGATTTTCGGTATAGGTCCGTTCCCAGAACTCGGTGTTACAGGAGCAGCTGTTGCAACGGTATTCGGTCAGTTTTGCAGTATGATTTTTGCACTTCTGATAATTTTCTTGAAATCTCATTTAATTAAAATTACATTCAGAAAATTTAAATTCAGTATGAAGACTGTAAAAAATATATATGCCGTTGGTTTCCCGTCTATTATTATGCAGTCGATAGGTTCGATTATGATTGTCGGACTTAACGGTATTCTTGCCGCTTCCGAGGCTTCGGTAACGGTTCTCGGTGTTTATTATAAATTGCAGAGCTTTGTGTTTATGCCTTGCTTTGGACTTAACCAGGGCGTTATGCCGATTATCGGTTACAACTACGGCGCAAGAAACCGCAAGCGTGTATATTCCGCACTCAAGCGTGGTATTATAATTGGCGTAATTATTATGACTTTAGGCACATTGGCAATGTGGATAATCCCGGAACAGCTTATTTCAATGTTCGGCGGCACAGAGGAACTTATGAAGATCGGCGTGCCTGCGTTCCGAATTATAAGTCTTTGCTTTATTCCTGCCGCAGCGGGTATTATCTTTACCACCTTGTTCCAGGCAGTCGGCAAGGGAATGAGAAGTCTTATTATGTCTTTTGCCCGTCAGCTTGTGCTTATTTTACCGATTGCGTTTATTTTCTCAAGAATTTGGGGAATCGGAGCAGTTTGGTACGCATTCCCGATTGCCGAGATTTTCTCGCTTACTATTGCAATTTGTTTCTTTATAAATCTTGTTAAAGGCGATTTTAAAAAGTTAGGTTAATTTTGTCCACCTCAGTGCATATATTGCATTGAGGTGGTTGTTTTGACAGAAGAAAATTTTACAAATGAAATTACATACGATGACGGTTGGCAGAGTGCCTCTTGCCCCGAATATTCAACTCTTGCGCATACGGAAACGGAAGAGGAAAGCCCTCAAAATACAGAATTACCGCCGCAAAAGCGTAAAAAATCTCACAATACGCAAGTCCTTGTTACGATGCAGCTTATAATATGTTTATTGCTTGCTTTGGCTGCGTTTGTTATAAAAACTGTCGGCGGCGATTTTTACACTGCTGCCCGTCAATGGTATTACGGCGAACTTAACAAATCAATTATAGCCGAAAATACTCCCGACGATTACAATTTATCCGAAATTTTCGGTACAGCGACAGACGATGAAGTTTGAACTGTTCAATATTAAATTCAGTGTTTCATACACATTGCTCTGCCTGATTGCCGTTTGTATTATACTTGATATATTCGGCGGATTTGTAATGTGCAGTTTTGCTGTGGTCATTCACGAATCGGGGCATCTTTTAATGATGCTGATTTTCGGCAGCAAACCGAAGAAAATAAGCATTTCTTTGTTTGAAATTGCAATAAATGACGAAAGCCGACAGCAAAGAGGTGATTTACAGAATTTTCTTATAGTTTTTTTCGGGCCGTTTGCTAATTTTATTTGTTTTATTATTATTTTTCTGATATACTTATTTAGTGGAACAGATTTATTAAAATTTGCTTATGTAAATCTGTCGCTCTGTCTTTTAAATTTACTGCCTGTAATGTCGTTTGACGGCGGGCAGCTATTGTATATTTTGCTTAGCCGCAGATTTACAGGTCATACAGCGGAAAAGGCAGTAAATATCATAACTTTCATCGCATTATTTCCAATAGCGGTGCTGGGATTTATAATACTTTTTAATTCGGATTATAATTTTTCGCTGTTGTTTGTATGCGGTTATATTATACTTTCATTAATTTTTAAAAACAACAGGTATTTCTGACGGAGGTAATACAATGGTCAGCAAGGAAGTAGAAAAACTTTTGCTAAAGGTTCAAAAGCCGGGCAGATATGTTGGCGGAGAGCTTAACGCAGTCATAAAAAATAAAAAAGATGTTGATGTGAGGTTTGCTTTCTGCTTTCCTGATACCTACGAAGTGGGAATGTCGCATCTCGGAATGAAAATTCTATACAGTTTGTTTAATTCAATTCCGTATATATGGTGTGAAAGAGTTTTTGCGCCGTGGATTGATATGGAAGAAGAAATGATTAAAAATAATATTCCGCTTTATGCACTTGAGAGCGGCGACCCTGTGTCGGATTTTGATTTTATCGGTTTTACATTGCAGTATGAGCTTAGTTTTACAAATGTGCTCAATATGCTTAAGCTTTCGGGTGTGCCGATTAAATCCTGTAAGCGTACGGGTTTAAAGCAGATTGTTGTTGCAGGCGGTCCATGTGCCTGTAACCCTGAGCCTATCGCTGATTTTATCGACCTTTTCTTTATCGGCGAGGGTGAAGAGGTAGACCTTGAGGTTATGGAGCTTTACAGAAAGTGCAGAGCAGAGGGTAAGTCAAGAGAGCAGTTTCTCATTGAATGTGCACAGATAGAGGGCGTGTATGTGCCGTCGCTTTATGATGTTGAGTACAACGAGGACGGCACAATTAAGCGGTATATTCCTAAACATAACGCTCCGTCTGTTGTTCACAAGCGTCTTATGAAGAAAATGGACGAAAGCTATTATCCCGATAATTTCGTAGTTCCGCTTGTGGAAATTGTGCATGACAGAGCGGTTCAGGAGATTTTCCGTGGCTGTATTCGTGGCTGTCGTTTTTGTCAGGCAGGATTTATTTATCGCCCCGTAAGAGAAAAATCTCCCGAAGTTATCAATAAGCAGTGCAGAGCATTGTGTGAGAATACGGGTTATGACGAAGTGTCGCTTTCTTCGCTGAGTTCAAGCGACTACACACAGATTGTGCCGTTGCTTACAAAACTCAATGAGTGGAGTAAGGACGAAAAAGTCAGTATTTCTCTGCCGTCATTGCGAGTTGACGGTTTTACCGACGATATTATGAATAAAATCAAAACAGTGCGTAAAAGCGGACTTACATTTGCGCCCGAGGCGGGAAGTCAGCGAATGCGTGATGTTATCAATAAAAATGTTCAGCATGATGAACTTATGCAGACCTGCGCAACAGCTTTTGCAGGCGGTTGGACTACTGTAAAACTGTACTTTATGATCGGTTTGCCTACAGAAACAATGGACGATGTAAAGGCAATTGCCGACCTTGGACAGGCTGTAGTCGATACTTATTATAATTGCCCGAATAAGCCAAAGGGAAAGGGTGTAAGAGTAACAGTTTCTGCGTCATCATTTGTGCCAAAACCGTTTACGCCGTTCCAGTGGCACGGACAGGACACAATCCCTACTTTACACGCTAAACAACAGCATATCAAAGAAAGCATTACAACCCGCAAGATTCAGTTTAATTACCACGATGCCGACACAAGTTACCTTGAGGCGGTATTTGCCCGTGGTGACAGAAAGCTGTGTAAAGCAATGGAAATTGCCTGCGAAAAAGGTTTTCATTTTGACGGTTGGGGCGACTGCTTTGACTTGCAGAAATGGCTTGATATTTTTGAAGAGTGCGGCATTGACCCGACATTCTACGCAAACCGTCAGCGCTCGTTTGACGAGGTATTTCCGTGGGATCACCTTGACTACGGCGTAACTAAGGATTATCTTATTAAAGAATGTAAAAAAGCATATGAAAATACAACAACACCGCATTGCCGTTTGAAGTGCAACAACTGCGGTGCGGCAAAATACGGGGAGGGTGTGTGCTTTGAAAAACGCAAGAGTTTGGTTTAAGAAAGATAACGAGTGCCGTTATATATCGCACCTTGACCTTAACCGCTGTATGTTAAGAGCATTGCACAAGAGCAAAGCTCCGATATGGCATACCGAGGGATTTAATCCGCACCCGTTCGCAACTTTTCCTCTGCCGCTTTCACTCGGATTCAGAGGAATTAACGAGTGTATGGATATAAAATTGATTGAAGATATTTCCGATGAAGAATTAATCAACAATCTTAATGCCTGCCTGCCGCAGGGCATAAGGGTTTTTGCGGTTACAGAGCCGATTATGAAAGCCGGAAAAATTGCGTATGCAAGGTTTAATATGAAAATCAGCAGTGATAATCTTAACTCTGATAAAGTATATACCGCACTGAAAGAACTTTTGGAAAGCGAAGAAATTATGCTTGAAAAGAAGTCAAAGTCGGGTTACAAGACTGTTGATTTAAAGAAAAGTATTAAAAATTATTCTTTATCGGAAAAATGTGATTTTGCCGAGCTTGAAATTGTACTTTCCGCAGGCAGTACCGACAACGCAAATCCTAACCTTATTATCAAGGCTTTGGAAAATGCTGCGGGTGAAGAATTTTACGCCGATATTACGAGAGAAGATTTATATAATTCTGATATTGAATTATTTAGATAAACTATGTTTACATTTACAATTCGCATTGCAAATTCATACCAAGCAATTTTTTAACGGCAGCATTGACAAAGAATTTGAAAAACTTGAAGACGAAATTTCAGCAAAATTTCTTGAGTATATCAAGCTGTATTCTAAGCTGTAATTAAGATTTTTAAAAAATCACACAAAGTTTCACATTTTTTTGTACTTCTATTCATATAATCGTCACAAAAGCAGGTTATTATATAAGCACAATAAAGTTAACAAGAAGTTTTCATAGATTTTCCTCTTCTAAATTTTCTAACCAATGCAATGACCGACACAGTCGGTCATTTTGCTTTTTACCGAAAACGGAGCAGTTATGTATTATTATTCTCTAAACGAATATTTAAAAAACACCTTTGGCGAAAAGGTATATAAAATTTCACTTGACGGCGGTATGACTTGCCCTAACCGTGACGGCAAAATAGACACACGGGGGTGTATTTTTTGCAGTAGGGGAGGTTCGGGAGAATTTTCCGCCGACAGAAACCACAGCATAACCGAGCAAATTCGGGAGGCTAAAGAGAGAATCGGCAGAAAAACCGATTGTAAAAAATTTATTGCTTACTTTCAGCCGTTTACAAATACATATGCGCCCGTTGAATACCTTGAAAAAATTTTCACCGAGGCTATAGAACCCGATGAAATTGTCGCTTTGTCGGTCGCTACCCGTCCCGACTGCCTGCCTGACAAAACCGTAAATTTGCTCTCAAGACTTAATAAAATAAAGCCTGTGTGGGTGGAACTCGGCTTGCAGACAGTTCATAAAAGCACGGCAGACTATATTCGCCGTGGATATGACTTAAACGTGTATGATGATGCGGTTAAGCACCTGCACAAGGAGGGCATAAGCGTAATAACGCACATTATAATCGGTTTGCCTGATGAAACGGAAGATATGATAGTGCAGAGTGCTGAATATGCGGGCAAATGTTCCGACGGAATTAAGTTACAGCTTTTGCACATATTAAAGGATACCGACTTATGCGATGAATACGAAAAGGGCAATGTGCCCGTTCTGTCGCTTGAGCGATATGCGGATATACTTGTAAAATGCCTTAGAGTTATCCCAAAAACCACCGTAATACACAGGCTTACGGGTGACGGAGATAAAAAAATACTTGTAGCCCCCTTGTGGAGCGCAGACAAAAAGCGTGTGCTTAACTATATTAACAAGGTATTAAGGGAAAGCGAATAATAAGTATTATTAATTTTAAAAAAAGTCTTGATTTTCTTTTGCGTATTTGATATAATAGGCATTGTCTTTGGAGAGATGTCCGAGCTGGCCGAAGGAGCATGATTGGAAATCATGTGTACGGTAATCACCGTACCAGGGGTTCGAATCCCCTTCTCTCCGCCATATTTTAAAAAAGTCTTGTCGATTTCGGCAAGGCTTTTTCTTTTGTTATAATGCTTTATTGTGAGAAATATTGCTAAAAAAGTGCGGTTATAATAAATAACTGCAAAGCCAATGCAAATTATGCATATTGACAGCAAAAACTTTTTATTATAAAAAATTTATAAAATTATTATTCTTTGAAGTAATTTAATATATTATTATTGCACAATAATTATATATTTATTTTGTATATAATTAATAAAGAAATGTCAAAATCGACAAAACATCAAAAAAATATTGAAATAAAAACCTAAAAATGTTATAATATAAAGGAATAAAATTATGGGTTAGTATATGGTCTGACTGCCGAATACAGCAAATTCACCGAAGGTCAGTCGGTAAAAGCGGTCGCCGTCAAAGCAAAACTTCCCTCTCGGACGGTACAGACTTATTCGGCTCATATGTTTCAATTTTTTAATGGAGGTAATAAAAATGAAAACGAATTTCAAGCGTATTGGCAAACAGTCGATTTCTATTGTGCTTGCTGTTATGATGATGCTTTCGACTATGCTTGTCGGTATGGTTACTTCGAATGCGGCAAATGAAACAGGATACACATATAATCAAGATTATTTGTATGTTGATTTATCTGCAGTAAGTAAAACAATGTCGGGTAAAAATTCGGGTGTAAACTATTATTGGGATGATCACTTCACAAACTATGGTGGTTGGATTACTAATAAAAAAGACCTTGGAAATTATACTTATAAATTTGATTTTTCTGCTATAGGTAGTCACGAATATTTCAGAGGTTTTAAAATTGTATGGGATGGTTCCGCAGGAACTAATATAGCTGTTCTTGAAAACAATACTTATAACTGCGTTAAGGTTAATTCAGATTATACTCTTTCTTGGACTACATATAGCAGTACAGAACCTACCACTAAATACACTGTAAATGTTGATAAAAATATCACAAACGGTACAGTTACTCCTTCTGCTACCTCACTTGCGGCAGACGAAACATTTACGGTAACAGCCACACCGAATGTCGGTTATGAGCTTGATACTGTTACTGTAAAAGATGCAAGTAATAATGAAATCAAGCCTAATACTAACGGTTCTTACACAATGCCTGCGAGCAATGTAACTGTTTCTGCTACATTTAAGGTAAAGACAGATGCCAAATACTCTGTTACATACACAGCTCCTGCAGGCGAGGGTGTAGTAGATTCAAGTATTAATCCTAAAGATACTGCATTAGCAGTGGGTACACCTGTAACTGTAACTGTTACAGTAAATGACGGTTACACAGCTTCTCTTGCTGTTGACGGTGCAACAGTAACAACTTCTACAAGCGGCAATACTTATACATTTACATTCTCAATGCCTGCACAGGCAATCACAGTTGCTCCTAAGGTTACAAAAGCCGGAGAAAATACCGGTACATTGATTCCGAATCTTTACTTGATTTATACAACAAAAGATGAAGTTATACCTACAAACTTTACACAGCATTTAAATCTTTATTATGATTCAAATAATCAGGTATATGCTTCTTTTAATGAAAACACCAGCTTTGATACATCAAAGACTTATAAGTTTATGATTTCAACTTTAAAAGGTGAAAATTCATTCAGAGGTACTGCAAATTATAATAAAGATAATCCTAAAGTATATGTAACTACTACCGACGGCAATAGTATCTTAGCTGATAAGAATACATATGGATATACTGACAATGGTGTCTATGCTCAGTACGTTTATGGCTGGTTTAGTGTAAAGGGAGAATCACGTGATACAGTTTCTTCTGTAAAGATTAATCTTGGTTACTATAAGGATGGAAAGATTCAGGAGAGTGCCAAGGATACCTCATATGCATATACATACGAGGTAATTCCTACAAGTGGTGTAGAGGGAATGGTTCAAGTATTTGCTAAAGACGGTACTATCAGAGCTACATATCAGAAGTATGCTGATATGGCAGACACTGTACTTACAGCAGAAAATACAACTGATTTGACTAAATATGCTAAAAAAGATTATTACGATACAGCATATGCAAATGTCGGTACTAAACTCAAGATTACAACTACTATTGGCGAAGGCTACAGAGAAAAATATTTTGTAAAGGCTTTCTCAATCAACGGTTATTCATACGGTATTATCGACGCTTCACAGGCAGATACCACAGACGGTGTATATACTTGTGAATATACCATTCCTGAAGATTTTGAGGGCAGCAGAATAGAAATCACACCAATTTACTACTACATTGATGATACTGATACAGTAACTTTCTATGTAGAGGGCTTTGACAAAACAGTACAGGATAAGTGGGGCAACACAGTTGCTGTTCAGGCTTGGTACGCAAACGGCGAAGAAAAGGAACAATTTGAAAAAGCCGAATTTAATTCTCTTACAAAGAATGCGCTTGGCGGTTATCCGGGTCAGCCTTTGGTATATGAGGGTGGTAAATATTCAATGCAGATTCCTAAGTACCTTAACGGTAATAAAACACTTACTGTTAAGGGTATTACATTGAACAACTATTTCTGGGACGATATACATAAACAGAGCTTCTCGGATAAGAGTGATAAAAGTGAATCTAACTGCCAGACCTATGACTATGATGACTTCTACAAACTTTCTGAAACTGCGGATGTAGATAATATTATCTTCGACTTCCGTTACAGAACTACAACAGATAATAAACCGTCTATGGACGGTTTAACCAAATCTACTTATAATCCGAACGAACTTGAACCGCTTAAGGATTACTCCGGTAATATCGTTGACATCTTTGGAAATTTTCTTTCAAAAGAATGGACTGATGATTATAACAGCGAGTATCTTACGGTAATATCTGACGGTTATAAGGAAAATGAAAATATTGGTACATATGCTACCGAGTGGTCAGTATATGACCATGACGGTAAATACATTACTACAATCAACTGTTCAAGCCTTATTGATGAGAGCAAGGTTGACTCTACTTATCAGGCAGCTTATGACAAACTTAAGCCATATGCTAAATTACCTGTAAAGATTGCTTATGAAATGTCAAAATTTGCCGGTTATCATAAGGGTACTCGTGCTGACGGCCGTTGGTATTTCTCTCAGAAAGCTCAGAAAATTACCGCTAATGTTAAGATTGAGTACGGAGCAGACGTTAATTCTGAGTTTAATGTTGACGAATTTGAACCAAACAGCAATGTAGGTACTGTAACACGTGCTAAGGCTTACTTTACAAATGCCGATTACAACGGCAAGACAACTTGTGAGGGTGCAGTCGACGGCGGTAACTTTAGTGTTCATGCTCAAACAGACGCCAATGCTAATTACTATTTCCTTGGCTGGTACCTTAAGACCTCTGACGGCGGTTATTCACTCATTACTACTGAGTCCGATACTGACATCCCAATGACAAACAACGCAACTTATGTTGCTCGTTTCATTAATACTCCAAGCGGCACATTAACACTTTCACACACATTGCTTACAGGCTCTGCAGATGGCAAAACTTTCATTAAAGCAGACATCGTAGACAGCGCAAATAATGTTAAGGCTTCTATTGACGAAACATCAGGTAACCTTGTAATTCCTTCAAAATATGTTACTTATACAAGCACATATATCATTCGTCTTACACTTAGAACCGTACCTTACGGTAACGATACAGTAGAAGACTTCTATGAAGGTTACAGCGGTAACACACCTAATCATTATAATGCAACATTAACAGGCACAGGTGAGCAAACTTACAGTGTAGAGCGTGCAATTAGCTCATTGTTTGAAAAAATCGATAACACCGACGGCAGTGTTTCTTACAAACTTAAAAAGTCAAACATTCCGTTCTATTCAAATATCACATCAAATCCACTCGAATACAAGATTACTTACACTTATAAAACAAGACTTAACGGTGAACAGAGTTATGTTATTAAGGATAAAGTATCAGGTATTGAGTTAGAGCAAATGTGGGCTGATAATGTAGCTGCAGGTCTTAAGGATAAAGAACAGCTTAGCAAAGCATTCATCACAAAGAAAGCTCCGTTTGTTTCAAACTACAGAGAAGAAATTAGGTGGAATATGGATGCGGCGGATATTAAAGGTTATACTGCAACAGTATCGGCTAACACATCCACTGTTGATCTTAAAATTTATGCTTTGACAGTTGCTGGTCAATGGACACAGCCTGCTACAGTTAAGTATGGCGAATTAGCTATGTCTTCGGACGGTGATTATCTCTACAAGACAGGTACAACTGAATTCCCTGAAAAATTCAATTATTCCGGCACTACCAAATATGATTTCAGTTTCTGGGCTATCTTTGATAACAAAGAAAAGGCTGATCAGTACAGCAAAGCAGTAGCAGAGTATATGTCAGGTACTCCTGCTGCGGATATGTCACAGAGATTAACTGCTCTTACACAACTTGGCGGTTATGATAATCTTATTTCTAAGTCATATTCTAAGGAATATAACTACATCAGCTATCAGGATTATTATATAGTTCCTGTTTATGCAGACAGATTTGCAAAGAGTGAAATCAAAGAGTCGCAGGCAAGCATCAGACTTCTTGAATACACCAGAAACCAGTGGACAACAGGCGACGGTGTAAAGGGTGACGGCGAAACACTTAATACAGGTGCTACTAAGACCGATTACCTCTACACAGACTTTGCACTCAGCTTTGATAAGGATCAGGAACTCATCAAGAATAATGCTAATATCAAGGTTGGAGTTACCTTTGAAGTCGTTGCAAAATATAACGATATTAATGATCTCAAGTCTTATGAAACAACTTCTAATAAAGATGCTATTGGCAATTTGGTAAAGGCTGCAACTGCAAACGGTAAGGTAGGCACTTACACAATGGACGGTGCTGAAAGAAATGTTTACAAATATGAGATTAATAACTCTAATATTTCTGTAAAGAACAGAATTGAGTATTATTTAAGATTCAAGAACAGTGAAACATCACAGCAGAATGTTATGAAGGTTTACTCATATATTTATGATACAGTTTCAGGAAAGATTTACTTAAGTGATCCTGTTTATATGAATATGTATGATATCGGTAACCTTACATATATTACTTCTGACTTAGCAAACATCAACTTAGGTCCTGACGCCACAGTTTGATGATTTGAATTTTTGGCAGGGCAGAGTAAAATCTGCCTTGCCGTTAAAATACTTATGGAGGTATTTGAATGAAAAACAAAAAGTTTTATTCTTCACCTGAAGTTGAAGTAACTAAATTCTCATTTGAGAATATTCTCGCTGACAGTGAGAATGATGATGTTGAATTGCAAAGAATTAAACAGAGCAACCCTGATGTTATTGCTACTGATGGTGCTGATGTAGAATGGTAATTTGTTATGAAAACTAAAAAATTCGTAAGAATTGCAAGTGTTATGCTTGTATTAATATTCACAATGTCAGCTTTTGTATCTGCTAACGCAGCTACATATTTTGAAGAAAACGGTTTTAAATATTCACCTATAAGCAAATTTAATTGCAGAATTTACGGATATACAGGCACTGATAAAAATGTGTCAGTTCCAAACAAACTTTCTTCCTTTACCGTATTGGAAATTGCCGATTCTGCTTTTACGAATAATAAAGATATTGAATCTGTATCATTTGCAAACGCTAAGGCAATCGACGCTATAGGCGAGTTTTCGTTTGCGGGCTGTACATCTTTAAAATCAGTCAATATTCCGAGTACACTTGATAAAATCGGTTTCGCTTCATTTATGGGTTGTACTTCTTTGACTGACATTAACATCAGCTCTAATATTTCTGTAATTAACGGACAGGTTTTTCAGAACTGCACTTCTTTAACAGAGTTTACCGTTCCTAATTCTGTCGGTACAATTTCGGATTTTTCATTTGCAGGCTGTACCTCTCTTGAAAAAGTCGTTATTCCGAAAACAGTTAAAAATATTTCTGACAAAGCATTTTTGAATTGCGATAAACTTACAATTTTCGGTTATACAAATTCTTATGCTCAAACTTATGCAGAAAAAAACGGAATTAACTTTGTTGCACTTGACGAAAAAACTTTGTACGGTGATGTTAATCTTGACGGCAAGATAGATATTAATGATGTAACACTTCTACAGCGTTACATTGCAGGTGAGTCTGTATTAACAGATGACGCTGTTAAGGCTGCCGACTTTAACAAGGACAGAATTATTGATATAATTGATGCTACAGCAATTCAGACATTTATCGCTCACGGTCAAAACTAAATTATTAAACTTAAGCACAGGTGGCAACACCTGTGCTTTTTCTTGCTTATTTTTAGATTTTGTTATATAATAAAATTTGGTGATGTTATGCCGATTTACAAAATTGCTGATATTATAAGCGATATAAGACCTAAATTTCCGACATTTGAAAAAAATGCAAAGAATTATGAGTATTCGGGCAACGAACCTGCTCAAATTAAACTTGCAGTTAAAGAAGATTTTCTGCGTGAAAAATACAACGAGAATATGCTCTTTTCTATCGGTGAATTGGAATGTATTTTTATGTCAGATGTTTTCAATAAAAAAATTCTGAAATATAATGCAATATTTCTCCATTCGTCTGCAATCCTTTATAAAGGCAAAGCGTATCTTTTTTCTGCCGATTCGGGAGTGGGCAAGTCAACGCACACAAAACTGTGGATAAAAAAATTCGGCGCTGAAAATGTACAGATAATCAATGATGATAAACCGATTATCAGATTTATTGACAATGATTGGTATGTGTACGGTTCACCTTTTGACGGTGGAACGGGCATAAATAAAAATATCCGTGCAAAACTCGGCGGCATTATTTTTCTTGAAAGGGCAGAGGAGAACAGTATTGAAGTCCTTGACAAAAACAGTATTTTTTCAAGAATATATAAAAATACGATTAAATTTTCTCTTGATGATGAATATGCGGGATATATGTTAAATACGGCTGATAATTTGATTAAGGAAAATTATTTCTATTTGCTAAAATGCAATATGAATATTGAATCGGCGGAAATTTGCGAAAAATTTTTAACTGACAGGAGATAGCTATGGAAAAGCTGAAAAAAATACTTGATTCCGAAACCAATAAGTGGATAGTAAAAAAAGCCAAACCACAGGTTTTCGGTATTATAATTATGTCTGTTATTTTCGGCGGAATGGCATATCTCGGTGTTGCGGTCGCTACTTTGTCGAGGGGTATTGTGGATTCGGCGGTTAACTCTGATGTCGGCGGAATTGTGTATTTCGCAATTATACTTATTTCACTTACGATCGCACAGCTTGTCATAAGAATTATAAGTAAGGTGCTGACTTTCAATGTATCGTCAAAACTTGAAGTTTCTATAAAACAAGATATTTTCGATAATATTATCAGAAAAAAATATAATGAGATTTCAAGCATACACACCGGCGAACTACTTAACAGAATAACAAGCGATGTGTCGGTTTTAGTCAGTTCGATTATTTCTATAGTGCCGAATATGGTGTATTTTATCGTAAAATTGGTTGGTGTTTTTGTTGTACTGTTTGCTATTGATAAAACTTTCAGCCTTGTTTTTGTTTTCGGCGGTGCGCTGATGTTTGTTGTTGTGCTGCTTTTTAAGTCAAAAATGAAAATATTGCATAAGGCGGTACAGGAATCTGACGGTAAGACAAGGTCGTTTTTTCAGGAGATTTTTTCAAGTCTGCTTGTGGTAAAAGTTTTTGGCGCTGAAAATAAGGTGTCTGAAAATGCTATGAATTTGCAACAGAATAATTTTAAAATAAAACGAATAAGAAATTATATCTCTATAGTTGCCACAACCGGATTTTCTTTTATATTTGCCCTCGGATATATGTATGCTTTAATTTGGGGTGCTTTTGCAATCAGCGACCATGCCATTACATACGGTGTATTGACTTCTATGCTTGCGCTTGTGTCGCAAATTCAAGGCCCTGTTCGTGGTATCAGCAGTATTTTGCCGTCATATTATTCTGCTCTTGCAAGTGCGGAGCGAATTATGGATATTGAAAATCTCGATAATGAAGATGTGGTAAATAATTCTGCAATCGATACCGAAAAGCTGTATGATAAGACAGAAAAAATAGTTTTTGATAATATTACTTTCAGCTACGGCAGGGAAAATGTGCTTGAAAATACAAGTCTTGTGCTAAAAAAAGGTGATTTTGCATTGCTTGCGGGAATTTCGGGAATAGGCAAAAGTACGCTTACAAAGCTTTTGCTTAATGTAATTTCACCCGATAAAGGCGAGATTTATCTTTTGCTTTCAAACGGAGAAAATGTGTTTGTCGATAAAAATATAAGATGTATGTTTTCGTATGTACCGCAAGGTAATTTTCTACTTTCGGGTACAATCAGAGATAACATTGCATTTGTGTCGAATAATCCCGATGACGAAAGAATTATTGAGTCTGCGAAAATTGCCTGCGCTTATGATTTTATAAACAGATTGCCAAACGGACTTGATACTGTCGTGGGTGAGAACGGAAAGGGCTTGTCGGAGGGTCAGATACAAAGAATTGCGATTGCGAGAGCGGTTTACTGTAATTCTCCGATTATTATTTTTGATGAGGCAACCTCGGCACTTGACGCCGAAACAGAAGTTCAACTGCTTAAAAATCTTAAAACACTCAAAGATAAAACTTGTATTTTGATTTCTCATAAAATGGCGGCAAAAGAAATTTGCAACAAAGAAATTGTAATTAAGAATAAAAAAATTATTTCTTACGATATTTAGGTGGGTACAAGCAAAATCTCACTCCTGACTGAATACTTATAATTAGGTATAAATCCGATTATAAGCATTGTCAGGGGTGATTTTTTGATTGAATTAATTAATTTTCTGGGGCAGTACCTTTGCTTTTTTATTCTTCATATCTGCGGAAACGGCTCTTTCCCAAAACCTCTTTCCGAAAAAGAGGAGCACGAGTATCTTGTGCGGAGTGCAAAAGGGGATATAGAGGCGAGAAATATTCTTGTTGAACATAATTTAAGGCTTGTGGCACACATTATAAAAAAATATTACGGCAATCAGAGTGAACAAGATGATCTTGTGTCAATCGGCACTATCGGACTTATAAAAGCGATAAATACCTATGACATAAGCAAAAAAATTAAGCTTTCAAGTTATGCGTCACGATGTATCGAGAATGAAATATTAATGCATTTCCGTAATGCTAAAAAGACGGCGCAGGATATTTCACTCAACGAAGCGATTGACAGCGATAAGGACGGAAATCCGCTGACTTTGCTTGATATAATGGCGGTTGATGACAATATACTTGAGCAGATTGATTTTCAACTCAACAGTAAAAAGCTCGGTCAGTTTATTAACGAAGAACTTTCACCAAGGGAAAAAATGATAATTGTTATGCGCTACGGACTTGACGGGAGCGAGCCGCTTACGCAGAAAAAGATTGCACAGAAACTGAATATTTCCCGTTCGTATGTAAGCAGAATTGAAACCAAGGCTTTAAAACTTTTACGAAAGCGCTTTGATAACAGTTCAAATTTGTAAATTATTTTAAAGAAAAAAGGCGGTCGAAAGACCGTCTTTAGTTATGAGCCTATGCTGTTGATGAGGTTTTGCATTTCCTGTTTGGATGAAACATTGTGCGCTTTTTCAAGCACGATTTCTTTTTCGTCTTTTTCCATTTGAGCAAATTTTTGTATTGCACTTTCATTTTTTGCAAGTGCATTTACAAAGCCTAACGGCATATCTTTATACATTTTTCATCACCGATATTATTATTTTCAGTTTTGAAAATAATATTCATTTAGATAAATTATTGTTTAGCGGAGTGTCGGTCGGGCATTGAAATTTAGCTAACGCTAAATTATCCTCCC